>OGON01002412.1_pt1 | contig 11312 bp, 6 predicted proteins | sample 1552671 | NCBI WGS metagenome assembly OGON01 (sample SAMEA2580136, study PRJEB22360) | human gut metagenome | biome: human gut; feature: human-associated habitat; material: faeces | place: Denmark | collected 2008/2010 | reverse complement strand
TGGATGCTTCGCACAAGACTACGGCCTTGTCTGCCATTAACGACCGTTTGGTTCCGGTGGACGAAAACGACCGTTCCATGGCCTACTATCATTGGTGGCCCATGAAGAATTCCACGGAGTGGATTACTTACGAGTTCCCGAAACCGTCCAAAGTGTCTTCCTCCACCGTATATTGGTTCGACGATGAGCCGTGGGGAGGTTGCCGCGTGCCTCAAAGTTGGAAACTGTATTACAAGGACGAACAGGGCGGTTGGACACCGGTGTCGGCAGCCGGTACGTACGGGACGAAAAAAGGCGTGCCCAACACGGTGGAATTCACACTGGTGCAGACTACGGCCATGAAGCTGGAAGTCGTGTTGCCAAAGGACAATTCGGCCGGTGTTTTCGAGTGGGAAGTCGAGTGAGATATAGGAATGTAGAAGAGAGTGTGCCGCAAGAGATGTATTTCTTTTCGGCACACTTTTATTTTTGCCCCGTCGTCTTATGTCCGTTTCGTGAATATCCCGGGGAGCAGGGGCATGGCTCCTTTTTGCGTACATACGTAAGCCGAAACGTCTACTGCGAGGCGGTGTGCTTCGCGGACGGTTCCGCCGGAAAGGATGGCGGCCGTGAAGGCGGCTGTGAAGGAGTCGCCTGCGCCTACGGTGTCGGCCACTTCCACTTTCGGGGTGTCTCGATAGGATGTTTCTTCCGGGGTGAATACGAAACTGCCTCGTGCGCCGCAGGTGAGAATCAAAGCCTTCAGCGCGTATCGCTTCAGCAGCGTCCTGCATCTTTCTTCCTGGCCCGTGCCGGGCAAGGCGAACAGCCGTGTCACGATGTCGAGTTCTTCATCGTTGATTTTAAGAACGTTGCACTTTTGCAGACTGGTGGAGATAATCTCCTGTGTGTAGAAACCTTGCCGGAGGTTGATGTCGAATATCTTCAGCTGTCCGTCTATATCGGGCATTGTATCGAGGAATCGGTTAATTGTAGCACGGCTCACTTCATTGCGTTGAGCCAACGAACCGAAACAAACGGCGCGCGTATTCAAAGCCAGCCGCTTCAGTTCGTCCGTGAAAGGAATGTTATCCCATGCCACTCCTTCTTTGATTTCGTAGCAAGGCACCCCTTCGTCATCCAGTGTCACCTGCACCGTACCGGTAGGATAATCCACCCGCTCAATCTGATTTTTGAGTTGCTTTTCTTTGAATACTTCCATGATTTCATCTCCCAGTTCGTCATTGCCCACCGCACTTACTACACGGCTGTCGAAACCAAACTGTGAAACATGATAAGCGAAATTAGCCGGAGCACCGCCTATCTTCTTTCCTTCGGGCAATACATCCCATAATGCTTCGCCCATTCCTACAATTATATTATTCATGATCTACAGATTTAATTGTTTTCCAAATATAAAATTATTTTTTGATACGGAAGGTATAGAACAGCAAGTAAAGTACACCGACTGTCATCACAGCAATCGCACCATTCTGCCCCATAGAAGTATCCGAAGCAACTCCCATAGCCAACGGGAAAACGGTTCCTCCGAAGAGTCCCATAATCATCAGACCGGAAACTTCGTTTTTCTTTCCCGGCAGATAAAGCAATGCCTGCGAGAAAATAACAGAGAACACATTCGAGTTACCAAAACCGATCAGAGCGATACAAGCGTAAATCACCGCTTTATCATGGAAGATGAACAACCCTACCATAGCAGCCAGCATCATAACAACACTGATACCGAAGAAAGATTTCGGAGACATCTGACGCAGGATGAATGATCCCAGAAAACAGCCTGCCGTACGGAAGATAAAATAGAGGCTGGTTGCAAAAGCAGCATCATCCAGTGTCATGCCGATACGTTCCATCAGAATCTTAGGTGCAGTAGTGTTTGTACCGACGTCGATACCAACGTGACACATGATTCCGATAAAACAAAGCAAGATAAACGGTTTGCCGAGCAATGCCAGGCACTGTCCGAAAGTGGAAGGTTTGCCTTCTTCCTTCTCTTCTTCAATCTGTGTCGCGTTGAGCAGCAGAATGGCAAGGATGGCTATTACCATATAAATAGGGAATAATACACGCCACCCCAGATCGAAAGAAGGAATCGCCTGCGTTGCTCCCCACATGGCAATGTACGGTGCAAGGAAAGAAGCGATCGCTTTCACAAATTGTCCGAAGGTGAGGCTGCTTGCCAGACGGTCACCACGAACGATGTTGGAAAGAAGCGGGTTCAGTGAAGTCTGCATCAGTGCGTTTCCAATACCTAACAGGGAAAAAGAAATCAGCATCAGTGCGTAACTGTCCCCGAAGACAGGCAACAGTAAAGAAGCAAAAGTCACGATCAAACTGAGTAACACGGTTTTCTTCTGACCGATACGGCTCATCAGCATACCTGTCGGTACGGAGAAAATCAGAAACCAAAAAAACACCAATGAAGGGAAGATGTTTGCTTGTGAGTCTGTCAGACCCAGGTCTGCTTTTACATAATTGGAGGCAATGCCCACCAGATCAACGAATCCCATGGCGAAGAAACAAAGCATCACCGGGACTAGTTTGGAGAGAGAAGCGTTTTTAGTATTTTCCATTGTTTTATCTATTATAATTTCGTATATTAGCACAGTAATTATTTTCCTTTCCTATTGATCCTTTTTCTTTTAGCCTCCTATTTTCTTTGCTTATCACGGCTGTGAACAGACCGTATCACAAGGGTGATAAGACCTTATCACAGTAATGAACAAATCGTATCACGTAGGTGAAACGCTATCTATCTCCCATACATAAGGAGAACATAAAGGCATGTTAACGCAAGGATAAAGGTATGTTAGCATGAATTAAAAAGAGCGCAGGGAGAAGAAAGTCGTTTTTTATTTCTTCAGTTTGTAAACCACGAATGAATCTACTTTATAGGCACCGCCTTTGCTGTAGAAGCTGATATGATTATAAGGTTCCGAAGGGAATACCTGATTGGTCATAGCGAAGCGTCCACCGTCACCGAAAGCCTCTACACTCGATCTGTCTACAAACAGGCGGAGTTTCATTTCATCCTTATCCTCTTCAATCGCAGTCCAAGTCAGCATCGGGAAGTTTTCGTTGAAATTTACCTCGCCACTCTTGCGACGGTCCATCGAGAATTTCTTCTCTTTCATATCGTACTGCATGTCTACTTCTTCGCCCTTGTCATTGTAGAGACGGAAACCGATGATTTCTGCCTGCTGATTCTTAAGGGACAGTTCTATTTCGTAAGCACCTTCATTGTTCGGAATCAAATCTTTCACGATACGTGTTCCGTTAACCTTGAATGAGCGCTTTTTGGAAACACCACGCAGTTTCTGTAATTCGGGAGAAGGAGCGGATTGAAGATAAATCCCACCGTCGATGGCAAAGAGACTCAAATCACGAGGGATGGAGTTCGGACTACGGTATTGAGAAGTTGGCACGTCATTTGCATATTGCCAGTTGCTCATCCATGCAATGGCGATACGGCGGTTGTCGGGGGCATCGCTCCAAGTAACTGTAGCATAATGGTCTTTTCCCCAGTCCATCCATTTCGTGACATTCGGCTGATTGTCACAACTAAATTTCTTGCCGTCGAAGCTACCGATAAAGTATTGAGTAGCGGAGTCACCGAAAGGACCGTCACCGAGGCTGCAAAGCAATACCCATTTCTTTTCGTTGGTGCCCTCTACCGGAAGTTCGAATAAATCGGGGCATTCCCATACGTTGCCGTGAGCACCGTATCCTTCGCCGAAGCTGCTTTCAAATGCCCAGTCTTTCAAATTGGGAGAAGAGAAAATCTGCATTTCCTGTCCCACTGCGAGCACCATGATCCAGCGTTTTGTTGCTTCGTACCAAAAAACTTTCGGGTCGCGGAAATCACGAGCTTCGGATACAAGTACGGGGTTGTTTTCGTATTTGGTGAAAGTGCGTCCGTTGTCAGTGCTATAAGCGATGCTTTGTACCTGACGGTCGCTGTTTTGTGTATAGATGGCGATGATTGCGCCTGCTCCGAAGCCGGCTGTATTGTTATGATCTACCACGGCAGAGCCGCTGAAGATAGTACCAAGCGCATCCGGTGCTATCGCAACGGGGCGGTGTTCCCAGTTTACGAGGTCTTTGCTGATAGCGTGTCCCCAGTTCATGTTTCCCCATTTGGAGCCATAAGGGTTGTACTGGTAAAAAAGATGGTATTCACCGTCTTTATAGACCATTCCGTTCGGGTCGTTCATCCATCCGTAAAGGGGAGAGAAGTGATAGGTCGGACGAAACTTTTCACGGTTGGTCGTATCGAAGGTGTCGGAGAGTTTCATTTCCTTGCAGCAAGCGGTATTATCCGGCGAAAGATTGACACGGATCGGATCGTTGGAGTTCATCTTGAACTTGAAAGAGACCGTTTTGCCGGAAAAGTCGGAAAGGTCTACCGGAACAAAGTAATCTACTTTATGTATGGCGAGACGCACGTCGAAGTTTTTCACCTCTTTATTATTAACGATCATGCTGATACGTACATCGGGAGACGCATCCTCTACGGGCAGAAGCAGGTAGTTCTGGGAAGTATTGACACGTACAAGGCAATGACCTTCTCCCAGATTCTTAATCAGCAAAGGAGAATCCGCCGCTCGGGTTGAAACAGAAATAGTCATGAGAATAAAACAAATCAGAAAGGTCTGAAGTTGTTTGACAGGCAAAAATACATTCATGTTCTATGGTATTAAGGTTGTTATACTTTTGATAGTTGTTACAGTGCAAAGATAGGCGCTTCCAAGGTTAGCGCCTATCACTTTTGTTTCAAACGCTGTAAAAGATGTTACTTGCCGGTGTAGTTTTCATCAATAAGTGCTTACCTGAACGTCTGATACAGTTATTTCACCTTTATAACAGCAGAGTGACCACGGGTTCTTCTGCATTTGGTAGATACGGTTGGTGAAAGATAACTGGTCGTTGATATAAGTCACGCAGACGGATTGGTCACTGTAAATCGTCACACGATATTCATTATCTGCCGGAATATTGAATTTATTATCGAATAAGTATTTGGCATCGTCACCGTCTTTCTCAAAATTCGCTTTGCCTTCATCGGCATTGACATGGATACTATACCAGGAAGCGGAATCCGTTCCACGTACAAAAGAGATTCCGAAACGGTCCGTATTCGAAGCGGTCTTTACGGTGAAAGAAATCTTGTTATGTACTTTCAGACGGTTGAAGATGACGGAGGCACCTTCGCCCAAAGTATAGGTTTTACCGCTTTCGATCATGTTACCATCTTTTGCCATTACTTTCACTTCTTGTGCGGAAGTGTATTTACGGTCGATTGCATCGGGTACTCCGAGGGTTAAAGTACCGTCTTCGTGTTGAATCAGACGTTGTGCTACCAGATTGCCTGCCCATTCGGGTTCTACATCACCAACATTTCCATTATCATTTCCGGCACGTGTGGGACACCAACCCCAAATGTAGCGGTTTGTTCCGTCGGAAGCGGTCTTTCCGGCATAGAATGCGCGGCTGTCCAGCATTCCTTCACGATTGTCCGGCCATATTCCGGCATCATTGGCGGTAGTTGCTTTCAAATCTTCCAGCGTTCTGCCTTTGAAATATTGTACTTTACGCATGAAGGAAGCCTGTTCCGAATAAATCAGATACCACCAGTCCCCCATCTTGAATACATCCGGACATTCGTAGAAACGATCCCACATCATGGTCATAAAGGTTCCGGCAGATTCCCACTCTTTCAGGTCGGCAGAGGTAAATTCGGCGATATGCCCTTTTCCGTTCTTGCGGGTAGCGATCAGCATGTGATACACACCGTCTTCGGTCTGGAACAGGAACGGGTCACGGAAGTCATTCTTGTCATAACCATACGTATCTCCTTTCAGGTAGAAGGTACGGTTCTTGGTCCATGTCTTGAAATCGGGAGAAGTAGCTACCATCACTACCTGAGCATTCTGGTCGGAAGAAGGCTTGAACTTATTACCGGTGTAGAAGGTATAATACAGTTTGTCGGCAGGGTTATAGATCGTTCCTCCTGTGCCGATGGCAGCATCCTGTTCGTCACGCCCTCCGCAGGAAATCAGTTCGCCGAGAGATTCGTAAGTAGCACCGTCTTTGGTAGCCACCCCGAAAATGGGATGGTACGTAGCTTCGGGGTTCGGACGGTAATCTTGCAGGTACATCACTTTAAAGTCCTTGGCAACCGGATCATAGAATGGCATCGGGTCACCTACAAAGCCGACCTGTGGCTTATAGTACATCGAGAAGCCATGCTCATCACTCGATTGGAAGTATGTGGCTGTACCGTCCCAGTTTTTCTGAGTCAAGATGGGGTCAGTCTCGTCACTGCAAGCAGTCATCGAAGCTATCAGTGCGGTAAATGCTATAGGTAAGATCATATTTTTCATCATTGTTGCTTATTCTTTTTATTTACACAAGTAGTTGATTGCATTGAGAGTCATTTGCTCTACGTTGTAGTGATAGTAGTCGGCAGAAGCGTCTACTCCCTTGCCGTACCAATCATAGCAGCCGGAACCGATACAGAGCGTACGTCCGCTATTGGAACGCGGTTCAAATTCGGCAATGACTACCGCCCCGTCGCCTCCATGTGCCAAATCGATTCCTCCTGTCAGGTTACGCCATGCGTTCAGGTCGTCATAACCTCCCCAGTCTGTCCCGATATGCCACTGCGCTGTGCTATTGGTAATCGCATAGCCGGCATCACAGGTATAGACTGTCGACTTGTCGCCATCTTTCCATCTTAAATCCTGGAATAACGGATGTGATTCACTGCCGGTAATCAGGAAGCTCCATGGGGCAGAGGTGATTTCGGGCGAGTCTTCGTTTCCTCCCCAGCTATTGTTCGGTACACGCTCGTCTTTAGCGATGCCGAGATTGGCGATATAGAAAGTAGCGTAACGGGTCAGCAGCAGATTACCACCATTCTGATAGTAGACTTTAAACTTCTCCGCTGCCGCTTTCGCGTCATCCGGCAAAGGAGGATTGTCACCATTGTCTGCGTGGAAATGCCACCAGATAGCGGTATATTTACCTAAATCCACTTTTCCGTCCACTACATCCTTGAATGAGATATATTCGGACATCGATACATTATCCATCATCCATTGGGCAGCGGCTTTCTCTTCGGGACTCGTCAGAAGACTGACGGAAGAAGCCGTACCGACAAAGGCAGTCGGAATCACATTTCCCTGAGTAACCGTTACCACATAAGGAGTTACTGCCGAACGGTAAGTTGCCGTGTAAGTGACGGGGTTCGTAAAGTCCTGAATACTTCCGGATGCCGGAGTCACGGTAGCTCCGTCCGTTACGGTAAACGTACCTTTCAACTGAGTGATATCCACTGTCAGCGGAACGACTACAGAAATGGTTTTCGATAACTGGTCTACCTTTCCTACATAAGTATCATTCAATTTGAAGGTCAGTATCTTCGCCTCATCTCTCTTCACGGTAATCGTGTAGCTCATTTGTACATCGCCATTCTTCACCGTCAAAGATACGGGAAGAGAAAAGTCGATTGTCTCACCGATAGCGATGCTAGCCTTGGCTCCTTCGGAAAGATTCATTTCTGTGACCACCATGCGGGTAATATCGTAATCGTAGGGCACTCCTACTACGATTGCCTTATTCTGATAGTCGACAGTTCCTGCGTATTCATCCAGCCGGATAGAGTTCACCCAAACATCTCCGTCCAGACGAAGGCCGGATTTGAAGTCATCACTACATCCTGTGACTGTAAGGCATGCCACAGTCACCAACAGGATAGTATAAAGTTGTTTTATGATTGATTTCATTGTATTCTTTGTTTTAAGATGGTTAGTTACCAACCGAAATTCTGTGTATAATTTCCATTACTTGCGCTGATCTGTTCGAATGGAACAGGAAGATATTCGTTCTTATTTTCCGTAAAGCCCGCATTCTTGTAGATAGAGCAACGGGATGCTTCCGTCACGTAATAAGCATTGATGACATCTTTGGCTTCTCCCCATCTTACAAGGTCAAAGAAACGTGAGCTTTCCATACCGAACTCTACGCGGCGTTCCCATTTCAGCATTTTCATGGCTTCGTCCTGAGCGTAAGCTTTCAGGTCGTAAGGAGTCACTTTGAAGTTCACTCCGTAGTCTTCTTTATAATTGAAGATCAGCATGGTGCTTCCGGCAGCACGGCTGCGTACCTCATTGATTAATGAGATGGCATCGGTGATACGTCCGTCGTTCAACTGAATCAGTGCTTCGGCACGCATCAGCAATACATCTGCATAACGGATCACAATGTGATTCAGAGAACTGGCCCAATAAGAACCTTTCTTCAGACAGTCACAATCGGGATCTACATTCTCTTTGAGAGAAACATAATATCCATAAAGTCCCTTGCTGCGGCTCCAGTCATCATTCTTCTGGATGATGTAACCTTCGTTGTACTTATAAGGAAAGCCCGGCATACCCACCGTATGGAACAGACGGGGATCGACATTGTCTGTAGCCACTTCGTAATTCTCATTGTCGTAGGTACTGAACAAAGGCTTTCCCTGCGAATCGGTTTTGAAAGCATTCACCAGATTCTGGCTCGGCTTGTGTAAGTCGCAGCAGCCCAGTATCTGCGGAGTGGTCAGTCCCATTCCCCAATTCAGGTTACCGTTGTAAGTACCGTCGTTGATAGAATACTGAATGGCCCATACAGACTCTGCACCGTTTTCATATTGCGGCAGGAAGTTCATGCTATAGTCCGTTTCCAGTCCGTAACCACCTTTAGCCATGATCAGGGGATCGGTGTATTTCACGACCTGTTTCAGGTCTTCTTCGTTGATTCCGGTAAGGGCATTATCGGCTCCGTCCTGGCGGTAAGCTTTATACAGGTAAGTTTTTGCAAGGTAAGCAGCAGCGGCTGCCTGTGCAGGGCGTCCTTTTTCTATTTGTACTTCCGGCAGGTTGTCGTAGGCAAACTGGAAGTCGTCTGCTATCTTTTGCCATTGCTCGTCATTGGTATAAGTGGTATTCGACAGTTCATTGTAAGCATCCGGTTCCATGTTTTCATCGTTTACAATAACGATCTTCTTGAACAGCTGTTTCAACATGAAGTGAGCGTGTCCGCGCAGGAATCTCATTTCGGCAATGCGCTGGTTCTTCAACGGATAGGTCTTTTCATCCATTTGGTCGAGTGATTGCAGAGCTGTATTGGCACGGGTGATGCATTGATACAGTCTTTTCCATATATCATTGATATTCCAGTCGGTGGTATTGATACCTTTGGATATTTCCAGTGCGTTGAACACACCGCCGTCTTCTGTTCCCGAACCGCCTTTATAGCAATCGTCGGAACGTACATCATAATTCCAGAGAGAGAAGGAAGAGTTGATATCATCACCTGTCGCCCAGATGGCGTAGGCAGAAATCACCAGATTATCTACATATTCGGGAGAAGCGATCTGATCGCCGGTCACAATACCCTGAGGAACCTGACGGTCCAAAAAATCGTCACAACTGGTTGTCAGCAAGGTAATTCCGATTGTTGCTATATATATTATCTTTTTCATGATCATTCGTTTTATTGATGAAGTAAGTTAAAATCCGATGTTAAGTCCGAACGTGATATTCACAGGGATCGGATAAGAAAAGTTCGGGTTCTCCGGATCTTCTCCGGTAAAATTCTTGCTCTTGATGGTCAGCAGGTTCTGTGCACTGCAATAGAAACGCAAGCGGTCCATTCTCATTTTTTTGGAGATAACAGCGGGAACGGTGTATCCTAACTGGATATTGCGCAGTTTCAGGAAAGAACCGTTTTCTACGAAGTAAGTAGAGACACGCTGTTCATTGTTCGTATCACTGCGGGTCAATGCCGGAATATCAGAGTTTGGGTTCGTAGGTGACCAGGCATTAAGCAAACGGGTTCCCTTATTCAGGAAGCCGACATTGGAAGCACTCCAAAAATCGCTTTTCTTCTTCACGTCACTGATTATATCCACTCCCTGAACGCCTTGCCAGAACATTGTCAGATCGAAGTTCTTATATTCCAGATAAATATTCAATCCGTAGCTGAAAGAGGGAGTAGGATCATAAATCCAGTTCTGATCTCTTTCGTCAATCACACCGTTATGGTCAATATCACGGTAACGGATACGGCCGACAGCAGCGCCTTCTTGAGTAGCATGGTTGTCTACTTCATCCTGCGACTTAAAAATGCCATCAGCAATGTAACCGACTTGTGCGCCGTAAGTATGTCCGACTACACTCTTTACTCCATTACCACCAAACTTTCCATTAGCAGCCACCGTCTCCGGTAATTCAAGAATTTCATTCCGGTAGGTGAAGATGTTTCCGTTCAGGTCGTAAGTCAGTCCGAAAGCAGTCTTGTTACGATAACCCAGATTAAATTCAAAACCCTGGTTTTTCATTGCACCCGAATTTATCCAACGGCTGCCGCCTTCTCCCAGCACTCCTACTCCTGCCATTTCAGTCAGGATATCTGTTGTTTTCTTGTAGTAGTATTCCAGTGAACCGTACAGTGATTGCTTGAACAGGCTGAAGTCGATACCGACATTGGTCTGTGTCGTTGTTTCCCATTTGATATTGTCGTTACCGATCTGGTTGCGTTTGAAACCGGAAGGAAGTACACCGCCACCGTTAGAACCTGTGATATCGTATGCCGTACCGTAGCTCTGTCCGCCGAAAGAATCGGTTGTACCATAGTTAGGTGCATAGATAGTATAACGGGCAAGGTTGGAGATTTCCTGATTACCGGTCTGTCCCCACGAAGCACGCAATTTCAGATCATCAAGCCAGGTCAGTTCTTTCATGAAGTTCTCCTGTGTGATGCGCCATCCCAAAGATACGGAAGGGAAAGTGGCATAACGGTGGTTTTTACCGAACCGGGAAGAACCGTCCCGACGGAGAGTTAACGAAAGCAGATATCTATCGGCATAAGAATAGTTCATTTTGCCAAAGAAAGAGACGAGTGAATACCCCTCACCGGCACCGTATGCTTGTGCCGTGCCACTACCTGCATCGGGCCACATATAGTCGGGGGTAAGGATAGAGAAGTCTTCTTTGTATCCGGAGAAATGGCTGTCGTCTTCACGGTTCAACTCCATACCTATCATTACATCTCCACGATGTTTGCCTACTTCCAGTTGGTAGGTAGCAATGGCGTTCCACATCCATTTCGTCCAGTGTTCCTGCTTGGCTTCCACTGCGCTCTTGCCATTATTTGTCTGCGTTCCTTCCTGATAAGGATAAGTGAAGTAACGTGCCTGCTTGTTGGCATAGTCCAGACCGAAAGTGGAACGTAGATTGAATCCCTTGAAAGGAGTCAGATTGACATAGGCA
>OGON01002406.1_pt1 | contig 11324 bp, 9 predicted proteins | sample 1552671 | NCBI WGS metagenome assembly OGON01 (sample SAMEA2580136, study PRJEB22360) | human gut metagenome | biome: human gut; feature: human-associated habitat; material: faeces | place: Denmark | collected 2008/2010 | reverse complement strand
GCCACCGGCTGCGCCAGGTATGTGCCGTCCCCCTTCAATGGCTTTGACCTGCTGAACCACATGGCCGTCATGGTCACGGCCCGGGGCAAGTCCACCGCCGCCGACGCCATGGAGACGCTGCTGAAGGAGTACGAGGACAACCACAAGAACGGTACCTCCACCTTCCGCGGCGAGGAGAAGTACCGCATCATGTTTGAGGGCATCGCCTGCTGGCCCTACCTGCGTGCCACCAGCACCGGTCTGAAGTCCCGGGGCATCAACATGGTCACCACCATCTACGCCGACGCCTTCGGCTTCGACTACAACACCTTCGACGAGATGATCCGCGCCTACTGCAAGGTGCCCAACGCCATCAATTTGGAGATGAGCCGCGACAAGCGCATCAAGCTCTGCAAGGACAATCACGTGGAGGGTATGCTGGTGCATACCAACCGCTCCTGCAAGCTGTGGAGCGGCTTCATGTACGAGATGAGCCGCCAGATCGGCGCAGCCTGCGATATCCCCGTGGTCAGCTTCGACGGCGATCAGGCCGACCCCCGCAACTTCTCCGAGGCCCAGTACGACACCCGCGTCCAGGGTCTGACGGAGATCATGGAAGCCAACAAGGCTGCGAAAGGAGTGTAAGGCATGAACGACATCCTCAACAAGCTGCATGAGGTGGCCGCCTCTCCCCGCGCGCAGATGGACGGCTATCTGGCCCAGGGCAAAAAGATCGTCCTGTGCGCTCCTGTTTACACTCCCGAGGAGCTTATCCACGCCATGGGCTTCGTCCCTATGGGAGCCTGGGGCGGCGATGTAGCGCTGAACCGCGCCAAGGAATACTGTCCCGCCTTCCTGTGCGCCATCGTTCAGTCCCTGCTGGAGCTGGGCATCAACGGTGCCTACGAGGGCGCGTCCGCTATCGTCATCCCCTCCCTGTGCGATACCCTCAAGACCGTGGGCGAGAACTGGAAGTACGCCGTGCCGTCCATCCCGTTCATCCCCATGACCTATCCCCAGAACCGCAAGCCCGCCTACGGCGTGGCCTATACCAAGGCCGGGTATGAGCGCGTGATCCGCGACCTGGAGAAGCTGGGCGGCGCCTTCTCCGAGGAGAAGCTGCTCGCCTCCATCAAGGTCTACAACCGCCACAACGCCGCCATGCGGAAGATCGACGAGCTGCTGGCTGTTCACCCGGAGATCACCGCCGCCCAGCGCAGCGACATCTTCAAGAGCGCCTTCTTCATGACCAAGGAGGAGCACACGGAGCTGGTGGAGGCGCTCATTGAGAAGCTGGAAGCCCAGACTCCCGCCGCGGAGAAGCTGCCCATCGTCATCTCCGGCATCCTGACGGACGCCCCGGCGCTGAACGCCATTCTGGACGAAATGGGTCTGCACATCGTGGCCGACGACGTGGCCGCCCAGTCCCGCCAGTACCGCACCGACGCACCGGAGCGCGATGACGCCCTGAACGCGCTGGCCGAGAAGTTCGCCGCCATGGGCAACTGCTCCGTGCTGTACGATCAGGAGAAGAACCGGGTGAAGTGGATCGTGGACACCGCCAAGGCGAGAAGCGCCAAGGGTGTTCTGGTGGTGCTGACCAAGTTCTGCGACCCGGAGGAGTTCGACTATGTGATGATCAAGAAGGCCTGCGAGGCCGCCGACCTGCCCCTGACGCTGGTGGAGGTGGACCGTCAGATGGTGCGGTTTGAGCAGGTGCGAACCAACCTCGAGACCTTCCGCGACCTGCTGAAAATGTAAGCAACACACCATTTATTAACATACATGGAGGAACGATATGAGTGAAGTAAAGCGTCCCCTCGAGGGCGTAAAGGTGCTGGAGCTGGCCACCTTTATCGCCGCCCCCTGCTGCGCCCGCTTTCTGGCGGATCTGGGCGCCGAGGTCATCAAGGTCGAGGCTCCCGCCGGCGACCCCCTGCGCTATACCGCCGTCAACGAGGGCCGTCCCCAGGACCAGAAGGAGAACACCTCCTACGATCTGGAGAACGCCGGCAAGACCTGCGTCTGCCTGAACACCAAGACCCCCGCCGGCCGCGAGGCCCTGGAAAAGCTCATCGCCGAGGCGGACATCTTCATCACCAACTGGCGGCAGAACCCTCTGAAAAAGGCCGGTCTGGACTACGAGACGCTCCACGCCCGCTACCCCAAACTGGTGTACGGCTTCGTCTCCGGCTACGGCGAGAAGGGCCCCGACAAGGACCTGCCCGGCTTCGACTTCACCGCTTTCTTTGCCCGCGGCGGCATCCTGGGCACCCTGTTCGATAAGGACGCCCTGCCCATGCTGACCATCGCCGGCTTCGGCGACCATCAGGTGGGTATGTACCTGGCCTCCGGCGTGCTGGCGGCGCTGTACCGCGCCCGCGAGACGGGCATCGGCGACCGCGTGGTGGTGTCCCTGTTCCACAGCGCCATCTGGGACGTGTCCCTGCTGCTGCAGGCCAGCCAGTACGGCGACCCCACCACCCAGTACCCCCTGTCCCGCCGCACCCTGCCCAATCCGCTGGTGGTGGCCCACAAGACCAAGGACAACAAGTGGCTCCAGATCGCCATGCCCCAGTACAACCGCCACTATCCCATCTTTATGAACGCCATCGGCCATCCCGAGCTGGCCGAGGATCCACGCTACTATCCCCAGACCAACCTGCAGGCCAACATCGAGGAGTTCTACGACTTCCTGGTGGCCGAGATGGCCAGCCGCACTCTGGACGAGTGGTGCAAGCTGATGGACGCCAACGATCTGCCCTACGCCGTGGCCCAGACCTGGGATCAGCTGCTGGTGGATAAGCAGGCATGGGCCTCCGGCTGCTTCTACGAGATGGAATATTCCAACGGCAATAAACGCACCATGGTCCGGCCTCCCGTTATCTTCGAGGAGACGGAGCTGCCTCCCTACAACCGCGGTCCGTACCTGGGCGAGCAGACCGAACTGGTGCTGAAGAACCTGGGCTACACCGACGAGCAGGTGGCCGCCATGATAGCCGCCGGCGAGGCGGTGCCCATGGATCCTTCCCTGAAAGACTGACGGCGGCGGGATCTTTTCCGCCAATACTTCGTTGCAGGTACTTGACGTACACAAAGTACGCCTGCGCCCCTGCGCCTCGTCTTGGCGAAAAATCTTTCCGCCGTTGGAGAAGAAAGATCAACGCAAACTGACCCGGCGACTTGAGGAAAAGCAAACTATAAGGGCGCGGCGCGTTGAGGAGCGCGCCGCCACCCGAAAATATGAAGGAGAAGAATCATGAAAATCGCTGCTTATGAAGTACGTCCCGACGAAAAGCCCGTTATCGAGAACCTGTGCAAAAAATATGGCATCGACCTGATCTCCACTCCCGCTAATCTGGATAAGACCACCGCCCATATGGCCGCCGGCTGCGACGGTGTTACCACCCTGGGCCAGAGCGACTATTCCAACGCCGTGCTGGACGAGCTGAAGGGCTATGGCGTGCAGGTGCTGGCCAGCCGCTGTGTGGGCTATAACCACATGAACTGCGACTACGCCCGCTCTCTGGGCTTCCGCCTGTGCAACGGCGCTTACGCGCCCAACGGCGTGGCGGAGTACACCGTTATGGCCATCCTGATGTGCATCCGCAAGTTCAAGAAGGCGCTCTACAACACCAACGACAACGACTTCACCCTGAAGGGCAAGATGGGCCGCGAGCTGCGTACCATGACCGTGGGGGTCATGGGCACCGGCAAGATCGGCTTCACCATCATCAAGTGCCTCAGCGGCTTCGGCTGCCGTATCATCGCCAACGATGTCTATGAGAACGACGCCGTCCGTGCGTACGCCGAGTATGTGGACCTGGACACCCTGTACCGTGAGTCCGACATCATCACCATCCACACCCCGCTGCTGCCGGAGACCACCGGCATGATCGACCGCGAGGCCATCGCCAAGATGAAGGACGGCGTGGTGTTCATCGACAACGCCCGGGGTGAGCTGATGGATATCGACGCCGTCACCGAGGCGGTGGAGTCCGGCAAGTTCGGCGCGCTGTTCATGGATGCCTTCCCCGGCGAGACCGGCATCATCCACGTTCCCCACGACGAGGACATCATCCGTACCCCCGGTATGCCCTACTTCAAGCTGAAGTACCTGCGCTCCTTCGTCAACGTCTACCACACGCCCCACATGGCCTTCTTCACCGAAGAGGCCGCGGAGCAGATGGCCGAGTGCGGCGTCAACAGCATCTATGAGATTTTGACAGAGGGCAAGTCCAAGCACGAGATCCCCTGCTGAGCAGAGCAGTGACCCATACTTTAACAGGAGGAAAACTATGATTTTCGACGCAAAGCATGAAATGATCCGCAAGCTGGTCCGCCAGTTTGCCGAGACCGAGCTGACCACCGAGGTCCTTGACAAGGTGGAGGAGACCGGCGAGTTTCCCGAGGAGATCGTGGACAAGATGGCCAAGTGCGGTTTCCTTGGCCTGAAGATCCCCCGCGAGTACGGCGGTGCCGGTGCCGATACCCTGGCCTATGTCATCATGATCGAGGAGATCGCCCGTGTCTCCGCCGTGGCCAGCCTGTACGCCAATACCCCCAACTCTCTGGGCGGCGGCCCCCTGATGCAGGCGGGCACCCCCGAGCAGCTGGAGAAGTATCTCCGTCCCTCCGTGGAGAACAAGGTGAAGATCGTCTTCGGCCTCACCGAGCCAGGCGCCGGCTCCGACGCCAGCAGCATGGTCACCACCGCCGTGAAGGATGGCGACGACTACATCCTCAACGGCCGTAAGTGCTTTATCTCCGGTGCACCCCTGGCCGACTACTGCATCGTCTACGCCAAGACCGACATGAGCCGCGGCAATAAGGGTATCTCCGCCTTTATCGTGGACATGAAGGCCCCTGGCGTCTCCTGCGGCAAGCACGAGGCCAAGATGGGCCTGGTGGGCTACGCCACCTCCGACGTGGTGCTGGAGGATGTCCGTGTCCACAAGAGAGATATGCTGGGCAAGGAGAACATGGGCTTTATCAACGCCATGAAGACCCTGGACGGCGGCCGCCTGGGTGTGTCCGCCCAGTCCATCGGTCTGGCCCAGGGCTGCCTGGACGAGGCTATCAAATACTCCAAGGAGCGCGTCCAGTTCGGCAAGCCCATCTGCAAGAACCAGGCCATCGCCTTCATGCTGGCGGATATGGCAACCAAGCTGACCGCCGCCAAGGAGCTGGTCTATATGGCCGCCCAGATGAAGGACAGAAACGATCCCAACGCCTCCATGTACTGCTCCATGGCCAAGTACTTCGCCTCCGAGACGTGCAACGAGATCGCCGCCAAGGCGGTGCAGATCCACGGCGGCTACGGGTACATCAAGGAGTACCCCGTCGAGCGCAAGTACCGCGACTGCCGCGTGTTCACCATCTACGAGGGGACCTCTCAGGTCCAGCAGATGGTCATCTCCGGCAATTTGCTGAAGTAATGCGGAAAGGAGCAAGAATAGAATGAAGCTTATCGTTTGTGTCAAGCAGGTGCCCGACACCTCCGGCAAGGTCGCCGTCAACGCCGACGGCACGCTGGACCGCGCCTCCATGCAGACCATCATCAACCCCGATGATATGAACGCCGTCGAGGCCGCCCTAGCCCTGAAGGACCAGCTGGGCTGCCCCGTCATCGCCGTGTCCATGGGTCCCCCTCCCGCCGCCGGTATGCTGCTGGAGCTGAAGGCCATGGGCGTGGACAAGGCCGTGCTGGTGTCCGCCCGTGAGTTCGGCGGCTCCGACACCTTCGCCACCTCCCAGATTTTGGCCGCCGCCATCAAGAACCTGGGCGTGGACAAGGACGACATCATCTTCTGCGGCCGTCAGGCCATCGACGGCGACACCGCCCAGGTGGGTCCCCAGATCGCCGAGAAGCTGCATCTGCCCCAGGTCACCTATGTCACCGACATCCAGAAGGATGGCAACTCCCTGACTGTCAAGCGTCAGCTGGAGGACGGCTACATGGAGCTGAAGGTTCAGACTCCCTGCCTGCTGACCTGCATCAAGGAGCTGAATACCCCGCGCTACATGAGCGTTTCCGGCATCTTCGAGTGCTACGACAAGCCCATCGATGTCTTCGATTACAACACCCTGAAAGATGACCCGCTCATCGAGACCGATACCATCGGCCTGAAGGGCTCCCCGACGAACGTTTACAAGTCCTTTGCTCCTCCGGTCAAGGGCGCCGGCATGAAGGTCGAGGACGCTGCCCAGCTGGTCGGCATCCTGAACGACAAGCACCTGATTTGAGGAAGGAGAAACGTACAATGGCTGAATTCAATGCAATGGACACCGCCGCCTTCAAGGGCGTGTGGGTTTTCTGCGAGCAGCGCGAAGGCGAGATCCAGTCCATCAGCTATCAGCTGCTGAGCGAGGGCCGCAAGCTGGCCAACGACCTTGGCGTTGAGCTGGCTGGCGTTGTCATGGGCAGCGGTCTGGCTGAGGCTGACCTCAAGACTCTGGGCGGCTACGGCGCTGACCGTGTTTACAATATCGACAGCCCCCTGCTGAAGGACTACACCACCGATGGCTATGCCAAGGCGCTGTGCGACCTCATCATGGACAAGAAGCCCGAGATCATGCTGATCGGCGCGACCAACCTGGGCCGTGACCTCGGCCCCCGCTGCGCAGCCCGTCTGCACACCGGCCTGACCGCCGACGCTACCCATCTGGATATCGATACTGCAAAGTACATCGACTTCCTGAAGGAGAGCTCCACCATCGACCTGTCCAAGCAGAAGTTCGATATGGAAGACCGCAACCTGAAGATGACCCGTCCCGCATTCGGCGGCCATCTGATGGCTACCATCATCTGCCCCCGCTTCCGTCCCCAGATGTCCACCGTGCGTCCCGGCGTTATGAAGAAGGCTCCCTTCGATCAGGCCAAGGCTGATGCCTGCCAGATCGTCAAGCCCGCCTTCAGCCTGACCGCTGAGGACATCAAGACCGAAGTGCTGAGCGTGGAGAAGGCCGCTGAGAAGCTGGTCGACCTGATCGGCGCAGATGTCATTGTCTCCGTTGGTCGTGGCATCAGCAAGGATGTCAACAAGGGCATCGAGCTGGCCGAGCAGCTGGCAGCCGCTCTGGGCGGCGGTGTCGTGGGCGCTTCCCGTGCCGTCACCGATGCAGGCTGGATGACCGCTGACCATCAGGTCGGTCAGACCGGCAAGACTGTGCACCCCAAGATCTATGTGGCTCTGGGTATCTCTGGTGCTATCCAGCACACCGCCGGTATGCAGGATTCTGAGTGCATCATCGCTGTCAACAAGAACGAGGGTGCTCCCATCTTCGGCGTTGCTGACTACGGCATCGTGGGCGATCTGTTCAAGGTCGTGCCTGAGCTGATCAAGCAGATCGAGGCAGCAAAGGCTGCTCTGTGATCGCCTGTTCCTGAGCATTGTTCAATAGCATAGCCTGAATTGTGAGAGGCCGTTGCACATTTTTGTGCAGCGGCCTCTTTTTTGTGTTTTTTATAAAGGAGCTGTTGTGCCAGCCACTGCACAGCAGCTCCGATTTGCTCCACAGGAAAGGAACGCAGAAGGGAACACAGCGAAGCGCCACAAAAACGTACACAGAAACCACGATATGCAAAGCAGTGCATATAAATACAGTGATATACAAAACGAAACGCACCGAAGTGTCCCAAAAAGTGTGCGGAAGCTGTTGCACTTGGCTTGTTTTGGCGAGAAGCGCAACACAACTGTAACGTTTTCGGACTCTTTGTTACGCTTGAGTTGCGATAAAAAGGCGAGAATTTTTTAAAAAATCTGTATTTTTTCTGCAAATCAACCTCTAAACCTCTTGACGTCTGTATGGTTTTGTGATACTCTTGTGACACAAGAGTTGCGGATGTGATACGACAGAGTTGCAAACGAGTTGCAATATCCAAGATCACACTGCATAAGGCAACAGACCGGAGGCAATCTTATGAAGCGTGCAATGAGTACCGTGAAGAATATCGCAGCAGCTGCAATGACGCTGGCTGTGTTTTTTGGCTTTGCAGGCTTCAAGCCCGTCACCGCAAACGCTGCACAGGCTGCCATGCCTGCCACCGCTTCTGTGGAAGAAGAGAACTCCTACTTTGAGGAAGACGCTTACCAGCGCAGCTTCCTGACCCTGATCAATAACGAGCGTGCACAGGCTGGTCTGGCTCCTGTTGCTCTGGGCGACAGCAACCACAACGCCGCTGCAATGGAGCGTGCCGAAGAGCTGGCGGTTTCTTACTCCTACGTTCGTCCCAACGGTCAGCGCGATTTCACCGTTCTGGCAGAGAACGGCATCAGCGATGTCTCCATCGGCGAGAACTACATGGCCGGCTGCTCCACCCCCGATTCCGCAATGGATCAGTGGATGGCTACCGACTTCACCCGTGAGCGTATCCTGAACGCCGATGCTACCACCGTGAGCGTTGGCTACTATGAGGGCGGTGTTTACAATAACTATTGGGTGCTGATCTTCTCTTACCCCGAAAATTCTCACACCGAGGATTACCGTCAGGAAGTTCTGAATCTGGTCAATGCCCAGCGCGCAAAGTACGGTCTGACTGCTCTGGAAATGGGCGATGACGCGCTGACCGCCGCTGCACAGACCCGCGCCGAGGAGATCTCCGTTGTAAACTCCCACGTCCGTCCCGATGGTTCCAAGTGCTTCACCGTCCTGAAGGACTACGGCGTCACCGATACCCCCACCGGCGAGAATGCCGCATGGGGCAGCGTCTCTCCTGAAGAGGTCGTCAACGCATGGATGAACTCCGAAGGCCATCGTGCCAATATCCTGAACCCTGAGGCTCGCAAGATGAGTGTTGGTTACTACTACAACAGCAACAGCACTTGGGGCCATCAGTGGATCCAGATCTTTACCAAGTGATCAACTGCTTTCTTCTTATAAAAAGACTGGCGGGGCCGCAAGGCTTCGTCAGTCTTTTTATTTGCGCCCGTTTGTGTTATACTTATTCTGAGTTATTATCAGGAGGATCTAACGTGGAGGATTACCGCACCGTCCGGGGCACGGCCACCGGCGAATACGAAGAGAAAAAGAGCCGCTTTATCGCACAGCTTTCCTTTGCTGACAGTGAGGAAGCCGCTGTGGCCTTTCTGGAGCAGGTGCGGGCAGCCAACCGCACCGCGCGGCACAATGTTTACGCCTACCGCCTGCGGGCGGGCAACCGCGAGCGCTATTCCGATGACGGCGAGCCGGCCAAGACTGCCGGTACGCCCGCGCTGGAAGTGTTGCAGCACAGCGGCCTGACAGACCTGATCGTGGTGGTCACCCGCTACTTTGGCGGGGTGCTGCTGGGCACCGGCGGCTTGGTGCGCGCCTACACTACCGCCACTGCCCGTGCGCTGGAAAACGCCGAGGTGGTCACGGTGCGCAGCGTGGTGGAATTACAAGTGACCGTGGACTACGCCCTTTACGAGCGTGCGTCCCTGCTCATTGATGCTGCCGGGGCAAAGCAGGCACCGCCGGAGTTTACAGACCGGGTCACCCTGCGCTGGCAGATGCCGGAGCATACCGAAGCCCCGCTGCTGGAGCAGCTGCGGGAATTGACCCGGGGCAGCGCTCAGGTAGCGGTGTCCGACCCGTTCTACGCACCATTTTAAAAAACAAAGTCTTTTTTGCAAACCGACACCGAACTTCCCCCTTCGACACGGCCGATGTGCTACAATTGCCGTAGCGCAGCAATTGGGATCGGCTGTGCGCAGAGGGGAGGGGAGAAGCCCGAAAAACAAAAGGAGGATCTGTATGGATGTGCGCCGGAGAACCGAGGAGATCGAGCACCTTACCTTTGCGCCTTGGGCGACCTTCAGCGATGCAAGCCGTGGCCGCGCCGTACCGGAGCCGCAGGATCCGCTGCGCCCGGTGTTTCAGCGGGACCGCGACCGGGTGCTGCACTGCAAGGCCTTCCGGCGTCTCAAGCAGAAAACGCAGGTGTTCCTCTCGCCGGAAGGCGATCTGTACCGCACCCGGTTGACCCATACGCTGGAAGTTTCGCAGATCGCCCGCACCATCGCACGCGGTCTGCGCCTGAACGAGGATCTGACCGAGGCCATCAGCCTTGCGCATGATCTGGGGCACACTCCCTTTGGCCACGCAGGCGAAAAGGCACTGAACGCTCTCTGCCCGGACGGCTTCCACCACTATATGCAAAGCCTGCGTGTGGTGGATCGGCTGGAAAAGGATGGCGAGGGTCTCAACCTGACATGGGAGGTGCGCAACGGCATCGTTACCCACACCAAGGGCACATGGGCGGCTACCCCGGAAGGGCGCATCGTGCGTCTTGCGGATCAGATCGCCTTTGTCAACCACGATATCGAGGACGCCGTGCGCGCCGGTGTGCTGGACGCTGCCACCCTGCCCAAGGACTGCACGGCAGTGCTGGGGCAGACTAAGTCCGCCCGCATCACCACTATGATCAACAGCATCCTCACCCACAGCGAGGGGGATGTCCGCATGGGCACCGAGGAATACGCGGCTTTTCTCGCTTTGCGGGATTTCATGTACGCCACCGTGTATGTGGACAAAAACGCCAAGCGCGAGGAGCAGAAGGTGGACAAGCTTATCGCGGAACTGTACGAGTACTACCTGACCCATGTGGATCAGATGTCCAACTTTTATGTGCAGCTGGCCTATCAGGAGGGACGGGAACGCGCCGTCACCGACTATATCAGCGGTATGAGCGACGAGTTTGCCATCCGCACTTTTGAAGAACTGTTCGTGCCCCAGAAATGGCACGTCCTTTAAAACTGGAGAGGTCGTTTAAAACAACATGATCCCACATGAATACATCGAGGAACTTACCCGCCGCACCGACATCGTGGAACTGGTGGGCAGCTATGTGCAGCTCAAGCGCAAGGGACGGCTGTACGGCGGTCTGTGCCCCTTTCACAGCGAAAAAACGCCGTCCTTCTATGTGTACCCTGACACCCAAAGCTTTTACTGCTTCGGCTGTCAGGCAGCCGGAGATGCCATCAGCTTTGTCAAAAAGATCAACAATATCAGCAGCGGCGAAGCTATCAAGATGCTGGCTTCCCGCGCCGGTATGCCGGAGCCGCAGGAGGACGACAAGACCGGACGTCTGCGCAGCCGGGTGCTTTCCATGAATAAGGAGGCCGCCCGCTTCTTCCACGCCTGCCTGAACTCTACCGTGGAGGAGGCACGGCAGGCGCGCGCTTACTGGCGGCGGCGCGGGCTGGACGATAAGACCATCGTCCGGTTCGGGCTGGGCTATGCCCCCAACGATGGGCAGGCACTGTACCAGTACCTGCGGGATAAGGGCTACAACCAGCAGGAACTGGACGCCAGCGGCTTGGTTCAACGAGGCCACGCCGCGCGGCTCCCCGTATCGATAC
>OGON01002403.1_pt1 | contig 11328 bp, 8 predicted proteins | sample 1552671 | NCBI WGS metagenome assembly OGON01 (sample SAMEA2580136, study PRJEB22360) | human gut metagenome | biome: human gut; feature: human-associated habitat; material: faeces | place: Denmark | collected 2008/2010 | reverse complement strand
GTGGAGGTCTGGTCCCCCGGCGCCCCCCGCCCCCGGTGATCGCCGCCGGCAATCCATCGCCATCAAGGCCCGCATCCCATGTCCCCACACGAGATGCGGGCCTTGTGCGTATGGTGAGGCTACAATCGAAAGTCACAGTATTCGCATGACTGAAAGGGCGTGACCATGTCAGGACGACGCATGGTGTCTTGTCTGAAACTCATCGCCGCCGCGATGGCGACGGGTCTTCTGCTCACGACGGCGGGATGCGCGTCAACGGACGATACCAACACTCCGGACGGCGGCACCGTCACGCAATCCACCGGGGCGGTGGCGATATTCACCCCATCGGACGGCATCACCCTCTCCCAGCACACGCCGTTGAACAAGTGGGCGAAACTGGTGCCCGACATCACCTCCGAGCTCAAGAAGCAAGGATTCAAATCCGCGAACATCACCACAACCACATCCAGTGACCTCGCCAAGCAGAGCCAGGACATTCAGGATTACGTCGTCAATCATGCGGTGTCGGCGCAAAGCGGGAAAAACAACGCCAACAAGAAAGACGGTGCTGACGAGAAGGAAATAACGCTGATCGTCGCGCCCGCAGCCGAAACGCAGACATCCACCCGGCAATACGGCGATTACGTCAGCCAGACGAGCGGCACGGCGACGGATAGGACCGGTTCAGACGAGGCCGGTTCAACGGATGCATCGGAATCGACTGACACATCCGAATCGGCGAATGCATCCAGCTCGGATAACGCATCCGACTCGACGGACACGGAATCGATGCCCCGTATGGCGAACGCATTGCAGCTGGCCAAGGACTCGGGCATGCACGTGGTGCTCGTGGCCAATCCGGTGAAGGACTTCACCCCCGACGCTTTCGTCGAACTGTCGACAGCCGAACGCATCGGGCAGATCCAGGCGAGCAAGCTTGCCGACAAACTGCAACTCGACACCATCAGCAAGGACAATCCGAAGGCCGTGGAGATCCTGCTGCCCTACACCGCATCCGCTGACGGCAGTGACGACGAATTCGCCAAGGAGGCCTTCGCAGGCGCCTGGTCCGTGCTGCAGCCGTATTTCAAGAAGGGCACGGCATACAGTCCGTCCGGACTGCTGACGGCCGACACGACCGACGGGCAGTGGGAGTCGGTCGCCTTCAAAATCGACAAGGATTCGCGCATCACCGACGAGATCACCAATCGTCTCAAACAGAAGGATTCGGCCTCGCACACCCGAATCGACGGCATCATCGCCATGAACGATTACGTGGCTTCCGGAGTGGTCGACGCGCTCGACCATCTCGGATACACCGGTTCGGCGGCCGACATCAACCCCTCCATCACACTGCCCGGAATCGTCGGCAACATCACCGGAAAGCAGGATCTCCACCGCAAGAAGGTGCCGGATCCGATCAAGGCGCCGGAAAACGACGGCGACGCCGCCAACGACGGGTCGGCCTCGGAAAAGGCCAGGGACACGCAGTGGCCCATCATCACCGGATATGGCGCGTACGTCGACGAACTGCCGCAACTCGTCAGCGGCCATCAATGGATGACCGCCGTCGAGGACCGCAAGGGCGCCGCGACGCAGCTCGCGCAGATGTGCCTGAAAATCAATCAGGGCACGGCGGTGAAATCGCCGCAGAACCTGACCAAGGGGACGTATCCGGGCGTCGCGGGGAAGAACATGCCGACGCTGCGCCCCGACCTGGTCGCGGTCAGCGCGTCGAACCTCAAGAGCACGCTGATCGACCCCGGCTACATCACTCTGGCCGACGCGGGGATGTGACAGACGCAGGGATTGCGCGTCACGGGGAATGTAGCAGGCGCGGCAATACCGGGATATACGCGAGTCGGCCGTCACCCCAACCATCCGTCATGATGACGGGAACCGGTTGAGGTGACGGCCGACTCGTTGCCCGGCTGGACTTCCGCTCAGCGGCCCTTCGGGGCGTAAATGCGCGTGTCGATGAGTTCGCCGAAGTGGTCGATCACCGCTTGACGGCGTGCCTTCATGCTGGCGGTCAGCAGTCCGTTCTCCTCGGTGAACGGCTCCGGCACGATCTCGAATTTGCGAATCGACTCTGCCCGCGACACCAGATCGTTGGCGGCGTTGACCGCGCGCTCGACCTCGGCGTAGACGATCGGGTTGCGCACGGCTTCGGCGAGGTCGGAGACCTGCTCCACACCCTGCGCGGCCAGCCAGGCGTTGGTCTCATCGAGATCCAGGGAGACGATCGCCGCGATGAACGGCTTACGGTCACCGATGACGACGCACTGGTCCACCACCGGCGATGTCATCACGCTGGCCTCCAATATGCCCGGAGACACGTTCTTGCCGCCTGCCGTGATGATCAGGTCCTTCTTGCGTCCGGTGATGGTGACAAACCCGTCGTCGTCGATGTCGCCGAGGTCCCCCGTGTGCAACCATCCGTCAACGATCTGGCTCTGGGTGATTTCAGGATGGTTATGGTATCCGACGCAGACCGCACGGCTCTTGATGCATAGTTCGCCGTCCTCGCCGAGCCCTACCGACACCCCCTGCAGCGGCAGGCCGACCGTGCCGATGCGATATCCCTTGGTTGGATTCACCATGGCCGGGGCGCAGGTCTCCGTCATGCCATACCCCTCAAGCAGCGGCAGTCCGACACCGTTGAAGAAGTGTGCGATGGCCCCGTCCAGAGGAGCGCCGCCGGACACCGCATATTCGCAGTGGCCGCCGAACACGCCCATGATCGTGCGATAGATCAGGCGGTCGTACATGGCGTGGCGCATCCGAAGCGAGGCCGAGAACCCGTTGCCCTCCTGCTGCGCGTGCGACCATTCGCGTGCGGTGGCCGCGGCCTTGGCGAAGATGCGCCCTTTCATGCCGGCACCCGCCTTCTGCGAGGCGGCGTTGTACACCTTCTCGAAGATGCGCGGCACGGCCAGTATGAAGGACGGCTTGAACTCGCCGAAATCAGACAGAATGGTCTTGAGGTTGTTGGACAGCCCCAGCTCCACGTCACCGGCAAAGCAGTACAGCACCATGTACCGCGCGAATGCGTGAGCCAGCGGAAGGAACAGCAGTAGACGGCGGTCACGCCCATAGGCGATGTCGGGCATAGATTGCGTACCGGCATAGGTGACGTACACGAAGTTGCCGTGTGACAGTTCAATGCCCTTCGGCATGCCGGTGGAGCCCGACGTGTACACGATGGTTGCCAGGTCGTCACCCTTCACCAGACGCTCGCGCTCCCAGAACTCCTCGTCACTCACTCCGCGCCCGTATTCCTCCAGCGTGTTCAGCGCACCGAAATCGATGACGTACACGTCTTTCAGCGTGCTGCAGCGCGAGCGGACGGACTCGATCTTGTCACGCTGCGCATCGTTCTCGGCGAACGCCATCGTCACCTGGGAGTCGTTGAAGATCGTGGCGACCTGAGCCGGCGAGTTGGTCTCGTAGACGGGCACGGTGAGGGAGCCGATGGACATGATGGCCATGTCCAGCGCAGCCCATTGCCATGAGGTGGAAGAGATGATCGACACCGCGTCCCCTGGCATGACGCCACGGGCGATCAGGCCCTTGGCCAGTGCGATGACCTTGTCGCGGAATTCGGCGGCCGTGAACGAGCGCCATGAGCCGGTACCGTCCTTGTACGAGACCAGCGGCTCGTCGGGCTTGCGTTCAGCGCGTTCGACCAGCACTGAGAACACGTTTTTATCGCCGTCAATGGGCTTGGTGACCGGTTGCGTATATTCCTTGAGCATTTCAGCGCTCCCCTCGACTGTGGGCCGGTCGTTCCGGCGAACGGGTGGCATCTACATCGCCACCGTTCAATTGTACGGCTTTTCCATACGAATTCGGGGCAGCATCGCCGTCAATCGGGTTTCAGGCCGATGCGCATGGGTCTCACACGGGCGAGCGGATCAAGATATGTCGTCGCCGTCCCCTCGTTTTGCAGTCGAACCCTCCTGACTCCCCAATGGAGGCATCGGCCGTCGCAATGGTCGGATGCCCCTCCCACTTCGCCGATGACGTCGCCGCGTCTCACGGCTGTTCCGGCAACGCCCTCGGTATGCGCCGGCTCGAACGTCGACACAAGGTCACCGTGGTTGACGCTGACGACCGACTTACCGCCGACACTCCCGGCGAACGATATGATGCCATCCGCAGGGGCATACAATTCATCGCCGTCGGATGCCTGCAGATCCACACCGCGATGCCCGGAAAGCCATGGCCGGTCAGGTGGGTCGAAATCCGCGATGACAGCCGGCTGACCCACAGGCCAAAGCCATACCGCCCGACACGCCGCCTGTCGTCCTGCGCATAACGTCACCGCGGCGAAGACCTCTTCCCCGGCGGATGCGGAGGGCACCCGCAATAGCGCCCAGTTCATCATCGCAGCGAACATCACGGCAACGGACATGCAGCACAGCCGGATCATGGTCCGTTTGCAACGCTCCCTGCGGCGAAGCGCGAATTGCCTGCGCCGTATGGCATGGCGGTCATACCGCACCTGAGGATGGTGCCACGCTCCCCGCTGCCCATCTAAATCATCATTCAGCATCAGTCTTTCCCCCCCCATTCCGTCGTCGGTCGCCGGAACGTCCCCGCGCCCCGGCATCCCCAGCATCGCACACCGATGCACGGCGGAGGGCGAAAAACGACCGATGTGGTCGAAGGCTCGGGAGTTATCCACATTTCGGCGTGTCGCGCCGATACTGCACGGCACTTGCTGCTGGAATCGCCTGACAATGCCCGGGAGCTGTTTGTAGGCGAGTGCAATCCGGGAGGCCCGTGGCCGCAGGCCATCCCCACTTGCAGGGCCCGGAGAGCTGTCGCGAAGCGACTGGGGGCGGTCATCCGCAGCAATGCGGCGGATAGCCACTTGCGTCCCCGCATTGCCACACCATCGATATTTCGCGTCAAAATCGCATTGTGTGGCTTTCCATCGTCCACACAATGCGATGTGAGCCTTCACATCGCGTGGTATGGCCGACATTCGAATCATAGGACGGCCATTTTGCAATGATTCGGGATTGTTCTCGTCTCCGTCCCTTGCCACACCATCTTAAAAACCATCAGAATTCGCATAGTGTGGCACGCAGAGGCGCGCATACGACGGCGCATGCGATGCATCGGTGCGCAGGTGCGGGATGAGCGCGGGAAAGCAAAAACCCTCAACGTTTCCGTTGAGGGTTTTCTATGGCTCCTGCGGCTGGGCTTGAACCAGCGACCGTCCGATTAACAGTCGGATGCTCTGCCAACTGAGCTACGCAGGAATGTTTTCCTGTGCTGAGCTAACTGCTGTGCACAAGATGAATATATTACACACAAATCACATGGATGCAACTTGAGTGCTCGCCTCGGCGTGTCGCCTGTAATTCCAATGGTTGATTGATGACGAGAACTGACAGTCGGATGCCGTGGACGCAAGCAAATTATCGGTTTATCGACGGTTTCGCCCGCGAATTCCCGCTGTTTGTAGGCGAGTGCAATCCGCGAGGCGGAGGGGCTACATGCAGATTTTGTTCATGGGCATGGCGGAATCGATGGGGCAATCGGGCGAGGAAGGGGCCTCGCCGGCCTCTACGAGGTTCACGCCGAGCATGGCGACCATCGCGCCATTGTCGGTGCACAGCTTGAGCCGAGGGATGCGCACCTCGACTCCGGCCCGCTCGCCGTATTCGAGCAGCTTCGCACGCAGCTGCGAGTTGGCGGAGAACCCTCCGCCTACGATCAGAGTCTTGGAATCATACTGCTCGCACCCGCGCATGGCCTTGCGGGCCAGAACCGTGGCCACGGAGTCAGCCAGCGAAGCGCACACGTCGTCAATGGGAACGTCCCGCCCCGCAGCCTGCTGTTCCTCAATCCACCGTGCGACGGCGGTCTTGACGCCGGAGAAGCTGAAATCATACGGATGCGCCGCACCGGCCTTCCCCTGAGTCAGGCCCTGCGGCACCTTGATGGCCTTGGGATCACCCAGCTGAGCGTGACGGTCGATATGCGGGCCGCCGGGGTACGGGAAGCCCAGCAAACGCGCGACCTTGTCGAAGCACTCCCCCGCAGCGTCATCCAACGTGGTGCCGACCACGTCGACATGCCGCGCGACATCGCGCACATGCAGCAGCGACGTGTGTCCACCGGACACGATCAGCGCCAGCGTATCCTTAGGAAACGGCCCGAATTGCAGCTGCGTGACGGCGATATGCCCGATGACATGATTGATGCCGTACAACGGCTTGTTCGCCGCCCATGCAAGCGCTTTGGCACCCGAAACGCCCACGGCGAGGCATCCGGCGAGGCCGGGGCCCGCCGACACCGCTATGGCATCCACGTCGCCGAGTTCCAACCCGGCGTCGGAGAGCGCCTGGGACACGCACGGCACGAACGCCTCGGCGTGCGCGCGAGAGGCGATTTCCGGAATCACGCCGCCATAACGGGCGTGCTCCTCCATCGACGAGGCGACGGCGTTGGAACGCAGCGTGCGCCCCTGTACGATTGCAGCGGCGGTTTCGTCGCATGTCGATTCGATGCCCAGTACGATCGGTTCGCTCATGGTTGCGTCTCCTGTCCTGTTTGTTTCGTCATGTCGCCGGCGGCGGACGTATCACCGGCGGCACCAGCCACACCGCCATTGCCGCTGAACCCGACGATGCGCGGTTCAAGGTCAAGCGCCATCACATACGCGTCGATGCCTTCCGGCTGGTAGTACCGTTTGCGCAGTCCGATGCGCTGGAATCCGAACCGGTGGTACAACGCGATGGCCGGGTCGTTGACGACGCTGACTTCGAGCAGCATCCGTCTGGCTCCCTGTCGACGTGCGCGAGATATCAGGTGATTCATCATCGCGACCGCGATGCCCTGCCTCTGATGGGTCTTGCTGACGCCTATGTCCATGATCTCCGCGTCGTCGCCGTCATACCAGTATCCGGCGAATCCGCGGATGGCGGGTTCACGGTCCGTGTCGCGCCCATCCGCCTCGTCCACGTCGAAGACGTATACGCGTGCCGGCGCGTCGAGCTCCTGCCTGATCGAGGCCTCGCTCCACGCATGGTTGCCGAACAGCTCAACTTCCAGCGCCCTTATCGCGCCGACGGCCGTCTCCCGCCCGATATCGTCCAGTTCGCGCAGCATCAGTCCGCCCTCTGCGCGCCAGCATGGTTCAGCACGTGTTTGAGCGGGCTGGGTACTTCGGCATCGGGCCGGCGCAGATACAGCGGTTCGACGGGCGCTTCGTCGTCCGCATGTTTCAGCGCCATCTCGGCGAACATCGCCAGGCCGGCCGCCCCCGCATCCAGAATGGATCCCTCGACCACCGAGCCGAGAGCATCCAGGCTTTGCCATGCGTCGGCGTATCGGGCCGCCCCGTGACCGACCACGTCCACGATGTATCGCATGCCGCCAATCTCCGCGCGACGGCGTACCTCGGCGTTGACCCGCTCCACGATATGGCCGGGGTAGTCGATGTCCATAGCGATCCAATGGCAGGAATCCGTCTCTGAGCCCGTCACGCCAGCCTCATGGTTCAGGGAGAAGTACAACTGTTTGCGACGGGCGTCATTCACGCACAGAGTGATGTGATGTTCCGGCTCCGGTCTCCCGTCCGCCTGGCCATTTTGCGCCGTATGCGACACATCCGCGAGGAATCCGGCCGCGTCCGCTATGACGGTATCGCCGCGCAGGGCGGCGCGCAACATGGCGTCCTGCGGGTCGAGGATGTTCTGACCGATCAGCCGGGCCCCCGTGGCGAAGGCGAGCGCCTTGGCTGTGACCAGCCCCGCCCTCAGTCCGGTGAACGGGGCCGGGCCGACGCCGACGACGATGCAGCTGATGTCCGCGGGACCGAGCCCGGCGGCATCCATCGCACGGGCGATGTTGACCTGCAGTTTCTCGACGTGGGTGCGTGAATCGGTCTCCACGATGGGCTCATGACCCACTACTCCCACGGTCGAACCGTACGAGGTGTCGATCACCAACGTGCAACCATCAGTCGCCTGCATTTGTTCCTCCCGTTCATACGCAACCTGTACGAGTCTACATCGTCCGTCAGTCACCATCATCAGGCGGTCGGGGTCGTGAATCGCGAGATGCGCGCCCCATCCCACGCCGGGCCGACCGGTACCAGCGTGACAACTCTGGTGCCATCGCTTGTCGGCTGCCTCTCCGCGGTTTTGTCGTCCTGCCCGTCATCGAGCGGGCGGTCGATATGGACTTCCAGACGTTCCGGAGCCAACGTGGAGGCCATCTGCTCACCCCATTCCATCAGGATCACGGTGTTGGCTCCGGGGTCCTCCAGCTCCTCGTCGAGACCGAGCGATTCCAACTCGTCCAGCAGTCTTTCCTCGACGTCCTGTCCGGGCGCATAGGCGTCGCCGCCGAGGCGGTACGCGTCGACATGCACCAGGTGGGCGTGCGACCCGTCGGCGAATCGTCCGTCAAGTTCGCGGGCGATGGTGAACGTCGGCGACACGATGGGTTCCGTTATGCCCAATCCGGCGCCGATGCCCTGCGCGAACGTCGTCTTGCCTGCGCCCAGCGGGCCCGACAGCAACAGTACGTCGCCGCCGTGCAGCAGCAAGGCCACACGCCGGCCCAGTTCGCGCATGTCGTCGTCGGTGGGCACGCGCACAACGACGGGATGCGCGGCGTCGGCTCCCTGGTTCCGTGTCACGCCGGCGTTGCCCGTTTCTGCTGTTTCCATCGTTTCTTTCATGCCCGTCCCTGCCGTTCCTGTTTCAATTTCGATGTCGTCGTTCATGTCATGCATGCTCTGCGGGCACCCGGCCGTGGTCGCCTCGCCGCAGGGCGCCGTTCTCCGGCGCGGTCAGTCCCTTCCTTTGTGGCTGATCAGTTCGATGCACCTCTCCAGCGCGTATACGGGGTCGCCCCCGTTGGTTTTGCTCTGTTCGTCCGCCCAGGCGAGCATGCGGATGCACTGCCCGAGTCCCGCCGAGGTCCAACCCGAAAGCTGTCTCATGGCGTTTTTCAGCACCCACGGGTTCGTTTTCGCCTGGGCCTGCGTGATGGTGCCGGCCTTGACTGCGGATGCCTTGGCGATGGTGCGCAGTTTCATCGCGAGCGCGCCGATCAGCGCGATGGGGTCCGTTCCCTGTTCGACGGCGGAACGCATGGCGATGATGGCCTCGGCCGTGCGGCCGGCTATGGCCTTGTCCGCCACGGAGAAACCGGTCACCTGCGGGTTCGAGGTCAGGTACCGGTTGACGAGATCCAGGGTGATGGGGTCGTCATCGAAATCGAAGCACAGTTGGGAGCACATGGCGGCCATTTCTCCGGTCCGCTCGCCGAGCACCGCGACGAGCTGCTGGGCGGCCAATGGCTCGACGCGGCGGTGCTCCCCCTCGAATATCTGCAGCACGAAGTTGAGTTTCGCCTCCGGTTTCTTCAGGTCGGCGACCGTCTCCTTGCACGCGCCCGCCTTGACGAGTTGGTCGAGCAGCCGTTTGCCCTTGACCCCTCCTTCATGCCGGCAGATGACGATGCTGGATGCACCCGGATCGGCGCATGCCTGACGGCAGTAGCGCACCATGGATTCGCCCAGCTTGTCGTCGGCGTTCTGCAGATTGTCGACGACGACCACGGCGACATCGGCGAGCAGGGAAGGGCTGACGGCCTCATCGAATGCGTACTGGTCGCAGCCGGTCGCATCCAGGTCGATGCGCTCGGCGTCGGGCCGATCGTGCAGCGCACGGCGGATGAGATCGCGCCCGGTTCGCTTATTGAGATATGCGTCACCGCCGAACACGATGATGAACGGGGCTTGCGAGCCTGCCTTGTTTGCCATGGTCTCCATCTTCCCATACAGCTGGACAAGAGCCGTCATGCGCTCCCGTCATCGATGCGACGGGAATGGCTCCCGCCGCGACTTTCGTGTGCGGCACCGGCCGGTCTCCTCCGTCGGTGTCGCCGTCGAACATCGTTACGGTCTGCGACCACCATATCCGTATCCGGTCACGCAGACGGGGACGGAACGACTGGCCGCCGTCGCCGGATCCGTCGGATCTCAGCAGACGCAACCATCGGGTGGCCAGTATCAGCACCGTGGCGCACGCCGATTCGACCAACACCATCAGCAATGCACCCGGTATGCCACCGGCCCACGGCATGGTCGCGAACTCGTTGTCCGACACCATCGCGGCGACGCGTTCCATGACGGACGTGCCGCATCCCGCAATCCAGGCCAAGACGTATCCGCATTGCGGCATCAGCCAGGATATGAACAACGCGGCGAGCCCTGCCATGGTGGCGAATCCCACGACCGGGCCGACGAGCAGATTCGCCGGCACCGAGGCGAGAGGCAGTTGCGGATCCATCAGGACCTGTATCGGCAGGGTGAGCGACTGCGCGGCGATGGTCATGGCGAGCGGAGCCGACAGCAATCGGGGCAGCATGCACGCCAGCCAATCGGTCAAGGGGCCGGCGAACAGCACGATGCCCAATACGGCCGCGCAGGACAACGCGAAACCGTAGCTGACCGACATCGAGGGAGCGATGAGAAGGACGATGATCACCGTCCAGCTCAGCGAACTCACCGACTGTCTTCGACGGCCGGCCGCCACCGCGGCAGCGCCGAACAGTCCCATGAGCAATGCGCGCAGCACCGAATCGGACGGGAACACGACTATCGCCAGCATCACGTCCGACACCGCCATCACCAGTCCTGTCGCCCATCGAGGGGCGAGCACGCGGGAGCACAGCCTGTGCACCAGCCCCGCGATGACCATGAAATGCCCTCCCGACACCGCCATCAGGTGCATGATGCCGCTGCGCCGGAACTGCTCCTCGAGTAGCGCCGCATACGCGGCATCGACGCCGCCGACACGTTCCGTCCCCGATGACAGGCCTTCTTCAGACCCATGTGACGCCGCACCGGATGCGGTATCGCGCACCCGGACCGCATCCTGCCCGAGCACGCCGACGGTCAGCCCCGGCACCAGCACGCGCGCCTGATCCGACAGGCGGTCGCAGGCGCGCAGTAGCCCCTGCTGCATGGCCTTGACGATGCGGGCCGTTCCGGAAGGCGCAGAAACCACATCCGGCACGCGCATATCGTCACAGGTCAGCCACAGCGGCTGACGGCCATACGACGCCGTGCTCAGCGTGCCGGGAAAACGGTAGACCGCCGTGTCGGTCAGCGCCGAACAGACGTCTCCCGACAACAGCACGCGGATATCGGCGCGCGAAGGCACCGGCGAGCGTTCCGACAGCGGATTCGCCGGGGATCGCCGTATGGACAGCGACACCACGCGCCCGTCAACCTGGCAATCGGAACCCCTCACCGTCGACGATACGGCCGGGGAGCGCACCCGCACCACGGCCACCACGTCGGCAGGC
>OGON01002390.1_pt1 | contig 11381 bp, 10 predicted proteins | sample 1552671 | NCBI WGS metagenome assembly OGON01 (sample SAMEA2580136, study PRJEB22360) | human gut metagenome | biome: human gut; feature: human-associated habitat; material: faeces | place: Denmark | collected 2008/2010 | reverse complement strand
ATCGGAAAAGATGCATTCTCCGGATGTACGGGTCTGAAGAAACTGACACTTGGAGAGAATGTAAAGACGATCGACAAGAACAGCTTCAGCAACTGTAAGAAGTTAAGCAGTATAGTTGTAAAAGGCAAAGCAATCAAAACAATTAAATCCGGTGCATTCAAGAAGACTGCAGCGAAGATGACTGTTAAAATGCCGAAAAAGCTGGCTAAGAAACAGCGGACCGCTCTGATGCAGAAATTCAAAAAAGCAGGCGTAACGAAAAAGGCAAAAATGAAATAAATGAATTTGCCGGGGGGCAGGTGAGAGATCGCCTGCCCTTTTCCTGTTTCTGCTAAACAGGCGGCTGTTGCGGTAATGGAATTTTTGAGGTATGATAGTAAAAAGAAAACTGTTCAGAGGCATATAGAGGCAAAGGGAAAGTCAGGAAGAGACAATACTGAGATGTCGCTGGACAGCTACGAAAGAAAGGAATCAATGAATTATGAAGCTTGTGATTATCAGACACGGTGATCCTGATTACGCCATCGATTCCCTGACAGAAAAGGGATGGAGAGAGGCAAAATGCCTTGCAGAACGGATGGAAAAGATGGACATAAAGGAATTCTATGTATCGCCTCTTGGCAGAGCAAAGGATACCGCCTCTTGTACATTAAAAAGAATGAATCGAAGTGCCACTGAACTGGAATGGCTGCAGGAGTTTCGGCCGCAGATCCTGCGTCCGGATGCAAATGGAAAGAGGAAGGTCTCCTGGGACTGGCTGCCTCAGGACTGGACCGCTGATGAAAGATTCTACAGTTATGAACACTGGCATGAAAATGAAATCTTTCGTGAGGCCGGGGTAAAGGAGGAGTATGACAGGGTCACGGCACACTTTGATGAGTTTCTCGCCGGGCACGGCTACAGGAGAGAGGGACATATTTACCGGGTAGAACATGCAAATCATGATACCATTGTTCTTTTTTGTCATTTTGCCCTGGGCTGTGTGCTGCTGAGTCATCTATTCAGCGTTTCCCCTATGATCCTCTGGCACAATACCTGTTCCGCACCGACAGGTGTTACCATTGTCAATACAGAGGAACGCCGGGAAGGAATCGCATCTTTTCGAATGAGTGCATACGGTGATATCTCCCATCTGTATGCAAAAGAAGAAGAACCGGCATTTGCAGCCAGATTCTGTGAAGCATATGCGGATATGGATGCACGTCATGATTAATTCATACCAAAACGCTAAGAAAAGGATAAGATTTTTCAAATCGCTGGACATCCATATTTCGACAGAGTAGAATAGGAAAGGATAAATTCTAGAGGGGAAAGGAGAAGGTGATTGAGAAATCGAAGAATGCTTAAAGTGTGTGTCCCTGTACTGCTTGGAACTCTGCTGTATCTATATCCCGGATCAGCGAAGGTGTGTGCAAATCCTGCAGCATCGACAGAATACGGGCAGATCGATCTGCGTGTTCCGGCAGTAACAGGGTGGAGTCTGGAAGATTATTCCGACTCACAGTATGCCACATGGACAAACCGGCTGACAAGTGACCAGGAGCTTTATATCGAATGGTCGCAGTGGGCAGACTTTACGAAAGAGACCGACTATGTGATGACGAACGCTGCCAGCGGAGAATATTGTTTGTCGAAGCATTTTCAAAAGGGGAGAACCTATTATGTCAGAGCTTATGTCGCTGAGAAGGTTCGAGTGAGTGACAGGCGTGGAGGATGGAACGAAGAAGTGCGTTATGGTCCGTATAGTCAGACATTGACAGTCACACAAAAGGCAGCCGATGTTTCTGTCCGGGAATTTCATGTGGATCAGGACAGTGTAACGATACGGCTGGAAAGCGAAGAGACGGTAACCGGGTATGATATCCACAGAGCAGAAGAAAACGGAAAGTATAAAAGAATTGCGAAGACCAGCGACAATGTCTACACGGATACGGGGCTTAACGAGGCACATACCTACCGTTACAGAATCCGCAGCTTTGTGTTTGATCCAAAGACAAGACTCACAGCTTATGGTGACTGGGAATATTGCCGTGCGACGATCTGGGGACAGGAGCTACAGGTAAGAGCATTGCCTGCCGCCGGAGAGAGCATTAAAGTGAAGTGGAAGAAAGTACCCGGGGCAGATGGATACCGGATTTATCGTGTGGCAGGAGTCAGTCGATCGGAAACCATAATCAAAGGAAAAAAGAGCAGCTTTCGAAGCTGCCAGCTGATGAAGGATTTTACAAAAGCTTCCGCCAGAAGCTTTCAGGATAAGAAGGTAGAGGCGGGGGAGAGTTATACATATATTGTAGTGGCCTACAAGAATATTCGGCAAAAGAATAAAGCAGCAATCACTTATGTGATGCAGGGAAGTGATTCTGTGAGCCTGAAATTTGCCAGATTCGAGGCAGATACGACAAGGAGGAGAGCAGATGGAAGTGTCCGTGTCACATGGAAGAAAAGATATGATGTTGACGGCTATCTCGTGAGAAAGCTTGATCCCGTGACAGGAAAGTATGAAAAATACGGTTATCTGTCAGAAAATGCAACGGGCTGTACCTGCCCGAAAGCATCAGGGGAAAAACAGGATCAGTATTTGATCTATGCATATCGGGGAAAATGTTTCAGCAAAGGGATTCCTGTAACGACAACATGCTATCCGGTGGGGCGTCCGGAGCAGATCAGGGCATATGCCACAGCAGACGGACAGAGTATTCAGGTTAGCTGGAATTATGTGCCGGGGGCGTCTTATTATAAGGTTTACCGTTCCAGGTACCTGTCAGCCTATGACGGAGATCTGGACAGCTATGATTTCAGAGGAGCTGAGACAGTAAAGGTGTGGAATGCAGCCCGCAATGGTGCTGAAGAAGAAATCTTCGTACCAAATGTAGCCGATCAGCAGATCAGAATGACAGTTCCGGAAACCGGAGAGACAAAGATACTGAACGAGGGTCCTGCACAGGGACTTGTGTATTATTACTATGTTCAGGCGTATCGGTCAAATGGAGAGAAGATTGAAGGATCCATGCTTTATTCCAGACCTGCCAGGGTGATTCTGAATATGCCGTTTTCAAGGCCGGTGATTGCTTCTTTAAAGAGCAGCAGTGCCGGGAAAGCTGCTGTGAACTGGAGCGAAGTGCCGGGAGCAGTACGATATGAACTGTATTGCTCAACCAGAAAAACTGAAGGATACGAGCTGGTGAGAAAGACAGCAAATACCGGAGTGACTGTCAAAAATCTGACATCGGGTAAAAAATACTATTTCAGAGTCAGAGCCTACCGGCCCAATGCAGTAGGTGCAGATTTGTATTCTGAATCTTCACCTGCAAAATCAGTTATTATAAAATAATATGAGCGGATTGCGAATGTTTTCGTCGATTTTGAGCGTGCGAAGCACGGAAAAATCGACGAAAGGCTCATTTGTCGGGCAACTCATAATATAAAGGCATCCCATCAAAAAGGGATGTCTTTTTTACTGATATGTGTTAGAATAAAGCTGAGGTGATCGGATTGAAGAAAGTGACAAATTGTGAAAGCTGTTCGAATTATGTATACGACGAGGAGTATGAGTATTACGTATGTGAGATGGATCTGGATGAAGATGAAATGCAGAAATTTGCTGCAGGGACCTATTATGACTGCCCGTATTACCGATCGGATGATGACTATCGGATCGTGCGCAGACAGATGTAGAGTTGCAGCTGTTCGAAGCCTGTATAAGCAGAAGAAAATCCCTGGAGAGGCGTTTTGCGAACGGAATTTGAACAGTGATGCAGATGATATAAAGGAGGGGAATCGATATGGCAGGTAAATTTATGAAGAGGAAGACATTTCTGGTATTGGCTGCCGGACTGCTCCTGTGCGTTCCCATGACGGGGATGACACATGTACAGGCAACAGGTGTGTCGCAGGCGGAAACCCAGACAGAAAAGCAGACCGAAACGCAGAACGGGACAGAGACTTCTTGGCCGGAGACGGTGAGATTGAAGAATGTGCGCAATGCACCAGAGAAGAAGGGAAAGTGGGTAAAGCGCAAAGGCGGGAACTATGCCTGGAAGCTGGAGGACGGAACGGTTGCACGGAATGAGTGGCTGAAGATTAAGAATAAGATCTACCGTTTTGATGAAAACGGTTTCAGGATAACCGGATGGCACAGCTATTTGGGCAGGAGATATTATGCAGCGACTGACGGTGCGATGGTTACCGGGTGGCAGAAGATCGGAAAATTCAGGTATTATTTTAAGAAGAACGGAGTCATGGCATCTTCGGAATGGATCAGGAGCCGGGGAGAATACTATTATTTCGGGACAAAGGGCCGGATGAAGAAGGGTTGGCTTACGATGCCGGACGGAAAGAAATACTATCTGGATTCCAGAGGTGTGAGAGTCACCGGAGACTTTTTTATAAAGGATAAGGGATATCATTTTAATGATGCAGGAGTGTATCAGCCGGGGGTGAAGGTGACGAATGCCGTGAATCCTGAGAAACCAATGATCGCACTGACCTTCGATGATGGACCGGGACCTTATACAGACAGGCTTCTGAAATGTCTGAAGGACAACCATGCGGCAGCGACTTTTTTTCTGGTAGGAAGAAGTGTAGAAGGTTATCGTGATACAGTGAAGAGGGCATATCAGATGGGATGTGAGCTGGGAAACCACAGCTGGGATCATCCACAGTTTACACAGCTTGACCCGTCTGCGATAGCATCACAGATTGGAAACACGAGCAGAGCGATCAAAAATGCCTGCGGACATGAACCCACACTGCTGCGTCCTCCCTATGGAGCGTACAATTCCATGGTGGCCTCATCAGTGGGAATGCCTATGATTCTCTGGGAAGTAGATACACTGGACTGGAAAACCAGGGATGTGCAGAGTACCATTGCTTCAGTGATGTCCGGCGCGAAAGACGGAGCCATTGTCCTGATGCATGATATTCATCTTCCCACGGTCATAGCAGTGGAGAGCATCGTTCCGCAGCTGAAGAATAAGGGCTACCAGCTGGTGACGGTGAGTGACCTTGCAAAATATAAGAAAAAGAACCTGTACGACGGTTCCGTCTATAGCTTTATACGATGATGCAAAAGAAGCGGATACTTTTGAACGGTATCCGCTTCTTTCATTATGTCGGAAAATTGTCTGACGGTACTGATATTAGATTTCTTTTCCTTTAAATATAATCTTTACAATGTTCAGATCCTTGTCTAACAGTACCATATTGGCAACCTTGCCCGGAGTAATGCTTCCGTATTTGTCATAAATACCGATGGACTTTGCAGAGTTTACGGCAGCAGCCTTTACTGCACTTCCCAGAGGAATATTCATGTTCTTAACGGCACTGCGGATGCATCCCATCAGGTTCGTAGCAGAGCCTGCGATTGTTCCGTCTGCCAGAGTGGCAAGCTGTCCTACCACTTTGACTGCCTGACCGCCCAGAGAATAATCTCCATCTGTCAGACCGGTAGCCATCATACTGTCACTGATCAGGATCACACGGTCATCACCAAACATCTTGAAGGTAGTGCGTACAACAGATGGATGGATATGGATACCGTCTGCAATCAGTTCCACACGAACATGCTCATTGTCACAGGCAGCGCCGATTACACCGGGAGCTCTGTGGGAAAATGCAGGCATTGCATTATACAGATGAGTCGTATGTCTGGCACCCTTCTGGTAAGCTTCGTTTGCCGTATCATAGTCAGCAGTGGTGTGAGCGATGGAAATGCCCACTTCATCATGTGCAGCCTCGATAAACTCCATGGAACCTTCCTCTTCCGGAGCAATGTCTACCAGTTTAAACAGGCCGCCGGCAGCCTCCTGGAGACGATGGAACATATCGATGTCCGGTTTGTGGATGTATTTTCCGTTCTGGGCACCCTTCTTTGCAGGAGCAATAAACGGGCCTTCCATATTGATTCCGACCAGCTCGGCACCTGTAGCATTGTCATAAGATGCAGCTGCTCTGGAAATGTTGATCAGAGTTTCCTCATCAAACGTCATGGTGGCAGGGCAGATGGTGGTCACACCATTTTTCAGCTGGTATTCAGCAATCGCCCGGAATGCTTCATGGGTACCATCACAGAAATCATATCCTACACAGCCGTGGAAATGCACATCTGTAAGTCCCGGGATGGCATACAGACCGGATGCATCAATGACCTGTTCATCTGATGCAGATGCAGCAAACAGACCGTCCTCAATATAGACATCTTTCGTCACAAAAGTTCCGTTTTCTTCAAAAACACTTGCATTTTTAATAATCATAATTTCAGCCTTTCTTTCCTTCCTGATTCTGTATCCGGAATCGGGATAATCGTATCTGTCAGAGATTAACTGGCTCTTCTAGTCGTTCAATTTGGAAGCAGCAGCCTCGTCAGCTACGATCGTAACGTCAGGGTGAAGCTGCAGGATAGAAGCCGGTACATCTGGTGTGATCGGACCTTCTACTACCTTCTTCAGAATATCAGCCTTGTCAGCGCCGCTTACGACTACGACGATCTTACGTGCCTGCATAATATTCTGGATGCCCATCGTATAAGCCTGCTTAGGCACATCATCTTCTGATTCGAAGAAACGTTTGTTTGCCTCAATGGTGCTTGCTGTCAGGTCTACACAGTGAGTAACTTTTTCAAAGCAGTCAGCCGGCTCATTAAAACCGATATGGCCGTTGTGGCCCAGTCCCAGAAGCTGCAGGTCGATACCGCCCACATCAGCGATGATCTTGTTGTATGCACTGCAGGCTTTGTCAGCATCCGGCTCGGTTCCGTCCGGTACAAAGGTACGCTCTTTCACAATATTAATATGATCAAAGAAGTTGTGGTTCATAAAATAGCGGTAGCTCTGGTCATTATCGCCTGAAAGTCCTTTGTATTCATCCAGGTTTACACTGGTTACTTTTGAAAAATCAAGATCCCCTTTGTTGTACCAGTCGATCAGCTGTTTGTAGGTACCGATCGGGGAAGAACCGGTTGCCAGTCCGAGCACACAGTCTGGTTTCATGATCACCTGTGCGGAAATAATATTTGCTGCCTTTCTGCTCATGTCGTTGTAATCTTTTGCTTTACAAATCTGCATAATCATCGTCTCCTTTTTATTCAATAATTGCTTTTGCGAAGAACTGTGGTAAATGAAAATTCGGTGTTTCGTTTTCAATCACAGTGTAGCTTCCAAAATGAGTAAGCCCTTCACTTTCCTTGATCTTGTAGAAGTTGCAGGTGATGGTATCGCCGGCTTTCAAATCGCTTTTTCCATAGACATATTCTATCAGGTCAAGCGGTACGGTTAACTCGAGAGTCCAGTGATCCTCATACACAGTTCCTTTACAGGAGCAGGCTTCGTGGAGAGAAGCAGGGAATGTTTTCCTGCCCTTTCTGCCATTGCCGTATTTGGCGTGAAGTGCACCATTGGAATTGGCCTCGAAGTTCAGATACATTTCCGGAAATTCTTCAGGATAAAACTGGAAGAAGCCTTCCATGGTACTGTCGAGGTGTACCGGATCGTTCGGCTGCGTATAGGTGCGCACCGGATCCTTTTCCAGACAGGTCATTTTCAGATAGAAACCTGTTCCGGGAATAAAAGCGAGAGCACCGGAAGTTTCCGGACGATAGTCTCCGCCCCAGTTGTACTTGTCCACTTGAAACTGCGGACAGGAATCAATCTCGGTCTTGTCTGAGATCGTTTTAATATGATATTCCATAGTTCCCTCCAAACTGCATTTTGATAAAATAAGTGTAACTCATTTAGGGGGAAATTGCAAGATGAAACACCTCGAATTAGCTGGTGTACAGGCAGCGGTGTTACTATTCACGGAGTGAACAGTAAGTTACTATTCACACGTCAGCCGGTTCGAGGTGTTTTCTGTGAGTGCAGCGAAGCGAAAGTTACAAAAAAGACTGTATTTTTTGGAAAAATGGGTGTATAATCCTTCTGTTATAGAGATTGTGCATGCGGCATTTCCGGATCATTGTCCTGCGATGCTTTGGAAGAGTTGTCTGTGCTCATGATAGAAAACTGAATCATTATTACATTTCTCGGATAGAAGTGCCGGATGCCACAAAGCTGTGGAATCAGGGGCTTCTTTCTGCTTTTAAGGAGGAAAACTATGCCAGTAAAATACATATTTGTCACGGGAGGCGTTGTCTCAGGACTGGGAAAGGGAATCACAGCGGCATCTCTGGAGCGTCTTTTAAAGGCGCGGGGATACAAGGTCACAATGCAGAAATTTGATCCTTATATTAATATTGATCCGGGTACGATGAATCCCATTCAGCATGGAGAGGTGTTTGTTACAGATGACGGTGCAGAGACAGATCTGGATCTGGGGCACTATGAACGTTTTATTGATGAGAGTCTGGATAAGAACTCCAATGTCACCACAGGAAAGATCTACTGGTCTGTGCTGCAGAAGGAGCGCAGGGGTGACTTTGGAGGGGGAACCGTACAGGTCATTCCGCATATTACCAATGAGATCAAGAGCCGTTTTTACCGGAATTACACTTCCGATGATACACGGATCGCCATCATCGAGGTGGGAGGAACGGTGGGTGACATTGAGAGTCAGCCGTTTCTGGAAGCCATCCGCCAGTTTCAGCATGATGTGGGACATGAAAATGCGATCATGGTGCATGTGACATTGATTCCATACTTAAAGGCTTCCGGAGAGATGAAGACGAAGCCCACGCAGGCCAGTGTCAAAGAGCTTCAGGGAATGGGGATCCAGCCGGATATCATCGTCTGCCGCTCGGAGCTTCCCCTGGATGACAGCATCAAGGATAAGATCGCGCTGTTCTGCAACGTTCCGAACAGTCACGTGCTCCAGAATCTGGATGTGGAGTATCTCTATGAGGCACCCCTTGCCATGGAACAGGAGCATCTGGCACAGGTTGCCTGTGAATGTCTCCATCTGGACTGTCCGGAACCGGATCTGGATGACTGGCGGTCCATGGTGGATGCGCTTCGTCATCCCACCACAGGGGTGAATATTGCGCTGGTCGGAAAATATATTTCTCTGCACGATGCTTATATCAGTGTTGTAGAGGCATTGAAGCATGGCGGAATCGCCAGCCATGCCACAGTAAATATTAAATGGGTGGATTCGGAATTGCTCATAGAGGAGAATGTTCAGGAAGTACTGGGAGATGTGGATGGTATCCTGGTTCCCGGAGGCTTTGGCGACCGCGGAATCGAGGGAAAGATCACAGCCATCCGGTATGCCCGCACGCACAACGTGCCGTTTCTGGGACTGTGTCTCGGGATGCAGCTGGCTATCGTCGAATATGCAAGACATGTGGCAGGATACCGTGATGCTCACAGTATTGAACTGAATCCCGCCACGACCCATCCGGTCATCGCCCTGATGCCGGACCAGAACGGAGTCGAGGACATCGGCGGAACGCTCCGGCTGGGGGCCTATCCCTGTGTACTGGACAAGAACTCGAAGGCCTTCGAGCTGTACGGGGAGGAGACCATCTATGAAAGGCACAGACACCGCTATGAGGTGAACAATGACTACCGGAAAGTACTGGTGGAAAATGGACTGACCCTCTCCGGAATTTCACCGGACGGCCGTATCGTAGAAATGGTGGAGCTAAAAGATCATCCGTTTTTTATCGGAACCCAGGCGCATCCGGAGCTCAAGTCCAGGCCGAACCGCCCGCATCCGTTGTTCCGCGGCTTTGTTGAAGCGGCACTGAAAATGAGAGGAAACGGATCATCCGTTCCGGAGCGCGAAGCGCGGAAAAATCCGAAGGCATCATGAGATGGAATACAGACGCAAAGGCGGGCAGAAGAAACAGGTCATGCTTCTTCTGCCCGCCTCACAGCAAGTACACTCGTATCAGCCACATCAGATAACCTTATGCTTCACTGGCCTTCAATATCGTATCAATGATACAGGCTCTTGTTCTCATAAACCGGCTCAGCCGTCAGCTGGACGCCAAGGCGTTTCAGCTGCTTGATATCCACATCTGAAAGCATGGAGGTAGTGTGTGCCTGACATCCGGAAAGTCGTGGAAGCTGTTCCAGGGCTTTCTGCGCATCCGGGTTGGAGGCAGCGCTTGTGGAGAGTGCGATCAGTACCTCGTCCGTGTGGAGTCTGGGATTCTTACTGCCCAGGTACTCCGTTTTCAGACGTTGGATCGGCTCGATCGCGGCAGGTGAGATCACGTGGCGCTTATCATCAATACCGGCCAGATATTTCAGAGCATTCAGAAGCATGGCAGAACATGGCCCCAGAAGATCAGAGGTCTTTCCGGTAATGAGCTTTCCGTCATCCAGCTCCATGGCAGCGGCGGGAGCCCCGGTAAGCTGGGCCTGACGCAGGGCAGCCGGTACAACCGGACGGTCGGTGACAGACACATGTGCCTGCTTCATAATGAGTTCGATCTTAAATGCCTCGGCATCGGATTTTGTTCCCGCAGCCAGTTCGTTTAAGGCGTGGAAATAGCGGCGGATGATTTCCTGGCGTGATGCCTCTCGGCAGACTTCATCATCAATGATACAGTTTCCTGCCATATTTACTCCCATGTCGGTGGGAGACTTGTAGGGACTTTCCCCGTAGATCCGTTCAAATATGGCACAGAGCACCGGAAAGATCTCCACATCCCGGTTGTAGTTTACTGTCGTTTTTCCATAGGCTTCCAGATGGAAGGGGTCGATCATATTGACATCGTTTAAGTCTGCGGTTGCAGCCTCATATGCAAGGTTCACCGGATGCTTCAGCGGGATATTCCAGATCGGGAAGGTCTCGAACTTGGCATATCCGGCGGGAATCCCGCGCTTATGCTCATGGTAGAGCTGGGACAGGCAGGTAGCCATCTTTCCGCTTCCCGGGCCCGGCGCTGTGATGACCACCAGCGGGCGCTTCGTTTCAATATATTCATTTTTTCCGTAGCCGTTATCGCTGACGATCAGAGGAATGTTGGAAGGATAACCCTCGATCGAATAGTGGATATATACCTTAAAGCCAAGCTTCTGCAGACGGCTCTTAAACAGATCGGCGCTGCTCTGTCCGGCATACTGTGTGATGACGACACTTCCCACATACAGTCCTCTTTGTTCAAAGGAATCGATCAGTCGCAGAACATCTGTGTCATAGGTGATTCCCAGATCTCCGCGGATTTTATTTTTTTCAATATCGCCGGCACTGATCACGATGACGATCTCCGCCTGGTCTGCCAGCTGCATCAGCATCCGAAGCTTGCTGTCCGGTGCAAAGCCGGGAAGTACGCGGGAAGCATGATAATCATCAAAAAGTTTTCCGCCGAATTCCAGATAAAGTTTGTTGTCAAATTGACCGATGCGTTCACGGATGTGTTCGGACTGCATTTTTAAATATTTTTCGTTATCGAATCCAATTTTCATAAGTATATGCCCTCGTTTAAAATTTATTTGATT
>OGON01002388.1_pt1 | contig 11386 bp, 9 predicted proteins | sample 1552671 | NCBI WGS metagenome assembly OGON01 (sample SAMEA2580136, study PRJEB22360) | human gut metagenome | biome: human gut; feature: human-associated habitat; material: faeces | place: Denmark | collected 2008/2010 | reverse complement strand
TCGATACCGTCCTGGCTGGTCCGGATATTTGTACCGAGTTGCACTTTGTCGGTGAAGCTATTCATGATACTGGATATTTGGGAAGAAAGGGCGGATGAGGCCACTGCGCTGAAATCGTTCGATTTATATTGCGCATTGTATTCCGGCGTATAGAATTTGTTCAGAACCAGCAGATAGATAATTTGCCGGGTCATCATGTCTTCTGTATCAACCAGACTTTTGACCTGCCGTTGGAGCTCTTCGTTGGAGCTCGGCAGTTCGAGGTCGAACGAAATGGTTGGGTTCCTCAGCACACCGTCTAATTTCAATACGCAATTGACCGGCGTATTGCGTCGGGAGCTTTCGTACGTCAGACTGGGATCCAGGTCTTGTATGTTGGCTGTTACGTTATAGATGGCATTTACATTCATCGTTGCCTCGAAGGGATCTCCCCGGAAGTTGATAATACTGCCATCCCGTATCTTGAAGTTTTTATGGATGAGTTGTTGTAGGCTGAAATTATAGTTTCCTTGTACGATCCCGATGTTTCCATACATGCGCAAGTCGGTTTTCGTCCCGTACTGTATCTGGAGGCTTCCGTTGCAGTTACCTGTTATTTTATCGCCTGCGACCGGATCCATAATCAGCTCTATATCGGCATCCGGTGTGATGTCGAGAAGGAAGTTCATGCGCAATTCCGCCCCTTCGTCTTCGTTTTTGAAGATAAGAGGTTTAATGGAATCGACCGGTTTGGTAAGTGCCATTTCCCGCAATTCTTTTTTATTCACGAAAGTGATGAAATCATATTCTGCCGCGGAAGAGTTGTTCATGAAGTCGAGTTTGACGGATGTCTTGGGATCACTTCGCATATTGATATCGAAGTTGATCAATTGCCCGTTCCCTTTTATGGAGGCTGTTCCGGTTCCGAAAACGGTTCCGAATATCAGCGGATTCTGCTTTTGAGGCGCATCGAATACCAACATATTGTTTGTCTGGACTCCTACATCGAAGCTGACATCTTTGAAATGTTTGTGATTGACGGTCAGATTAACCTTTGCCGAGTTGCCGAATTTGTCATGCACCGTTACGTTGCGTCCGATGATCGCCCCCGGTGTCAGATGGATGGAGTCGGAGAAAGTGTAGTAGGTGTTCAGATATTCGATACCCAGCCCACCATCGAGAACAAAGGCGTCCCCCTCTACATTCAACGCCTTGAACGGCCCGTGCAGATGGATATTCCCGAAGCCCCGTCCTTGCATGTTCTTAGCGATATTTTCGACGAAAGGATGCAGGAAAGCCAAGTTCAGGTCGTTTGCCCCGAAGAAGAGGGAAAGGCCTGCGTTTTTGCCGACCGGATAGACATAGCCGCTCACATCAGTCCAAGTCGTATCGTTCTTGTAGATGCTGCCTAACATCAGAATGCCTTTTTGCTGGTCGTCCCATTCGCTAAAAAGGTTGAGGCGTCCTAATTGTACTTGGTTGAACGAGAAGTTTTGTACTTCGAGATCGGTGTTTAGCATCCGACTGCCGTAGAGGTCGGTAATGTTGAAGGTTCCGGTAGCCTTTCCGGCAAATTGAAGTACTGGGATATTCAGAATGTCAAAGATATAGCTCAGTTCTACTTGTTTCAGATCCAGTAACAGTGTATCGGCCGGATCTTTTGAAACTGTTCCTTCCATGTGGAGATATTCGGTGCCGTTGGAGACGGAAAAGTCTTGTATCCCAATCTTGCCGTCTGCAATGGTGATAGTAGACGGGGCTATGTGCCAGGTGGAATCGTTCAGGATCAGCGGACTCTCGTTCAGCGAGATTTCCGTACGCAGTTTGGCCGGCCCTTTTTCCTGTTCTTCCTCGATGAAGAGTGTGGAGGCGGAGAGGTCTGCTTTAAACAAGCGTTCTTTGTTGTTGGCCCAGCTGATCTGCGTCTGTATCCGGTTGTCTTTGGCATCGGCTTTCAGGTCCATATAGTTGCGCAATCCTTTGGCATTGTAGTTGGTTGCCTTGAGCTTCAAGTTTACCCTGTCTTCCGGGTTGTCACAGGTCAGATAGCCGGATTCGAACATGGACTTGCCGATGTTGAATTTAGGCAGATAGGCCTCGAAGCGGAAGCGGTTGTACAGGTTATTGTAATGTCCTGTGATACGTCCTTGGGTCAACATCGTAAAAGGCAGTTTCAGGGTGTTGGATATGGCTTCCGTATTTTCGATAGTCAGCAAGAGGGAGAAATTGTTTTCCATCACCTTCTGTTTCTTTTGCGTGACGTTGATCAGAGCCGGGATATACCCCTTTAATGTTTGCATAAGGCTGGGAACGATTGTCGTGAAGGAATAAGCACCCGTCACTTCGCCGTTCAAGACGTCGGAGGTGATGGCCAGATGACGGTCCAGTGAATGCCCCGTAGCCTCTACCTTGAACTTTTTCAGGAAAAAGCTGTCTGGCTTGGTCTTGAAGGAGAGGCTGTCAAGCGTAATGCTCCCTTCTAGGTTGTCGATATTGTTTCCCGTGAAGTCGGCATTCAGTGTGCAGGAGATATCCGGAGCCTCGTATTTATTCGTCAGATGGAGGCTGTCCGGATGGAAATGTTCCAGACGTGAAGTGAAGTTGAACATAGAATTTTTGCCTTCATGCAGGAATAGCCCTTCGGCATACAGTTTGCCGTTCGGATCGTTGATGTCCAACACTCCGTTGAACCCGTTTTTCTGGAAATTACCTGACAGGAGTATGTTTTCATATTTGTAGCCTTTGTATTCGAACTCGTCTATATTCGCCTTTATGTTACCTGAAAACGACCCGTTGGCAGGACGGTGTGTGTCCAGCGTAACGGCTAACTTGGCTGTTCCATACGGATTACCGTCCGGAAAAAGTTCATTCAGGTGCAAGGGGGAAGTCGAAAGGTGTCCTTTCAGGTAGGCGGCGATATTCTTCTCCTTGTCGTTTCCGAATATCAGGTCGGTCTGGACGGAACCGATCGCCGACGAGAACTTGCCGAAAGCGACCAGGTTGTCGAAGAAACCGGATATCTCTCCGGTAAAGTTGATCGTGCCTAACTTGACGATCGCATCCGGCAGCTTGACTGGGCGTTCGTTGAAGTTGTTAGCAAGGCCCGAAATTCCTTCGGTCGTGATATACATCTTATTGACTTGTCCGAAGATATAGGCGTCTTCCGGGTGTGTTATTCCTTTCATCTCCATCTTGCCGACAAAAAGCATCTTGTCGCTGTATTTCAGTGTCAGCCGTTTCAAGCCGATATTGTTTATGTAGCCCGATGCCTCGGCCGAAAGTTCGATGGTTTCCGAGAAGTTGCAGAATGCCGGGACGAAAGCGGAGAGGTCTTTCAGGCAAATTTGCGAAGGTGCGATATTCAGTTCGACTGGCGAATGATCCAGTAAATCGGATGCACTAACTGCTTCTCCGGTATGGATATGGGCGCGGTCTATTTTAAGATCTGTTTCTGGCAGCTTGATTTCAAAGTTGTTAATGATCGCGCTGTCTTTGTTGGCTACGATGTTGAGCGAAAGCTTGTTCAGCGAAAAGCCCGAAGCCTCGTCGAAACTCATCTTCTTGATATTGGCATTGAGGCTGTCCTTGTTGAATGCCTTCATAGAGATTTTGGCACTTATATTGCGGATGTCAATATGCTTGGCATTGAACTTTCCGGGGGTAGTGGCTGCATTCTTCACATCGTAACGGAAATTTCCCCGGCGTATTAAGATCGAGTTGAAACGCAGGTCGATATTGGATTGCTTTTTTACGGTGTCTTTGCTGGCGAAAGCATCGATGACGAATTGCAGGTTCAACTTATCTGCCGGCGTTTCCTTATGCAAGTTGACGGAGAAACCGAACAGGCGGACTGTCGAGAACACGATCCTGCCGTTTAACAAAGGCAGGATTTCGAAACCTGCCGACACATGGTTGGCATCGAACAGTACGGTTCCGCTTTCATCTTCGAGATACAGATTTTCCAGTACCAAGCGGTTGAACCATTCGATGTCTACATTCCCGATCCGTACGGGCACACCTAAACGCTCGGATAATTCTCTCGTTGCCGTCGTTGCCACTTTTTGCTGCACATAGGGAATGCGCAATAAGATGGCCGGAGTTGCATAGAATATCCAGAACAGAGTGAGCAGGGTGACAATTATGTATTTAAGTCCTTTGATATCTTTACTATAATTTAAGCACAAAACTACAACAATATCCCGATAGATTTCGTTAATTTGCACAAAAATTAAAACGAAGATATGAGTGTGACAATCTTAGGAATCGAATCATCGTGTGATGATACTTCCTCATCTGTAATACGCGACGGCGTGATGTTGTCGAATGTAATTGCCAGTCAAGCTGTTCACGAAGCCTACGGCGGTGTTGTTCCCGAATTGGCTTCCCGCGCACATCAACAGAACATTATCCCGGTGGTTGCCGAAGCGATCAAGCGTGCCGGTATCGATAAATCCGAATTGAGTGCCGTTGCTTTCACCCGTGGGCCGGGTTTGATGGGGTCGTTGTTGGTCGGAACTTCTTTTGCCAAAGGTTTGGCGGCTTCGTTGGACATTCCGATGATCGAGATCAACCATTTGCAGGCGCATGTGTTGGCCCATTTCATCAAGGAGACGCCGGAAGACGATCATGCTCCTTCGTTCCCGTTCCTTTGCCTGTTGGTATCTGGTGGGAACTCGCAGATTATCAAGGTGAACGCATATAACGATATGGAGGTGATCGGACAGACGATCGACGATGCTGCCGGTGAAGCGTTCGACAAATGTGCGAAGGTGATGGGGCTGGGGTATCCTGGGGGACCTGTCGTGAATCGCCTTGCCAACGAAGGAAACCCGAAGGCTTTTACATTTAGCAAACCGCATATCCTCGGTTACGACTATAGTTTCAGTGGGCTGAAAACCTCTTTCCTTTATACCTTGCGTGACAAACTACAGGAGGAACCTGATTTTATCGAAAAGAACAAGCAGGATCTTTGTGCCTCTTTGCAAGCGACGGTGATCGATATCCTGATGAACAAATTGCGCCGGGCGGCAAAAGATCTGGGCATTAAGGAGGTTGCCGTAGCTGGTGGCGTATCGGCCAATTCCGGCTTGCGGGATGCATTTCTTGACCATGCGAAACGTTTTGGCTGGAAGGTGCATATCCCGAAATTCTCTTTCACGACGGACAATGCGGCAATGGTTGCCATAACGGGGTATTACAAATATCTCGACAAGCAATTTTGCCCGATGGATGCGGCTCCCTTTGCAAGGGTAGAGGTGAAACTAAGGTAACATGTTGGTCGTTTCATGGGCATGAAACAAAAGTTTCCCCTGCATGAAACAAAAGTTTCCCCTGCATGAAACAAAAGTTTCCTACAGGGGAAACTTTTTATAAGATATAGGAACAAGGTAAAGAAGATACGAATGGTTATAGAAAAAGAAATAGGCGAGTTGCTTCGTTCCCGCCATCTGACGATGGGAACGGCTGAAAGTTGTACCGGCGGATATATTGCACATCTGATTACACGTGTGGCTGGCAGTTCAGATTACTTTTGTGGAGGAGTCGTTTCCTACAGCAATGAAGTGAAGCACCATGTTTTAGGCGTTTCGGAAGATAGCTTGGCGCAGTACGGGGCAGTCAGTCGTCCGGTCGTCGAGCAGATGGCGTTAGGAGCGATCCGTGTGTTAGGTTGCGACTGTGCGGTTGCCACTTCCGGCATTGCCGGTCCCGGTGGAGGTACGCCGGAAAAGCCGGTCGGAACTGTCTGGATTGCTGCCGCCCTGAAAGACATGGTCGTATCAGAATGCTGTCATTTCGGGACAGAGCGTGAAGATAATATCCGGTTGGCGGCGAATACGGCGTTGAGGATGCTGCAGCAGTTGCTATAAAATAATATGTTTCTCGTTATTTATTGGCCCTTAGCTGTGAAACATCCTGTATAAAACATCCGGTTGTTTTCTCGTGCCGTTTGGTTGGACACTTTGAATTGCGGAAAGGCCTGTTCCAGCCTTAGCACCAATGTGTCGCCTAAAGATGTATATAAACTGTCGGCGGTCGAATTATAGGGAAGACTGCCGAAATAGCAAAGATGATTTTCATTCATGAAAAGATCGGCGCCTAACCAACCTTTTCGGATACCCCATTCGGTTGAATCGGGGAGGGAAACATAGAGGTCGAGACTGTCCGATTGTACCATCAGGTTCAAAGGGGCGTTTTTGTCGAATGACTTGCGCAGGCGGTCTTGGTCGGGTAGCAGGTAACTTTGCCGGTTTCGTTGGATTTGGGCGACTTCTTCGAGTAGTTTCTTGCTGTAACTTGCCACCCATATGCCCTCGTGTTGATAATAACCGAAAAAACGGTTTCCGGTATCCGGGTAATAGGTAAAAGTGATGCCGTCCCTTTTTTGTTTCTGCGGAGCGAACGAGCCGAAAGCCTTTTGCAATGTGTTTTTCTCTATCCGGCCGACGAGGTTGTTTCCCGCTTGTGCATAAAGGATAACTCCCTGTGGATGGAAAGATAGAAGTAACCACGGGATATTCCGGTTGTTTTGGATGATGGAAAGGTAGATATCCGGAATCTTCGAGGCGAAAGCATCCCGTTCCGAGTCTCGGGATAAGATATATTTGGTGAAAGCGGCAGGGCGATTTACACTTAGGATCGCATCCGATGCCGGGGCGACTAAGGTATATAGATCAGTCCGCACCGTATCTTTCTCTTTTTGCATTTTGCCTAAAAAGAACCAGACTGCCACCAGTGTAGCGAGAGCAGCTATAACGAATGTCACTATTTCTCGCTTGTCAGCTTTCATTGTACGTTATGTTTTCTTGGGACTCAGGAAATATTTACACCAAGGTTTGAGACCACATTCTTCGCATTTGGGCTTGCGGGCGATACAGGTGTAACGTCCGTGCAGGATCAACCAGTGGTGGGCGATCGGGATTTGTTCCTCCGGGATATGCTTCACCAACTCCTTTTCCGTTTCCAACGGGGTTTTGCTGTTGTTTGTCAGGCCGATGCGGTTGGCTACGCGGAACACATGTGTGTCGACAGCCATTGCTGGCTTGTTGTAGACGACCGAGGCTATGACGTTTGCCGTCTTGCGGCCTACGCCGGGCAACTTTTGCAACTCGTCTATATCGGATGGTACGACACCGTCGAAATCGGACATCAGCATCTTCGCCATGCCGACTAAATGTTTTGATTTATTGTTGGGATAAGATACGCTTCGGATATATTCAAAGATCACTTCCGAAGTAGAAGCGGCCATGACTTCGGGGGTCGGAAAATCCCGGAAGAGGGCAGGAGTGATCATATTCACCCGTTTATCCGTACATTGGGCGGACAGGATCACAGCGATAAGCAATTGATATGGGTTGTCGTAATGCAGTTCCGTTTCGGCGACCGGCACATGCTCGTTGAACCAATTCAAGACTCCTTTATATCGTTCCTCTTTGCGCATATATTATTTTATTAGTGACATGAAATTTTTACCAAGAAGCAATCCTAAGAATACGGCTAACAATCCTAACACATTGCTGGCGATCAGGTTTAAAAGTGCCAACTTATATTCGCCTGTTTTCATCAGCGACATCGTATCTAGTGCAAACGAAGAGAATGTGGTAAATCCGCCGAACAGCCCGGTGAAGAGAAATACTCTTGCGCCCGCAGATAGATTACAAGTTTCGGCTATACTCCAACAGAAGCCGATGAGGAAAGAGCCGATCACATTGACCGAAAGTATCCCGAAAGGGAAGGAGTGTAGCATCGAACGCTGTACCCACGTGGAAACTCCGTAGCGGAATACGGTGCCGATTGCCCCTCCTGTTATAAGTAGTAAAACCTTTATCATACCATTTACGTTTTTAGTGTGTTTTTCCCCGGGCTGGTTAAGGACCCGGGGAAGATGGTAAATGATTTAGGTTCTCAACTTAATTGGCTGACTCAAACTGTCTCAGAAAACGGACATCGTTTTCGGAGAACATGCGTAAGTCTTTTACTTGGTATTTCAGGTTTGTTATACGCTCAATCCCCATTCCTAAAGCATAACCGGAATATACTTTGCTGTCGATACCACAGTTTTCAAGCACATTCGGGTCTACCATACCGCAACCGAGAATTTCTACCCAACCGGTTCCTTTACAGAACGGGCAGCCTTTTCCACCACAGATATTACAAGAAATATCCATTTCGGCAGAAGGTTCAGTGAACGGGAAATAAGATGGACGCAAGCGAATTTTCGTGTCTGCGCTGAACATTTCTTTGGCGAAGAACAGTAATGCCTGTTTCAAGTCGGCGAAAGAAACGTTTTTGTCCACATACAAGGCTTCTACCTGATGGAAGAAACAGTGTGCGCGATAGGAGATCGCTTCATTACGATATACACGTCCCGGACAGATAATACGGATAGGAGGCTCTTGATTCTCCATGACACGTGTTTGTACGGAAGAAGTGTGTGTACGAAGCAATACGTCCGGATTATGTTGGATAAAGAAAGTATCCTGCATGTCGCGGGCAGGGTGGTCTTCTGCAAAGTTCAAAGAAGAGAATACATGCCAGTCGTCTTCGATTTCCGGTCCTTCAGCAATGCTGAATCCTAAGCGTCCGAAGATGTCGCAGATTTCTTTCTTTACGAGTGAAAGCGGATGGCGAGTACCTAATTCAATAGGATAGGATGTACGGGTGAGGTCGATGTCATCATTCGTCGTCTGTACATTCTCAAAGCTGGCTTTCAGCTCATTAATTCTATTTTGGGTTGCCTCTTTCAGCTTGTTGAGGTGCTGGCCGACTTCACGCTTCTGATCTGCCGCTACATTGCGAAAATCATTCATCAGCAAAGATATTTCACCTTTTTTGCTGAGATATTTAATGCGTAATGCCTCCAGTTCTTCAGCGTTTGCCGCTTTCAGGTTCTCTACTTCCTTAAGCAGAGCGTTAATCTTATTGATCATTTCTAATCATTTTTATTTTCAACGTGCAAATTTACTCCTTTCTTTGAATACTGCAACCGATTACGGTGGGTTTTTTTGAAAAAAGGGAGTCAACTATTCTCTTTTTATCAGAAATTGTAAGCTACGCCGATACCTAAAATATCTTTGAACTGAACTTTGGCGCCGCGTTTTTCGCCTTCATCATTAATGGTTTTTACGTCGTTGTCGTATTTGAGCGTGGTGTTGAGTGTAGCATTGAGGTATTTGTTAATTTTCATGTTGATCAGAACATCCCAGTTCATGTCTACGTTACCGAACTGCTTATTATAAGGAATAAAAAAGTCCACGTTTATGATCTGGTTCACGTTCTCCATGATTTTTCACAAATGTAAAAAACAGGTAGCATTCGCTTTTGTTTACCCAGACTTCACAGATCAAAGTTATTATCCGTTCATCTTACCTTTTCTTTTGAGCGGCAACCGAGGGAAGAGCTTTCTAAAACGGATCAAATGACTCGTGATGTTGCTGCCCGCAATGATGATTGTCACGGCGAGAATAATTAATAATATCCCGCAACCGATCCTTGGTGTCAAGGTTTCGCCGAACACGGCAACCCCGAAAAATACAGCTGTGACCGGCTCTAGTGCTCCCAGTATGGCTGTCGGTGTCGAACCGATATACTGACAGCACTAGTTGTACAAAGGAATGAAATGGCGGTAGGGAAGACGGCAAGCGCGATCAGGTTTCCCCAAAGATACCATTTGGCCACAATATAAAGGTCTTTCCCGAATCCGACACGGACAAAGAATAGAGATACGCCGAAAAGCAATATGTAAAAAGTCAGCGGAAGCGTAGCCACGTTTTTCAGTGTCGATTGGTTCACTCCTATTATGTAGATGGCATAGGAGAGAGCTGAAGCCATGACCAGCAAAACACCGGTGAGACTGAGTGTTGTGCCATCACCGCTTTTATAGAGCAGACCGATACCTGATAGTGCCAGTAAAATGCAAAAGACTGTTTGTAAGGTTAGTTTCTCTTTGAATACAAGTGCCATAATCAATGCGACCATGATCGGATAGACGAAAAGAAGTGTAGAAGCAATCCCGACTTCCATATAATTGTAACTTTGGAACAAAGCTAATGAAGAAAAAGCAACCAATAGCCCCATGACAATCAGTGGAACTGCTGCTTTATGTTCTATTTTGAAACTTCTCCCTCTCCCTTTAATCATCATGCCTAGTATGGGAATTGCGAACAAGTACCTGAAAAAAAGAACCGAATCAGGATCCATTCCGTCTTTATACAGTGGAAGAGCAAATAGTGGGTTAGTTCCGTAAGTCGCAGCGGCGATCGCTCCCAAAAAATATCCTTTTACCTTTGTATTCATGTCATGTAGAATTTGAGGTGCAAATGTAATAATATATATTGATCTTTTTTGTTCTGTTAAAATCTGCAATTTGTAATTTCCTGCCCTTGTATCTCTCCCTTTTGGAGGCTGGACAGGGAAGGAAGCGAAACTACAGCAGCTTACAATAATCCCTGCAAAAAGTTATTCACATTCGGATACCTATGAGAGGCAAAGGCATTTGCTTAGTCAAATAATAAAATAAATGTTTCCGGGCATTGAAATAAAAAGAGGATAAATATTGGGGGAGGATACCCGGGAACATTCTTTGTATTTAATTTATTTTGACTTTTTCCCCTGATGGGCTACGGCATCCATTAGTTTTTTGATTTTTTCCGGATCGTCGAGGAAATAATCCTTTACGAAATTCAGATTATCGTCAAACTCAAATATATACGGTACGGCAGTCGGCAGATTGAGATGTATGATTTCGTCGTCCGGAATGTTTTTTAAATATTTGATGATCCCGCGTAGGCTGTTCCCATGAGCGGCAATCAATATCTCATCGGAAGTTTCGAGTGAAGGGATTTTCCTTGTTCCAGATACTTTCCCCGTGGCGGAGCAATACTATTTTTTTCATATTCTTCAAATAGCGCATTCCCCTTTATACTTTCCTTAAACTTTAAAAGTTTTTCAACTTGCTGCATATCATCTAAAGACTCTATTTCCAAGTTCTTTCGGAAGAATATCATTACATCTTTTCCTGCTTTTAAATGCTCATTAATTTCCTCTACACTTCCACTTATGTCAGTATCAGTGGGAGTTCCTAATTTTGAACCAAATATGCAAATAAGCAAATCACTTTTATCAACTACTTGCTCGTTAATGATCTTTTGTGGATGTTTTCCACTATTCGGATAGGCACTAATAGACCAATGTAAAGGAAGCAAAACTTTATGATGTAATTCTGTATGTACATAATTCCATTCATTTATAACATCCTTTGCTATCTGCACTTCCTCTTTTATGTCAGATGGTGCACCTATCATTATTCTATAAACCCTTGCTATAAAACTCATATTAATTTTTCAAATTCAAACCACCTTCTCTATAATACTCTGGATTCTTTCTGCTGATTTCATAACATTAAATTATT
>OGON01002379.1_pt1 | contig 11417 bp, 9 predicted proteins | sample 1552671 | NCBI WGS metagenome assembly OGON01 (sample SAMEA2580136, study PRJEB22360) | human gut metagenome | biome: human gut; feature: human-associated habitat; material: faeces | place: Denmark | collected 2008/2010 | reverse complement strand
AAACAGAATCTGTGGAATAACGATGATTGGTACAAACTGCATCATCTGGAATTCTGATTGAGCAAATGCCGAGATCAAAAGGCCTAAGGTGAGCGCAACCAACGCAACAAGAATATTGGTTAAAAAGACGCCGCTAAGACTGCCCAAAACCTGCATTTTAAAAATCCAGATGCTAAAGCCAACGATAATCAAGGTCTGCACGATCGCAAACGTGCCATAGCCAAGGATATAGCCGCCGATCAATTCACCGCGACGAATCGGAGTTGCCAAGACCCGATCCAGCGTGCCGCGCGTCCGTTCTCTGAGCAGTGCAATTCCTGAAATCAAAAAAACAAAGAAGAACACGACAAAACTGATCATAATTGGAAAAATCGCATCGAAATAAGTCGAATCGGCACTGCCATATAGATACTTGACCGCAACTTTTTTCTCGGCCGTTGACTGACTGCCAACTGACAGCTGCCTGCCTGTCGCCGGTAGTTGAGCAAGCAGTGTTTGGAGCATTGCCTGCTGCTGTTTGATTATTCGTGTCTGGTTCTGCAGTGCCAGTTTGATCTTTGCCAGACTGAGGCCTTGGCGAATCAGCTTACTTTGCGATGGGTTGCTGTTTGCCAGCGTCAATGTCAGGCGACCGTGTTCTTCTTTTAAAACACCAGCGTAGTCATGTTTTCTGATCAGCTGGCGGGCCGTTTGATCTTTGTTCTTTTTAATCTTAACGACTTTGAGATGTTTGGTGCCGTCAACCGCCTTAACCAATGAGGCATCAACATTCTGTGTCGCCAGGACGGTCGTTTGCGTGGCATTGGTCTGAAAGATGGCCCAGATCAAAGACAGCATCAGTAACGGTCCAAACATCATTAAAGCCAGCGTACGCCGATCACGCAGCATTTCCAAAACAACTCGCTTAAAGACTGCTAAGATGCGCATCTTGAATCCTCCCCGCTTTTAAGAATACCTCTTCAACGTTATCGACGGCATACCGCTGTTTCAGATCAAGCGGCGTGCCGGCAGCAATCGCCTCGCCATTTCGAATCATCAAAAGCTGCGTGGCCTGTTCAGCATCCTCCATTACATGCGTTGTCATCAGAATCGTTTTGCCGGCTGCTGCCAGCTGCTTTAATTCCTGCCAGATCTGAATTCGCAGCTCGGGGTCAATCCCCACGGTCGGTTCATCCAAAATCAAAAGCTCACTGGTTCCCAGCAGCGTAATTGCCAATGAAAGCCGCCGCTTCATGCCGCCAGAAAAGTCAGCCACCCGTCGATCCAGAAACGACTGCAGACTGACCACCCGCGCAACTCGCTCAATCTCAGTGACAGTCTGCTGATGCGGCATTTTGCGCAGGCTGGCAAAGAACTGAAGATTTTCGCGGGCTGTAAGCGTATCGTACAGAGCATCCGTCTGTCCCATATAGCCAATTTTTTCTAATAAGTGTCGATTCGGCATGGATTGGCCAAAAACGCGTACCGTACCGCTCATTGGCTTGATCATGCCCATAATTGCCCTAATCAAAGTGGTTTTGCCTGAACCGCTGGGACCAAGCAGCCCAAGAATCTCACCAGGACGAACGGTAAGATTGATGTTTTTGACTACTGGTTTTTGCTGATAGCCAATCTGGAGGTCGGTAATTGCAATCGTATTTTCCATTATTTCCCTCTTTTCGTTAAGTGAGTACGCACTCATTATAGCGAACGTCAAAGTGAGTTGAAACTCACTTTAGCAACAAAAATAAAAACGGCTAGTCGCCGAATGCTTTAATCTGCTGAATCACTCAGTCGGCTTGGTCAGCAGCATGTTTCTGTTGACTTTTTCTGTTGACCTTTTTTTGCAGGCACTAAAAAAGCGAATGACCGCCAAAAAAGTCACTCGCTCTCGGAATTAGGAAAATTTGAAGTGTGCCAGCGCTTGCCGACGCTGACAACTAATTAGAAGTCTTCGTTCGCAGATAGATTTCTAACTATACGTAATATTATACGAATAAAATCATTGCTTGTCATTAGGCACATCAACCAAAATTTTCCATTTCACTTGTTTTATTCGCCCAATTCGCCTGGATCATCATTGCCGCGCAAAAGCCGATGGACGCCCAAAGCCTGGTAGAGCTCAAATGATTCAGGCATGACGCCGGGAACAAAGCCAAATCGATTGCTGATCTTATTCAGCCGGTATTTGATCGTATTTCGGTGAACGTAAAGCAGATCACCAGCCTGCTCTATATTCTGCGGCGTATCTAGCAAAAAGGCCATTAGTGTTTCTACCAGATTATGCTGCATGGAGTCCAACCGTTTTTGCCAACGAATGACCTCAGTGCCTTCTTCCTGCAGCTCTCTTTGACAGCCACGCGCAAACTCTAAATCAGCCTGATTGAAAAACAAGCGATATGGCAAGATCGTACGGGCTGCTGGCAGGTATTGACTGACCAGCTGATACAGTCTTTGAATGCCGCCAACGCCATCAACCAGGGCGGCTTCGACTACGACACATTGAGCAGCCAATTGATGATCGTCCTTCTTAAAGTCAGTTTCCCAATTCTGCCAGTTTTGATAGGAAGGCGTCTTTTCCAACAATACGATCAATTGATCATTATACCAGTCACTGATCAGCTGGTCGGTATATTGCTCAGTCAGTTGATCAACCCATTTTTTCAGCTTAGCTTTGTTAACGTCATTCGGACAGCTGACAATCAAGGCAGCCTGCGTATTTTTAGGCTCAAAACGGTACTGGCGACCAAGTTTGGCGGCCCGAACGATCTGTCCTTGAATGATGGCGCGAATCAGATTTTGATCATCCTGATTCTGCCCGCCCCAAAGATTCAAGGCCGTCTGCAGCGTTTCAGCCACTCGCTCGCACGTCAGATTGGTTACCGTCTGGTGGCCAACGAACAAGACCGTCTCCTCACTGTTTGGCAAGCGCCAATGCGTAATCTTCATACCATCAGATGTAGTTACCGGCAGCTCGCCATTCATATTAATTTTTTCAACCACGTTCAAGAGACTTTCCCAGTTGACAACCGCTTCTTTAGGCCAATTTTCACGATACACGATCTCGCCTTGGTCATCGATAACTGCCAATGAAGCCTGTATCTGTTCGGCCAAAAGCTTTAGGACCTCGCCAACGCTGCGCCGATATTCCGGCATTGCCGAAACGCGACCGATAATTGTCGGTGCAAAGCTGGGATGACGCATCCGATCTTGGAAAATCGCAAACATGATTTCAGAGATAACGGCACTATAGGTCATGTTCTTTTGCGTTTCTTGAGCAAAAATCATCAAGAAGTTGAGACGATCGGCCGTTTCCTTGATTTCAGCAGGGAGACTTGGTACCCGCTCGCCAACATAATAAATTACCACGCCAACACAACCAGTTTTGGCCAGCTGTTCGATTTTAGTGCAATCCGTTACCAGATCATAGTTGTCTTGTTCAATTGAGGTCAGCAGCAGCTGTTCATTAGCCGAATTTTCCGGCTGATAGAGTTCTCGTTGGGCCACCGACGTCGCTGAAAAGTCGATTACCGATACCGTTGAAACTATTCGATCCAGCCCTGCTTCGCCTGCTGCGATGTGTGATCGCGACAGGGTTGGCAGTTTCAATAGGTCGCGAACCCGGACACTCATATTCTCCACTCCCAATTCTAAATTAAAAAAATATTAGAATTATGATACCATATTCTAAATAAATCCACAATTTCTCATTTAATAATAAAAAAAAGACCGTTAATTGTCAATTTAACCAGACAAGTACGATCTTTAACATTATCGTTAATTTTTAAAACTGTGAACCGGTGCCGGAATCGTGCCGCCGCGACTGATCATGGCTGCTGAAGAGGCGTGACTGACATCCATGATTGGCGCATAGCCCAGCAGACCACCAAATTCAACCGTATCGCCAACCTTTTTACCGGGAACCGGAATGACCCGGACTGCCGTCGTTTTGGCATTGATCATCCCAATTGCGGCTTCATCGGCAATCATCCCGCTGATGGTTGAAGCTTCGATATCACCCGGTACTGCAATCATATCAAGCCCGACCGAGCAGACCGCCGTCATGGCCTCCAGCTTGGAAACGTTTAAGTAGCCAGCATTCACGGCTTTGATCATCCCCGCATCTTCAGAAACCGGAATGAAGGCGCCGGAAAGCCCGCCGACATGACTGCAGGCCATAATACCGCCTTTTTTAACAGCATCGTTAAGCATTGCCAAAGCTGCAGTCGTTCCATGCGCGCCAACGCTTGAAAGACCGATTTCTTCCAAGATCTCGGCAATTGAGTCGCCAATCGCTGCCGTGGGGGCCAATGAAAGGTCAACAATTCCAAATTTGGCGCCTAGACGCTTGGCCGCCGTGGTACCAACCAATTGCCCCATCCGAGTAACCTTAAAGGCCGTCTTTTTGATGGTTTCGGCTACGACGTCCATTGATTCGCCCTTAACCTTTTCAAGGGCTGCCTTGACAACCCCTGGACCCGAGACTCCACAGTTGATGACGACATCCGATTCGCCAACGCCATGAAAGCCCCCTGCCATAAACGGATTATCTTCGACCGCGTTGCAGAAGATCACCATCTTGGCATTGTTCATGTAGTCCAGTTCGGAAGCTTCTTTAACGACTTCCCCCATTTCCTTGACGGCATCCATGTTGATCCCCGTTCTTGTGGAGCCAACATTAACGGATGCACAGACCAGGTCAGTCTGCGTCAAGGCTTCAGGCAGCGACTTGATTAGCGTCTTGTCGCCATTTTGGTAGCCCTTTTGAACCAGTGCTGAATAGCCGCCAATAAAATCAACGCCTACCGTTTTGGCAGCTCGATCCAAAGCCAGGGCATACTTGACATAGTCGTGATCACCAGAGGCCGCGGCAATCAATGAAATCGGCGTCACCGTGATACGCTTGTTGGCAACTGGAATTCCGAATTCAGTTTCGATTTTCTCGCCAACCCGCACCAGATCCTTGGCCTTTTTCGTAATCTTGTCGTAAATTTTTTGACAGGCCCGATCACTGTCGCTGTCGATACAATCAAGCAGCGAGATCCCCATCGTAATCGTTCGCAGATCAAGTTTTTCCTCAGAGACCATGCGAACCGTTTCCATAATCTTTTCAGTTTCCAAAACAGGCCTCCTATAGCTGGTGCATAGCGTCATACATTTCTTGGTTGCGAATGTTGATGTCAACGCCCAGTTTGGTGCCTAAAGCATCCAGTTCTTGGGTTAGCTTTTCAAAATCAGCAGCATCATCGTCTACATCGACCATCATCATCATCGTAAAGTATCCATCCATAATAGTTTGAGAGACGTCTACGATATTAATGTCATTTTGAGCCAGATAGCTGCTGACCCCTGCAATGATCCCGGTTTTATCCTTGCCAATCGTGGTTAAAATCGCCCGCATAATGTTCCTCCTAAAATCTGCTTAGAAAATGATTATATTTATCTTAACATATTGAACGAACATTTTTAACCATTCAATCATTAATAGAAGTGAATTTTAATGATTTTTAATAGCGTTCCGATATTTTAGACGGTTAAATCAGAAAAACACGAATGTTATCGCTGTAAAAGACTATTCACCTTTAAAACGGCGAAACGCTTGGCCAAACCGCAGCTTGAACCTAGCCAACAGCTTAGGATCTAGCTGCATTGTTGAAATCAGCGGACTGGCTGGATCATCAGCATCTAATGGCGCCATAATGCCGGTAGTCAATGGCCAAAAAAGTGCAATCTCATCGGGCAGATTCGGATCATCGGGATGGCTGGCCACGTACTCATCGAAAAACAGCGCGATTTGCTGCGTCTGCTCCATAAAATCATACATAGCGGATTCGACTGCCCGCTGCTCGGCATTCTGACGATAGATCACCGCACTGCGCTCCCAGTCATAAAGTCCTGATTTGGTAATCTCATTGAATAAAACAGCCAGCCCGGCCATAAAATCAGTATCATCATCGATTGCTACGCGCATCCCCAAAATCTCAGCATAGGAGAGCTCCGCTACGCCAATCATCTCTTCATCAGCAACCGGATTATAGATCGTGATCGTCCAGCGAGAATCAAACTGATCCGGCTTGGCACTATAATCAACCTTTAAAATCTCATCACTGGCAACCGGCTCTTGATTGATCAGTTCCGCAATCACACAGCGCGCCATAAAAATACCAATCAAAGTTGCACTGTCAGGTAGCGGCAAGCTCGTGTAGTCCGCCAGATCATCCTGCAGGTCTAGCAGTTCGTTTTGATATTTGCGAATCATGGCAGCCTGCTGTTCGGAAGTTAAAAAATCGTTTCCCCATTTACGACCTAATTCATATAAGTAGACATCACTGTTAAGCATTCGGATGATGTCTTGCCAAGTTATCGTTTTCAAAGCTTTCACCATTTTCTTTTCCTAATTCTGGGTTGGTATCTCATTTTAACACGTTTCCCAATTGCGAACAAATGTTTGAGGAGCAAAAAAACCAGACCGCTCTTTTCGATCTGGTTTGAATTTAATAGTTTTATCGCTGATAGACAACCTTACCATCAACCAGCGTCAGATCAGCCGTGCCATAGACCTGCTCACCGGTAAACGGATTGTTGACGCCTTTGGAAAGATAATCAGCTTCATTAAGCGTTCGCTGCGTGGTCAAGTCGAAGATCACGATATCGGCTGGCTTGCCCGGTTCCAGATGCCCAGCTTCATGCAGACCAAAAATGTCAGCTGGGTTGGTGCTCATCCAGTTCAGCAGCTGTTCCAAGGTGCAGATGCCGCCCTTGACGAATTTGGTATACATCATCGGAAAAGCCGTCTCACTGCCAGTAATACCGTTAGCTGCCCCCCGCATGTCATCTTTTGGCTTTTCAGCTTGTGAATGTGGGGCATGGTCAGTCGCAATCATGTCAACCGTACCATCAAGCAGTCCCTCAATCAGCGCCTGCCGATCATCTTCATGACGCAGCGGCGGATTCATCTTGTAATATGAGTTATTGGCCGGGATGTCTTGATCAGCCAGCAACAGATGATGTGGTGATGCCTCACAGGTTACGTTGACGCCCTGTGACTTGGCAAACCGTACCATCGCAACGCTTTCCTTGGTAGAAACGTGACAGATATGGTAGTGAACCCCCGTCGCGTTGGCTAAGACCAGATCCCGAGCCACCTGAGCCGATTCCGAAACGCTGGGTGCACCCGGCAGTCCCAGTTCTTCAGCTCGTTTGCCAGCATTCATGATCCCGCCAAACAGCAGCGAATCATCTTCAACATGCGCCGCCAAGATCATCTTTTCTTTGGCAATGCCTTCCATGGCTTGATACATGGTGCCAGCCGTCTGAACACCGCTGCCATCGTTGCTGAAGGCATAAGCGCCTGCCTGCTTGAGGCCATGAAAGTCAACCAGTTCCCCACTGGTCCGTCCATGTGTAATGGCACCATATTGAAAAATGTGGACGACCCCTTCTTTTTGATTCAAAGAAGTCTGTGCTTGCATGCGTGCTGGCGTGTCAGGTACCGGATCAACGTTTGGCATGGCGCCAACCGTGGTAAAACCGCCATGAGCAGCTGCCTTGCTGCCGGCTTCGATCGTTTCCTTATAGGTTTGACCAGGTTCTCTGAAATGCACGTGAACGTCAACCAGTCCTGGTGCTACTAATTTGTTGGTGGCATCAATCGTTTCATCGGCGGCCGGCAGATCGTTGCCAATTGCCTGAATCTTGTCATCAGCAATCAGGACATCCGTTTTAACCAAGTGGCCGTTTACAAAGACCGTACCACCCTTGATCAGTTTCGTCGTCATCTTATTCCAAACCACCCAACTTACGACCGCGCAGAACTGCTTCAATCATTGCCATCCGCATGAAGACCCCGTTTTGCATCTGACGGAAGAAGACGGACTTAGGCGCCTCAACCAGTTCACTGGCCAGTTCAACGCCACGGTTGATTGGACCTGGGTGCATGATGATGGCATTGTCTTTCATCTTATTGTAGCGATCTTGGTTCATGCCGTACTTTTCATGGTAGGCTTCTTTGCTGAAGTCCTTTTCGTGAGCATCATCATTGGAAAGCCGTTCATGTTGAACCCGCAGCAGCATGATGGCATCCATCTCGCCAACCAGTTCGTCAACCGGCTTGTATTGACCATACTGCGTAAAGTCTTCATTAAACCAGTATTCTGGACCAGAGAAGTAGACTTCAGCCCCCAGCTTATTGAGCAGCTGAGCATTGCTGCGGGCAACGCGGGAGTGGCTGATGTCACCGATAATGGCAATCTTCAGGCCCTTAAAGGTACCAAACTGTTCATGGATCGTCATCACGTCCAGCAGACATTGTGATGGGTGTTGGCCCGAACCATCACCGGCATTAACGATTCCAATGTTGGCCTGTTCGTTTTCTTTGGTGTCGATCAGTGGCTGGTAGTAGTTGTTTTCACTGTGACGGATAACTGCCAGATCAATTCCCAGCGCCGTCATCGTCAGCATCGTGTCGTACAGCGTCTCACCCTTTTTAACTGAAGAATGCGTTGGATCAAATGGAATCTCCGTCAATCCCAGCTTACGTTCAGCTACGGCAAAGCTGGTGTGCGTCCGCGTAGAGTTTTCAAAAAAGCCGTTAACGACATAGACCGGTTTGTTCAGCTTTGGTACGGCACCACCACGCTTGAAGTATTCAGCACGAGCAATCAAAGCGTTGACTTCATCAGCTGACAGATCTTCTACGCTGACAAAGTTTTCTAAGCGGACAAGGTTCATAGGTTCTAACATTTTGACAAAATCCTTCCTTAAATTCACGAGTAACCGTTTGGACGCTCACTGTCGTCCTTTAAATGGCGGATCAAAAATCCTCCTTTGTGAATTTGTCCTTAAAAAAACGCCACCCTTATCTGAGGGCAGCGTTCAACGAAAACAGCATTCACCATGCCGCAATTTAATTCGTTTCCTTGCTAGCCTCTCTGGACTAAACTTAAAGGACATTCATTCATTGCAAATAAAGATACTCGCTGTTGGTTGCTTTGTCAATTGCGTTTTTTGGGTAAATCGTTATGAAAATTCAGCTTTCTCGTCACTAAATGCCGTTATGTCGGCGATTGTAACTAATTTGCAAAAAAATTAATCACAGCGGCCAACCGGTACTGACCGTTTCATTAATCGCTTTATCATCTTTTTTTAATATTTTTCAGCATTTAACTGTACTTTTTCTGATTAAGTATGATAAGTTCATTCTAATAAGATTTTTGCAAATGGGGGACTTTTCTAATGAAACCAAAAATTGCGATTCCAGCCGCAACCTTGACTGAAGCCACCAACGTCATCAACGAGCGCAATGCTCCATTTGCGCCGCGGCCGATTATTGAAGCCGTTGTTAAATCAGGGGGCGTGCCGATTATTTTTCCAAGCGTGCAGCCCGACTTAGCGCCTGAATATCTGGAGACTTTTGATGGGGTTGTCTTTGCTGGCGGGGCCGATGTTGATCCAACATTTTACGGTCAAGAGCCACACATGAATCTGGGAATGACCTACCGTAAACGAGACCTGTTTGAGATTGCGCTGCTCAAGGGGGCGGTTCAGTCCGGCAAGGCAATTTTAGGAATCTGCCGCGGTATGCAGCTGATCAATATTGGACTGGGCGGAACCGTGTATCAAGACCTTTCTGAGAATCCAGACGCTCATTTAAAACATGTTCAAGGCGCCCCAGGCAATCTGCCTTCGCATCATATCGATGTTGACCTGGACAGCCGCCTCTACAAGCTGATCGGCAAGCATCCTTACATCAACTCGCGACACCACCAGGCCATTGATCGGGTAGCGCCTTCGCTTAAGGTCGCTGCCCGCGCGCAGGATCTAGTCATTGAAGCCCTAGAATCAAGTGACAGTGACCAGATTCTGGCCGTGCAGTGGCATCCTGAAAACATGTACAAGCATTACCGCGAATCACAGGCCTTGTTTGGCGACTTTATCCGCCGCTCAGCCAAGGTGGCAGCCAAGCGTCATCATACCGATAATCAAAACAACTAGCATAAAAACGACACTGCGCAAGCTTCAAGCTGGCAGTGCCGTTTTTTATGTCTAATCTTAAATTCGTCTATTTATCAAGTTCTCGCTTCAGCTCGTCGGCATTTGGAATATGATCACCGGCAAATCCCTGGAACGGATGCAGCGATTCCATGGCCGCTTCTTGATAGCGACGCGCCCGCCGCAGTGCATAGCTTTCTAAAGAATCATTTTCGACGTAGTTCATCAGCTTAGCACTCGGTGTGGTTTTAGGATTGATAACCCGGTCTTCCAGATCTTCCAAAATCTCAGAAAATTCTGGTCCCAGTTGAATCTGGTTGGCATAGCGCTCCAGACTCTTGATCATTGCCAAAGCCTTGTTTTGATAATGGCAAGGTTCAGTTGGCAGTTCTTTAGCCACCACATCATTCATCTCGTCGGCATTATCCAGGACTCGATTAACCTCAGCAAGCGGCAGGGCTGGGTGCATAATAAAATAACTGGCCAGCAGACGAATAAAACGCAGCGTATCCGTTCTGACACCAACTGAACTGCTGGGATCCAGATCCAGCATGCGCAGCTCAATATATTCCACCCCAGTCTTGGGCAGCTCTTTTAGGTTGGCATTGCCCTTGAACCGCACGCTGCCATGAAATTCATAATCTGAGGTCAAAATTCCCTGCTTAACCCCATCTTCAATTCGATCAACGTAGCTTTGGACATCCGTATAGTCACCTTGAAATTTGGTCCCAAAACCATATGAGCTTTGGCGAATGCTGCGAACTGGATGGTCAATCCCCTGCCCTTTTTCAAAATAGTTGGCCTCAGCAATTGGGCTGGCACCAAACAGATAGGTAATAAACCAGCGATAGCGAACGAATCCTTGCGCCAAAACCGCGTACAGATAGTTGCGTACTGCTTTTTCGTCCTTAAACTTATCGGGAAAGCCTGCTTTGACCAGATCGATAATATGCTGATCAATGCTTAGATTAATGTGTACTCCGCATGGCGTTCCCTCTGAATAGCTGTGACGCTTGGTCCATTCTTTCAAATAGGCCTCTTTTTTTGGTCCCATCTTTGCCAAACGCAGCTGTGATTTATCAGCTGGCAGCTTAGGCGGCATTGACAGTGGCCAGAGCAGTTCACCAGGAGCCAGGGCCGCACGCAGAGCATTATTGATTTTATAAAGATAATGCATTGCATCCAATGAGTGGCTGGCAGCCGGTGTTACCATTTCAGGCATCGTCTCCAAATAGTCATTGGTCAGCCAAGGATTGGTCTTTTCATCGCCAATCGCGGCCGGATACGGTTCTTGACTGACATTGCCGGTTTCATCCACGCGCTGCATCTCGACTTCCAATCCCATTGTAAAATCAGAAGTCTTAGCAACGGCCTCATTATTAAAAATGAGTTCACCAATTTGACTGAACATAATTAGAATTCCTCTCTTAAATTAAAAATTTATAATA
>OGON01002359.1_pt1 | contig 11497 bp, 9 predicted proteins | sample 1552671 | NCBI WGS metagenome assembly OGON01 (sample SAMEA2580136, study PRJEB22360) | human gut metagenome | biome: human gut; feature: human-associated habitat; material: faeces | place: Denmark | collected 2008/2010 | reverse complement strand
CTGTTTTCCATCGACCTGATCTGTTTCTCCCTGCAAATATAAATAAAACGCCGTTTTTTCATAAAAAACTAAGATTTTATCATATTTCATTATTTGCATAGTCTGTGAAAATAATGTATAATTTTTATAATTTATAAGTAATTCAAGGAGATTATATCGTGCAACAGAAACAATTTTTAAAATTGACAAATAAATTAACAGTTCATAACATTATTAAGGGGGTTAGATATTTAAAACATTATGGTCCAAAAGACTTTTTTATCCGTCTTTCTGAACGTTTTGAACCCGAGGACTACCCTTACGAATTATGGTATAAAAACTATTGTGCTAGTGAAAATGACTTAAAAAAGCAGCGAAAACACATATTCAAAGACAATATTTTAATCAGCATTGTAGTTCCCGCTTACAATACACCTAATATTTTTTTACAGCAAATGATTGATTCTGTCAGGCAACAAAGTTATTCCAATTGGGAGCTCATAATTGGTAATGCCAGCCCTGAAAACTCTAACATGAGTGTAGTATTAGATCATTATATCCGCTTGGATAATAGAATAAAAGTTATAAACATTAAATCAAACCATGGAATAGCTCAAAATACAAATATTGCTCTTGCCGCAGCAACCGGTGAATTTATTGGTTTCATGGATCATGACGATATTCTTGCACCTGACGCATTATTTGAATTTGTTTTAAAACTTGAGAGTGATTCAAAAATTGATTTTATATATACAGATGAAGATAAAGTCACTACTGATTTAAACAAATATTTTCAACCACATTTTAAACCAGATTTCAATTTAGACCTATTGCGTTCGAACAATTATATTTGCCATTTTTTTGCGGTACGAAAAACAATTATTGAACAAGTAGGCGTATTGTGTGAAGAATACGATGGTGCTCAAGATTACGATTTTATTCTACGTTGTACAGAAGCTTCAAGAAAAATCGCACATATTCCACGAATACTATATCACTGGCGCATCCACAACTCTTCAACTGCTGACAATCCTTCAAGTAAACTATATGCATACGAAGCTGGATTACATGCTTTAGAAGCTCACCTTAAAAGAATGAATACAATTGGTAAAGTAACCATGCGTTCTGACTATGGTTTCTACGACATAGAATATCCTTTAAATGATACTCCCTTAGTTTCAATTATAATTCCTAACCGAGATCAATCTGATTCATTAATAAAATGTATTGATTCAATAATCAATAAGAGTACTTATCCTTCTTACGAAATAATCGTTGTAGAAAATAACAGTTGTGAAGAAAAAACCTTCAATACATACAAAAAGCTTGAGCAAAAAGGAGTTACAATTGTAACATACCCACATAAAACCTTCAATTATTCTGCAATAAATAATTATGGTGTTAAATTTGCTCATGGTAAATACTTGCTTTTACTAAATAATGATATCGAAGTGATTACACCAGATTTCATTGAAAAAATGCTTGGCAATTGTCAACGCAAGGAAGTCGGAATTGTTGGTGCAAAACTATATTATCCTGACAACACTATACAACATGCAGGTGTCATAATCGGAATAGGTGGTGTTGCTGGACATGCATTTCTCGGCCTTCCGCGATTCAAAAGCGGATATTTTCATAAAGCCTCTATTCAAATGGATTTAAGTGCAGTTACAGCTGCCTGCCTAATGATTAAACAAGATTTATACGAAGAAGTTAATGGTTTTGAAGAATCATTATCTGTTGCTTTCAACGATATTGATTTCTGTTTAAGAATTCGAGAAAAAGGATATCTCATTGTATTTAATCCACACGTTGAAATGTATCATTACGAATCAAAATCTCGTGGTACTGAAGACAATCCTGAAAAAGTCAAAAGATTTAACTCTGAAATTGACTATATGAAAACTCATGGGAGCCATATTCTCAAAAGTGGAGATCCTTACTATAATCCAAACCTCACTCTTTCCTCATGGAATTACAGTTTACGAGCAGATGGAAAAGGGGTAAAAGCATGGCCTAATCGATAAAAAATAAATACCCCGTAAGCTTTCCTTAAAGCTTACGGGGTATTTATTATCATTATTTCTAGAACTTAAATGTATTCTCCAGTGTCTCCCACTTCTGATCCTTATCACTTAAATTGATTGGTGTGCCATCCTCAAGTGTGTATCCGCTTCCGTCGGCGCTTCCCGGATACTCTCCGACAAGCTGTGGCCACTCGATGCCGATTGCAGGATCATTCCATGCAAGACCGCCCTCGTCTCCAAGATGCCAGAAATCTGTTACCTTGTAGCAGAACTCTGCTACATCTGAGAGTACTAAAAATCCGTGTGCAAAGCCCTCCGGTATAAGGAACTGCTTCTTGTTCTCCTCTGTGAGCTCTACTCCAAACCACTTGCCGTACGTCTTTGAATCGCTTCTTAAGTCTACAGCCACATCAAATACTGAGCCTTTTACTGCACGCACAAGCTTTGCCTGTGGGTATTCCTTCTGGAAATGGAGTCCGCGGAGCACTCCCTTTGTGGAGCAAGACTGATTATCCTGTACGAATACTCTGTCAATGCCTGCCTCCTGCATGTCCTTTGAATTGTATGTCTCCATAAAGTATCCACGGTTGTCTCCGTGTACTGTAGGCTCGATGATGCAAAGTCCTTCGATTCCACCTACGTTTTTCTGTACTTTAATCTGTCCCATGATTTCTATGTCCTTTCTAAAAGTTAATTTCCTGCAGATATCTGTGCAGCGCATCCTGCCATGTAGGGAGCGGCTTAAATCCATTCGCCACGAGCTTGCTCTTGTCCAGTCTGCTGTTAAACGGACGTGCTGCCTTTGACACACCATACTCTGCTGTGGTAACAGGTGCGACTGTGAGTCTGTCCTCAGAATACTCTGTATGACCAAGCTCCACTGCCTGCTTAAAGATTTCCTTTGTGAAATCATACCAGCTGATATATCCGCCCTCGTTTGTAGCGTGATAGTAACCGTATTTATCGGTCTCTATCATATCTACGAGCAGTCTTGAAAGGTCGAGTGTGTATGTCGGTGTACCAATCTGGTCACTTACCACTGTGAGCCTGTCATGTGTCTTGCCGACATTTAGCATTGTCTTGATGAAGTTCTTGCCATTTACGCCAAATACCCACGCTATACGTACAATAAAGTACTTCTCAAGGGTATTTGCCACTGCAAGCTCTCCGTCGAGCTTTGTCTGTCCATATACGTTGAGCGGTGCATAGTCCTTACAGTCAGGCTGCCATGGTGTGGTGCCCTGTCCGTCAAATACATAGTCTGTGCTGATATATACCATCTTGGCATCTATCTTCTTGCAGGCATCAGCGATATTCTGAGTGCCGTCTGCGTTGATTGCATGCACCTTTGCTTTTTTATCATCATCCTCAGCCAGATCTACTGCTGTCCATGCTGCACAGTGTACTACCACGTCAGGCTTAAGCTCTGTAATTGTTTTTTCCACTGCATCACGGTCTGTGATATCGAGTGAGACATATGGCATAGTTGTAACTGCTGTGCCATCGTCTGCTCCACTATACTGTGGTGCTATATCTGTTCCGATTCCTTCGTAACCGCGTGCTGCCAGGTCGTTCATTACGTCGTGTCCAAGCTGACCTGCAACTCCTGTAACAAATATTTTCATTTTTTTTTGGGGGTCTCCTTTATACTTAATTATTATCGTGACTAACATCACCATATATGCGCAAAACCACCAGACAAACGATAATAACTATCTATTCGCGTACATCTTCTCGTAATAGTTCTGGTACTCTCCGCTAATGATTGTCTCCCACCACTCACGGTTATCAAGGTACCATTTGATTGTCTTCTTGATTCCGTCCTCAAACTTGGTCTCCGGGAGCCATCCGAGCTCGTTGTGAATCTTTGTAGGGTCGATTGCGTAACGCATATCATGGCCCTTACGGTCTCCTACGAATGTGATAAGGCTCTCCGGCTTATTGAGCTCCTTGCAGATAATCTTTACGATTTCAAGGTTTGTCTTCTCATTGTGTCCACCTACGTTGTAAACCTCTCCTACACGTCCGTTGTGGATGATAAGGTCGATTGCCTTGCAGTGATCCTCTACATAGAGCCAGTCACGCACGTTCTCGCCTGTTCCGTATACCGGGAGTGGCTTATCATTAAGTGCATTTGCAATCATAAGAGGGATAAGCTTCTCCGGGAAATGGTATGGTCCGTAGTTGTTTGAGCAACGGCTGATTGTTACAGGAAGTCCATATGTGCGGTGGTAAGCAAGCACGAGTAAGTCTGCTGCTGCCTTTGATGATGAATATGGGCTTGATGTATGGATTGGTGTATCCTCATGGAAGAAAAGGTCAGGGCGGTCAAGTGGCAGATCTCCGTATACCTCATCTGTTGATACCTGGTGATATCTTTTAATACCATACTTGCGGCATGCGTCCATAAGTACTGATGTTCCGATGATATTTGTATCAAGGAATACCTGTGGGTTCTCGATTGAACGGTCAACGTGTGACTCTGCTGCGAAGTTTACAACCATATCAGGATGCTCTTCCTCAAATAATTTGTATACAGCGTCACGGTCTGTGATGCTCTCCTTTACGAAACGGAAGTTTGGATTGTCCATTACAGGCTCAAGTGTTGAGAGATTTCCTGCATATGTGAGACAGTCTAAGCATACGATACGGTAATCCGGATATTTGTTAAGCATGTGAAATACGAAGTTGCTTCCGATAAATCCTGCTCCACCTGTTACGATAATTGTCATTTTGATTTCCTCCTGATTCCCGCTTTTTGCAAGCGAGATTTAAATTATTTCTATTAACTTAATCTACCAGCTAACTAACGCAATGTCGATTTTACTATAATTAGTACAGTTGCTCGCGGTATTTTCCATCAAGTACATCCTTTAAGTACTGTCCGTACTGGTTCTTCTTTACGAGCTCATATGTCTTTAATACTTCATCCTTTGTAATCCAGCCGTTTAAGTAAGCGATTTCCTCAAGACATGCTATCTTGCGGTGCTGATGTGTCTCGACTGTCTTGACAAAGTTTGTGGCATCTACAAGACTCTCATGTGTTCCTGTATCAAGCCATGTGAAGCCCTGTCCTAAAAGCTCTACATTGAGTGCTTTTTTCTCGAGATAGATTCTGTTAAGGTCTGTTATCTCAAGCTCTCCTCTTGCTGATGGCTTAAGGTTCTTTGCGTACTCTACTACATTGTTGTCGTAGAAGTAAAGACCTGTGACACAGTAATTGCTCTTTGGATGCTCCGGCTTTTCCTCGATTGAAATAGCCTTTCCCTCTTTATCGAACTCTACGATACCGAATCTCTCAGGGTCATCTACATAGTAGCCGAATACTGTGGCGCCCTTACCGCTCTTAGCGTTTTCAACTGCGGCCTTGAGTCTCTTATTGAGTCCGTGTCCTGCGAAGATGTTGTCTCCGAGAACCATGGCTACTGTATCATCACCGATAAATTTCTCACCGATAACAAATGCCTGTGCCAGTCCGTCCGGGCTTGGCTGTACCTCGTAGGTGAGGTTAACACCAAACTGATGTCCATCTCCTAAGAGCTCCTTGAATCTTGGTGTATCCTGTGGTGTTGAAATGATCAGGATATCTCTGATGCCGGCATTCATAAGCACTGACATAGGATAGTAGATCATTGGTTTGTCATAAATTGGAAGTAACTGCTTTGATGTTACCATTGTGAGTGGGTAAAGACGTGTGCCTGAACCTCCCGCTAATATAATACCTTTCATGTTGTTCTCCTTTAAACTGAAACTACGTGCTGCACTTGATGCTTTCGGTCTGTAGAATCCACTGACCTGATTCATCATTTACCTGCATTATAAAAGGTGCCCCAAGGGCACCTTCAAGTACTTTTTTATATTTTTAGCATTTTTCACAAAATATATGCTTATAATATCCTGTTTTTGAATCATTTTCGTGCAATAAATACACCTGCATCCTTTGTGATATGGAACCCTCCCTCTGTCTTCTTTCTGACAAATGCCGCAAATTCCTTATAGCGGTCCACAATATACCTGTTCTGGTTGCCGTGGCACGAAAGCACATACTCTATCACAGGCTCTGCTTTTTCTACCACAAGCTCATCCTCGTATCCATGCCAGCTTACCTCACCAAAGTATTTTCCCAGTATTGCCTCACCATTTTCTTTACCGAATTGCTCATACAGCCTTTCCGCTGACAGCTCTATACGGTCATCAAACTGCTGCACCAGGTCGTTTATTTCCTTCATATGCCGTGAGCTGTATGTACTGCACACAAACACGCCACCTGGCTTTAGCACCCTTAGGATTTCACTGCACACGGCATCCAGATTGTCACAATAGAACAGTACATGGTCTGCTATCACGCAGTCATACGATGCATCCGGCTTATACAGCCTGTGGGCATCCATCACCTCATATGTGAAGCGCTTGTCATCTGCGCCTACATTTCTCGTCGCATCCCTTACCATGCCATACGATATATCAGTCAGGGTTATCTGCATATCTGCCGGTATCCTGTCTATGTTCTGTGTCCAGAGAGAGGCATCACCACAGCCCACCTCAAGCACCTTTTCCCCCTCAAAAAAGCTGCACTCATCAAATACCCAGCTAAACCAGCTCACCGGATTAATCGAGAAATCCCTGTGCAGATTGATTCTGGCTGATATATTTGAAGCATCCCTGTACTGCTGCTTTAGCTTTTGCTCCATCTCGTTTATATTAACCAGCTCCAGCATATGACTCCAGTCCACGCTTCGCCCCTCGTCTATTACCTCTGAAGCCTCCTGCAGTGCTGATTTCATAAGCTTCATCTGCTCTATCCTCTCCTCCACGAGACCAAGCTGCATGTGAAGCGACTCAGACATGACATCGCTGTCCGTGTTTCTGAGTGTCATCTCCTTGATATCATCCAGGGAAAAGCCCAGATATTTGAGGAACAGTATCTGCTGTAGACGCGCAAAGTCGTCATCATTATAGAATCTGGCTCCGTTTTCGTTTACGTAGGATGGTTTTAAAATATTGTGCTCGTCATAGTACCTGACGGTCTTTTTTGTAATATGCGCTTTTTTTGCAAATTCTCCTGAGGAGTAGTAGCCGGGTAGTTTCATCGTTGCGTTGCCTTTCCTCTTATTTTCTTACTTTTGAACTTCCTATATCTAAGTATATCATAATTTTCTAATACAGGATTTATTAATATTTACTTATTTTCATTGTTTCTGCTTGTTTTTCCGAAAAATGTACTTATAATTATAATATCACTATGCAACAAGGAGAAAACAATGAAATACGATTATATAGTAGTAGGTTCCGGTCTCTACGGAGCCATCTTCGCCCATGAGGCAAAGGCCAAGGGCAAATCAGTGCTTGTTGTGGACAAGCGTCCTAACATAGCAGGAAATGTTTACACCGAAAAGCAGGAGGGCATCAATGTACACATGTACGGAGCCCACATATTCCACACCAATGACAAGAGGGTCTGGAACTACATCACACAGTTTGCTGAGTTCAACCGCTTCACAAACAGCCCTGTAGCAAACTACAAAGGTGAGCTGTACTCAATGCCTTTCAATATGTACACCTTCAACAAGATGTGGGGTGTGGTGACACCGGAGGAGGCTGCTGCAAAGATTGATGAGCAGAAAAAGGAAATCACCGGTGAGCCTAAAAATCTCGAGGAGCAGGCTATCTCACTCGTTGGCCGTGATATCTATGAGAAGCTCGTGAAGGGCTACACTGAGAAACAGTGGGGCCGTGATTGTAAGGAGCTTCCGGCTTTCATCATAAAGCGTCTTCCTGTTAGACTTACATTTGACAACAATTACTTCAACGCTCTTTATCAGGGTATTCCAATCGGTGGCTACACCAAGATGGTTGAAAATCTGCTCGACGGCATTGAGGTCAGATTAAATACTGACTACCTTGAGCACAAGGCTGAGCTTGATGCTCTTGCTGATAAGGTGGTATACACAGGTCCGATTGACGCATACTTTGGCTTTAAGCTAGGTACTTTGGAATACCGCTCAGTGCGCTTTGAGAATGAAACCCTTGATATTCCTAACTTTCAGGGTAATGCTGCTGTCAACTATACTGACCGCGAGACTCCATGGACACGTATCATCGAGCACAAGTGGTTTGAGTTCGGCAAGGATGAGGATGGCAATGACCTGCCAAAGACTATTATCAGCCGTGAGTACTCTTCTGAGTGGAAGACCGGCGATGAGCCTTACTACCCTGTAAACGATGAGAAAAACGGACAGCTCTACGCCAAGTACAAGGAGCTTGCCGATAAGGAGACCGGTGTTATATTCGGTGGTCGTCTCGGCGAGTACAAGTACTACGATATGGATACTACCATTGCTTCTGTACTTGATATGTGTGAGAAGGAGCTTGGCTAATAATTTAGCTTCCCACAAAAGGCTTTGTTTATGTCATATTCAAAAGCGCCATGGCAATTTACCATGGCGCTTTTATTTACAATTTTTTTCCGGCCAGATTTATCTCAGCCGCAGGAATATGCTCCCTAAGACACTCATATCCATACTCCTTCGAATACGCATATATAGCCGGAAGCTGTCTTGACAGAAAGAGCGCCGGTGCTTCTGTCACCGAGTATGCGCCACAATGCCCAAACTCAAGAACATCACCAAGCTCAAGCTTCTTAAGCTTCACCTCGCGTACCAGCACATCTGCCACTGTACAGAGGCTTCCGCAGAGTGTATAGTCTGTGTCCGGCAGTTCTGTGAATTCCACACCGGCAGCTCTATATATACTAATCGGTGGCACCTGCATTGCCATCCTCTGCCCGAAGTAATTCAGATGGTGGATTCCTCCATCCAGAATCGCATAATTGGCATCGCCTGTCGATTTAAGGTCCTTTACCTGTGTGTAGTATTTACCGCATGAGGCCGCGAGGAAGCGTCCCATCTCAATGCCAAGCGGATATTCCTCGGCAAATTCTCTAAGCACCTCTGCTGCCTCATCAAGCGATTGTTTTTCCTTTTCCTGCCAGTCTTCCTCAAAATACTCCACGCAAAGTCCCGGGCCATACTCTACAAGCTGTGGCTCAAAGCCGTATTTTTCTTTTAATACGCTCAATGCAGACTTTATTTTTTCCAAGTCCTTATTTATTTTGCGCAGGCTCTTCTGTGTGCCGGAATAGTAGTGAATGCCTATTACCGTGATGCCCTTAAACTCATCCGGATGCGAAATGATGTATTCAATATCATCAAGCGACATGCCAAACTGGTTGCCACTTGTCAGGCGCAGTATGACCTGTGCCTTCTTTTCGACCAATCCGGCTTCCTGCGCGCCTTCAGACATACATTCAAGCATCACCTCTGATATAAGCGCCGCATGTCTTATGCTTTCACAGGTCAGTATGCCGGCGCCATACGAAACGGCTCGCTCTATATCACATTTTTCCTTCATTACACCTGAATAGATGATGCACTCCGGCTTCACACCTAGCGCTATACATATCTCAAGCTCTCCCGGGCTGCACACCTCCACATGGTCTAAGCCCTCCGGCAGCCTGTGAAGCAGGAATGGATTTGCCTTTATCGAAAAGCAAAGCGGTATCCTACGTCCTCCTTTACAATCAAGAGCAGCCCTTATCATGGCTGCTCTCTTCGCAAACTCGTCCGTATCAAATACATAGTACGGTGTCTGTCTCATATGCTTTATTCCTCCACAAGCTCTTTCACAAGCTTCTCGATTGCATCAACTGAGTTGAAATTCTCAGGAACCAGATCCTTTGGTCTGATTGTGATGTCAAACTCATCTGTCAGCTCCGATACGAGTGAAACTATATCAAATGACTCAAGAATTTTGTCATCGATCAGCTTTGTCTCCTTCTCAAAATCCACATCCGGTCTTAATTCCTCTAAAATCTCTAAAATTGTGTCTCTCATTTTACATTTCCTCCAGTTTTTTCATATCATATTTTCCGTTTGGAAGCTTAGGAAGCTGCTCCAGTTTCTTGATTTTCCTTGGCACCATAAAGCCCGGAAGCTCGTCCCTCAGTGCCAGCGCAAGGCTTCTCCTGTCACAGTCACCTGTGTAGAAAAGTATCAGCACCTCTTTTGCTTTATTATATATAACACAGCTTTCTGCGACTCCCTCGACCACATTGGCGGCATGCTCCACCTCGTCAAGCTCCACACGGTGTCCCATGTGCTTTATCTGGCGGTCCATACGTCCACAGAAATGAAGTATGCCATCCTCATTGAGCCTTCCGTAATCCCCTGTGCGGTACATCCGCTCAGGATAAGCCCTGTTGAGTGGATTGAGTGTAAATGCCGCAGCTGTCCTCTCCGGATCATTATAATAACCCAGCGCCAGGATTGGTCCACATACACATATCTCGCCCTGTTCTCCTACAGCCGGCTCATTTCCATGCTCATCTATCAGGAAAACCCTGTAATTGTCATAGGCTTTTCCTATAGGAAGCACCTCGTCCTCTTCCACTGTATGATCAACGCTATAATATGTGCATGATGCTGTGGCCTCTGTCGGTCCATACTGGTTCACAAAATGTGCTTCAGGCAGATTTTCCTGCCATTTTCTGAGCACCCTGCATGGCATTACTGAGCCTGAGAAGCAGATTTTTCTGAGACTCTTAAGCCCTACTTCCTCAAATGCCCCAAGCGATGTGAGGATGGTAAATGCCGAAACACTCCAGCCGACACTGCTGACCTTCTTATCATTCATGTAATCAAACAGGGCATTTGGCTCCATAAAATACTCTTTTGGAATAATCGCTGTGCTGCAGCCGGTCTTTAGCGGCAGATAAATGTCCCTGATTGCCGCAATATAGTCAAGCGGCGACTGATTGCCTAGCACATCACTTTCCTCTATATGCATCACATCACAATATGCATTGATGTATGTCATAAGTGACAGATGCGATGTCATGACTCCCTTTGGATTGCCGGTGGAGCCTGACGTGTAGATGATATACAGTGGGTCTGTCATGGACATCTGCCTGCGGACTACAGCGAGCATATCCCGTGAGCTGTCATCTATTTTTCCTGCACAGCCTGCCACAACACCACCATCTGTATCGTTCTCACTATCCGTCACAGCGTCTCCTGCTGATTCACTGATTTTACAATTACTATCAGCGCACGCCACCTGCTCGAAGCGCGATATATCCTCAGCAATAAATATCTGCGGTCTATCGAAGCCTTCTGCCTTTGCCAGCTCATCCACTATGCTCTCCACATGCTCAAGGCTTTCCCTGTCCGCCACAATAGCCCTTGGACACAGATTTTCAAGTATTTTTTCAATTCTTTTGTCAGGAAGCGATGCATCAATCGGTGCATACGGTCTGCCTGCATATACCACACCCAGGAAGTATGCCGGTGTCACCATTTTTCTTCCGGCAAATACTGCAACAGGGGTTCTGTCCACTCCAAGCTGTTCTACCAGATATGCTCCTGTATTTCTTGCTATATCATACACCTGCGCAAACGTAATGCTGCATTCAGTATCCGAAAATGCAGGCTTTT
>OGON01002356.1_pt1 | contig 11515 bp, 3 predicted proteins | sample 1552671 | NCBI WGS metagenome assembly OGON01 (sample SAMEA2580136, study PRJEB22360) | human gut metagenome | biome: human gut; feature: human-associated habitat; material: faeces | place: Denmark | collected 2008/2010 | reverse complement strand
GATACGCCATGGTGGCAGGCGACGCATCAAGGCAAGCTGGTTAAGGATACGCATTTGGCGGCGATTTTTGACCAAGTGCCTCGCCTGCGGGTTAATTCCTACCATCATCAGCTGATTAAAAAAGTTGGTAAGGGACTAAAGGTTAATGCATTAGCGCAGGATGGCGTCTATGAGGGAATTGAAAACGAAACGGGAACGGTGCTTGGTGTCCAGTGGCATCCTGAAATGCTGCGCAATCACCAAGCAGAAATGAACCGGCTGTTTGACTATCTGATCAAATGCGCCAACGGGAAAGGCAGGGATGAACATGCAGAATAAGACTGACAAACTGGGCTTTTGGTCAATCGTCTTATTGGCAATCAATTCAATTATCGGTTCCGGAATCTTTTTGACGCCAGGTTCGGTCGTGACCATGGTGGGAACTAAGGCGCCGCTGGTTTATCTGATCGCGGCGGTTTTTGCGGCAATGCTGGCCTTGACGTTTGCCGCGGCAGCCAAGTACGTTACCAAAAGCGGTGCGGCCTATTCCTATGCTAAGGCAGCCTATGGCGAGAACATGGGCTTTTACATGGGCGTCGTGCGGTTCTTTTCGGCTAGCGTTGCCTGGGGCGTGATGGGAGTTGGCGTAATCAAGAGTACGCTTTCCATTTTTGGTGCTGACTCAACCAGCTTTAAAAACATTACCTGGGGTTTTGTTGTCTTAATGGCGATTATTTTACTGATCAATTTCTTTGGGCAGCGCTTCTTAACCTGGGTCAGCAACCTGGCAACCATCGGCAAACTGTTGGCGCTGGGCTTGATCATCGTTGCGGGGATCATTGTCTTTTTAAAAACCGGCGTCAGTCATTTTCACGATCTGGACGTGCTTAAAGCCGCCAATGGACAGCCTTTGATTCCCAAGCTCACGACTTCTGGCTTGGTGATGGCAGTTATTGCCGCCTTTTATGCCTTTACTGGTTTTGAGAGCGTGGCAAGCGGTTCAGAAGACATGAAGGATCCGCAAAAGAACCTGCCCCGGGCCATTCCATTGGCAATTATGGTCATTGCGCTGGTTTATATCGGCACGATCTTAGTAGCGATGGCAATCAATCCGGCTGCAATTGTCAAAACCAAGCAGGTCGTAGCCATTACCGCGATTTTTCAAGCTCGCTGGCTGCGCGTCTTGATTGAGCTGGGCGCGCTGATTTCAATGTTCGGGATCAATGTCGCCGCTTCGTTCCACACGCCGCGGGTTTTAGAGGCCATGGCCAAAGAGCATCAGGCACCGCAATGGCTGGCCAAGCGAACCAGGCATGACTTTCCGGCTTATCCGTTTATAATTACGTTGGCTTTGGCAATCTTTATCCCAATGGCTTTTCAGTACAACATGACGGCAATTATCGTACTGAGTGCCATGGTGCGGTTCTTTGAGTTTATCGTGATTCCATTGGGCGTGATTCGTTTTTATCGGGGAGCCAATGTTGAACTGGTGCTTACAGCAGAACGGAACTGGCTGACGGATGTATTGCTGCCGGTGTTGTCGGTTGCCTTTACGATCTTTTTGCTGTTCAAGTTTGACTGGGTCGGTGAGTTTGGTATCAGTACTGCCCAAGGTATCGTGCCCAATTGGTTTGCAATCATCGGCATGGCAGTTGGGTTCGTAATTTTGCCAGCCGGACTCTTTATGATGCTTCGCCATGAAAAAAGTTAATTATCTGATGAGACCCAGCGGACTGGCTGGGTCTTTTTTATATCCGGCTTCAGTCGACAAATACAGGTGCTTGGCAGCGGTGAGAATTAGCGATCGGTAATCAATCCTTGCTTCAAGAAAATTATCCAAAAAATTCTGCATAAAACGTCTGGTAGCAAATCGGTTACCTACTTTTCGCAAAAAATTACTGCATAGTAGGTAAAAATCAGTGTATATCGAGTTAGGGTTGCCTAACTTTACCTACAATTAGCAGAAAAAAGCTCAACAGTAGGTAATTCATAAAGTCAGTCCAACCCAATCGATCGCTAAATATGCATTTTACCTATGATTCATTAAAAAACTGCCTCAAGTAGGTAAATTTTTAAAAATCCAGTATGCACTTACCTACTATTGTGAAAAAAGCGACGCATAGTAGGTAATTTTAGTTTCCGCTGCCATTGAAATTTAATTTTCTGCACAAAGTCAGTTTTGCTACCACCCAAGCTGCCATTAATTATCCTACTGCCGGGATGACGTGATGATGAGTTGGCTGATGTAGCCTAGGCGACCAATAACATTATGAATTAGGCGGCAACGTTAAAATTGTTAATTAGATCCTCGGTAAAGCAACCTCATTTTTAGATGGCGGTAAAGTGGTTACGGCCAATAAAACTTTGCAAAAAGAGTCGGTATTAGGAATTATGAAAAAAATGTCATCTGTTTATAAAATGATATTTATTTTTTTATAAACAATTATTTGTAAGCGCTTAATAAAAAGGCGTAATGGCTGAGAAAAAGCAAAAATTTAAAGTTTAATCCTCTGTTTATCTGCGCTATCTTTAGAGTGAGAAGGAGATTGTTTATATACTTTTTCTTAAAAATAGTCGGATTGCAATTGAATAGGCTTAAGGATAGCAGAGAGTGTTTTTGCAATCCAAAAGTGAATGGGGGAAGTCAATATGCATGATGAAAAAATACATTACAAAATGTACAAAGATGGTAAGCAATGGGCTTTTGCAGCGATCGTGACGTTTACTTTTACGATTGTGCCCATGACGATGATGACGAATCATGCGGCCGCGGCTAGTGTTGAGGAGCCAGCCGTTAATCTGCAGACTGAAGCAACCGAGTCAAGCAGCAGTGTCGTTACTTTGTCAGCTAGTGCAGCAGTCAGCCATTCCGCTGCCGCAACTACTAATCCGCAATCCAATGCGACAACGGTAAAAAGCCAGACTAATGTTGCAAGCCAGGCTGTATCAGCTTCGGCATCAACGACCGTAAGCCAGCCCGCATCCGTAACTCGCACGGCTGCAACAGTGGCTGGACAAACTGCATCCAAATCAGCTGAATCAGCATCAGCGGCCACTCCGATTTCGACCGTGGCGACACAAGATCGAACAGCATCGAATCAAAAATCAGCCGCATTGAGTCAGACGACCGCAAGCACAGCGACAGCGGCTGTCAGTGACAGTCAGTCCTCTGCCAAGACGGTTACGCTAGACCTAAAGGCATTTGCACCAGCCACAGCCAGTGTGGATGAAATTGGCAGCAGTCTGGTTGCTAATGGGCTTAGTGATCAGGCAGCAACTTTCTCGGTTAAGGACCCTGAATATCCAAGCTCAATGTACGTTGATCCTGATACCAACCACTACACCTTCTTTTGGGCCACCAGCCGCAATAATCGAAATGGCAGGACTGGTGAGTATAACATTGTCTTGTCAACGGATCGTTCCGGCAGCGGGATCTTATACGTAACGATCCTTGATTCTACCAATAAAAAAGTCCTTAATGAATATACGATTAATGAAGATGACTATGAATATTACGTTGCAACAAGTAAGGATTCATGGTCAAGAGTATATCTGGGCCGCATCTATAATGACCATTATTCAGGAGTCATTCGTAATCCCTATGATTCTAGTACATACTACAACTGGAGCCCGCGTTTTAACGTCAACCAAGGGGGCGCAGTTTCTGACAGTAACTACTACACGATTCTTAGTTTTATGATTCCTAAGCTGGTTACGCAAACCACGTCCTATGTTGACGACAGCAGTAATCAGATCGCTCAAAGTTACGTTCAGCAAGGATTAAGCGGTCAAGTCTACACCACGACTGGCGGCAAGGTCGTCAATGGCTATTATGAAACCGTACCAAGCAACAGCAGTGGCTACATGTCCGAATTTGGCAAGATTAATGATACATACACCAAAGACTGGCACAGCGGCGATAAGGTCATCTTTACTCAAACCGGTGCTGATGGAACGATGCGCGCAGACTACTACTATAACAATCATCTGCGTGGTTCCTACACGTTGACGCCAAGCGGAGCAGGATCGTCAGTTACCGTCGAATCTGGCAGTGGCGGTAATATAACAATCTACAACATCTATATCCCGCAGACGCGCAACGTGCAGTATGTCTACAAGAAACTGGGCAGCCTGGTTATTGATTCAACTGACGTGGCGTTTGATGCTGCCAAAAAGACCAAGACACAGTATGCCAACGATCCTGATGACGCAACCAGCGCGGCTGATGTCACGTTGCCAAAGATTACGGGCTTCGTACCGTTCATCAATGGCATTGAGGTTACGGATTATACCTTTAATCCAACCAAATACATAACTTCTTTGGATCAAGACATTAACGTTGTCTATCGGGCCAAGCAAAAAGCTAAGATCGATTTCATTGATCAAGACAAAGGCAATCAAGTCATCTCAACCAGTGGCACGCTGACGGACTATGATGGTCAGCCGATCAACTTCTCAACGGCTGATCAGCTTAAGCAGCTGGTCTATGATGCCAAGACGAATCCAAATGGCAAGTACGATCTGGTCAACGACGGCTTTCCAGCTGGCGCCACTTATGACAGCAATGCCAATGCAGATCAGGTCTATCAGGTCGTCTTAAAGCATCATCATGAAACCGTTGATGGCAAGACGGATCCAGCCAACGGTCAAAAAACGGTCAATCGCACGATCGAATACTACTACCAAGGCGATGGCCAAGCCGCGCCATCGGTTGAGCAAAAGGTTACGTTTACGCGAACCGGTGATCGTGACCGTGTAACTGGTGCTACGACTTGGGAAGATTGGAGCAAGGTCGCTGCCCAAAACGTTGAGCAAAAAGACTCGCCAAAGATCAATGGCTATACAGCTGATAAACTGACGGTGGCTGGCGCGACGATCAAGGCAACGGACAAAGACTCGACCGTGACGGTAACCTACGTGCCAAATAAACAGGCGGTCAAGGTTATCTATCATGACGATACGACCAATCAAGATCTGGCCGTTAAGGAATTCTCCGGTAATTCCGGGGCTGACAGTGGCCGAAACACGAAGGCCGCGATTGCTGAATACGTCAAGCAGCACCTCAAATTGGTCAGTGACAGCACGAATGGTCAAAACATCATCTTTGACAAGGACGATAAAAATGATCAGACCTATGTCGTTCATTTCGTTCATGAAACCGAAGCCGTCAAGCGAACCAAGACCGTTACTGAAACGATCGAACACCACAAGGCCATCAAGCAGCTGGATGGCACGACTAAATATGTCGACGTCAAAGACCAGCTGCCAGTCTACTATGATACGCTGACCTTCAATGAATCTGGGGTGCATGACCTGTACACCGATCAGACGACCTGGAACGGTGACTGGACCCCAACGCAGACTTTTAAGACCGTTGTTTCGCCAACGCTTGCCGGCTACACGCCTGACGTGGCTCAAGTCGATGCCGTTGCAATTACGGTTACTGATGCCAACTATGGCCAGTCGCTAAACGTTCACCATGACATTATCTATGTCGGCAAGAGTCAGATCCTGGTTGTCAACTATATTGACGACACAACGCATCAAGTCCTTGAACACTGGACGGGAACCGGTCAATCAGGTCAGACGCTGGACTACACGACCGCAGCGACGATCAATAAGTATCTAGGGCAGCATTATGTCTTGGTATCAGATGCCACCAATGGGAACCAACCAGTCTTGGATGAAGACGACATCAGCAACAACCAGGTTCTGGAGGTTCATCTGAAGCATCAGACGACAAGTACCAGTCGGACGATGAAAGTCACCGAAGAAATCAAGTATGTCTACAAGGGTGATGCCAATTATCAGGACGGCACGCTGGTTGATCAGAGTCTGCTGAAGCAAGCCAACCCGCTGACCAGAGAGCTTGTCTTTGAACAGGATGGCGTAACTGATAACGTCACTAATACAACGACCTGGAATCAAGACTGGAAACAGACCAAATCATTTAAGGCAGTTACCACGCCAAATCTGATGGGCTATTCCGTTTCTGTCGATGAGGTTCCGGCTCAAAGCGTGACGATCGATGCCTCAACGTTTGATCAAAAGGGCAAGACCTACTCGTTTACGGTCAACTATACGCCGCTCAAACAGACCGCGCTGATCAAATATATCGATGGCTCAGATAACGATAAAGTGCTGGAGACTGACACGCAAACCGGGCTTTCCAATCAAAAACTGGACTACACGAGCATTCGCAACCAGATCCTGGCCAAGTATGCCAACTACGAGGTTGCTTCTGATGAAACGGAAAACGGGATCGTCTTTAATGATGATGCCGGCCAAGATCAGATCTTTAAAATCGTCTTAAAGCACAAGACAGCAGCAGTAACGCGTTCAGTTGAAGTTAAGCAGATCATTCACTTTAAGTTCAGCGATAACCATCAGCAGCCTTGGGATCAGACCAGCACGCTGACGTTTACGCAAAATGGGGTCAAGGATCTGGTAACCGACCAGATTGACTGGGACAGCAGCTATTCAAAGACCCAGTATTTTAAAGAAGTAAAAGCCAAACCAATCGCCGGCTACACGCCAGATATCCAGATGCTGGCTTCGCGTAAGATTACCGTTACCAATGACAACTTTGTAAATGGTCAGTTTGAAGGAACGATCACCTATTCGCCAAATCGGCAGTACATTTCAGTCTCGTATATTGACGATACCACGGGCAAGCAGCTGGCAAACGAGGTCTTAAACGGCTATTCAAATACCATCGCCTACAGTACGACTGAACCGAACAAAAAATATAGTACGACTGAACTGATCAAAAACTATCTTGGCCAAGGTTATGAGCTGGTTTCTGATTCAACCAATGGAGCAGCTGAGCTGAAATTCGATGCTACTGATGATCCTTATGACCAGGTCTATGCCGTTCATCTAAAGCATGGCTATGAAGATACACAACGGACTAAGACAGTCGTTGAAGAAATCAAGTATCAATACGAAAACGGCAAATCGGTACAAGATCCGTACCACAAAGAGCTCACGTTTACGCAGAAAGGGCAGTTAGACAAGGTCACCAAGGCAACGGACTGGAACGGTGACTGGACACCTGCTCAGACGCTGGCTAAGGTTGACTCGCCAACGATTACTGGCTATCACTATGACTATGCTGGCGAACCGGAGCGTACAATTACCATTACTAATGACAACTATGACACGGACTTGAATATCTATCGGACGGTTACCTACTATGCCGACTCACAAAACGTCGCGATCGTCTACGTTGATACCAAGACGAACAATGCGATCGCCAGCGAGTCTTTGGAAGGCAAGACGGGCAATCAGCAGCAATACGATGCCGATGCGTTTATTCAAAAGAAACTAAAGAACTACCAAAACTACACGCTTGTTAAAGATGAGACGCAAAATGGCATCATGTTCCCAGCTGATGGCCAGTTGAAGGTCTACTATGTCTACCTTGGTCATAAGACTGAAACTGTTTCTCGAACCGCAAACGTCAAGCAGATTATTCACTACCAGTCGACTGATGGACGCAAGCTGGCAGAGGATACGATTGTCAACAAGCAGGCCAGCCAAACTGGAACGCATGACCTGGTTGACGACACAACGGCTTGGGGTGAATGGACGCAGGCCGATTTTGATGCGGTTCAGGCACCGATGATCGCTGGCTACACCGACCCTAACCCTGATCAGATTGTTGGCGAGTCATCAGCGGTTACCAACGACAACTGGCAGCAGGATAATACGCTGGAGCATACGATTCTCTACACGCCTAAATCGCAGACGGCGACGATCACCTTTATTGATGACGATGCTAAAGACGCAAGCGATCAGCAAATGTCAACCGTGACTCTGAACGGCTAATCCAACCAAGACAGCGGCTAACAAACCAGGGACAGCGGCTACAATACCAGTTCGGCAATCGCCAGCTACGAACAGATTGGCTACGTTAAGTTCAGTGATGGCACTAATGGTCAAAACGTGATCTTTGATGCTAATGATGCTGCCGACCAAAGCTTTGAGGTTCACTTCAAGCACGGCAAGAAATCGACTTCGCGCAATGTCACCTACCAGCGGGTTATTACCTATATCTATGGCAATGGCGGCAAGGCGGGCCAAAACGTCTTTGATCCCGAGACGCAGACCCTTGAGTTTACACAGAATGGGACTCAGGATCTCGTCAACAAGCAGGTTACCTGGGACAAGCTTGACGCGCAAAGCTTTAAAGAAGTGCCTTCGCAAAAGATCGCGGGCTATGTCTATGACAAGGCAGTCGTGCCAGTTTCTGCGATCAGCCCGGCTGATAGTGATTTTGCCCAAAAAACGGTGGTCATTAATGAGACCGTAACCTACACGGCCCAGCCGCAAAAAGCCAAGATCTACTTTATCGATGGCACGACGCCAACTGGCCACCAGCTGCTTTTTAAGGAACTGAGCGGCTTGTCGGACATGAACAGCGGCTATACAACGACCGACATGATCAAAGGCCTTGAACAGTTGCATTACCAATTGCTTACCGATGAAACGAACGGCCAAGAGATCGTCTTTGATCATAATGATGAAGATCAGGTCTACTATGTCTACTTTGGTCATGAAACCGAAAAGGACTCGCGCACTAAGACCGTTACCGAAACCATTGATTATGTAAAAGATGGCGTTGTGCTTAAAGATCAGCGGGTAACTAAAGAACTGAACTTCAAACAGGATGGGGTCAAGGATCTGGTTAACGATATCGTTGACTGGAACGGCACGTGGACGCCAACTCAGAAATTTGCTGCCGTACCTTCACCAACGATTAAAGGTTATAAGGCGGTTCCTGGTCAGGTTGATGAGATTGCCATTACGGTAAATAATGACAACTACAACCAGGATCTAGACGTCTACAAGCAGGTTGTCTACACTGCCAACCCGCAGTCAGCCTACATTGAATACTTCGATCAGGATACTGGGACCATCATTGGCGAAAAGAATCTGACTGGCTTTAGCAATCAATTAAGCGACTATTCGACGGTCAATGTGATTAAAGCTTGGGCAGCCAAGGGTTATGATTTAGTCAAAGATGAGACGGGCGGCCAGCCAATCCGGTTTGATGATGACGATAACGTTTCGCAAAGCTTTGTCGTCTACCTCAAGCATCGTCATGCAGCAGTTAACCGGTCAGTTAAGGTTCAGCGGGTCGTGCACTACGTCTTTCGGGATGGACCAAAGCAGGGGCAAATGGCGGCATCTGACTATCATGACCCAGCTGCCGATTTGACCTTTGAACAAACCGGTGATGAGGATCTGGTCACGCATACGATCGTTTATGATGCCACATACAAGAAGCAGGCCCAATTTGGCGAACTGATCCTGACGCACGGAGCAGACTATGACGCCATTGCCGAATTGATTCCAGGCTATCATCTGAACGTCAACACGCTTAGTCCTAAGGCGGTCGTTATTGATGCTGATACGTTTGACAAGGCCAGTGACGGGGTCTTCACGGTTGCCGATACGGTCTACTACATTATCGACAACCAACTGGCTAACATCAATTACGTCGATGATGATCTTGATGAAAAAGTCGTCACGATTGATCAGACAACCGGTCAGTCTGGGGCCAAGAGCAGCTATGACTCGGCTAAGACTTTGGGACAGCTTCTCTATGATAAACAGACCAACCCGACCGGCCAATACGATCTAGTCAGTGACGGCACAAAAGATGGCATTGTTTTTGACTTGGATGACCAGGTTGATCAGACGTTTGTCGTTCATTTGAAGCATCATATTCTAAAACAGGCGGCCAACCGTGAAAAGACCATCAAGCAGACGGTGCTCTATAAATACGCGGATGGCACGCAGGCGGCTGATCCATACTCTGGAAAGGACATGACGTTTAAGCAGACTGGCGATCTGGACATGGTTACCGGCGCGATTGACTGGAATGGTGCCTGGATGACTGACGAACGGCAAGGTAAGTTTGACGATGTTACCTCACCGACGATCAAAGGCTACACGCCAGACGTGACGGTTCTGTCGCACAGTTCGCTGACTATGGACAACGACAAGTATGACGCGACAATCGATCTGCTGGACATCGTAACCTATAGTCCAAATGATCAGACGGCAATCATCAAATATGTCGACATCGATAATGGCGGCTCATTGGTTGCCTACGATGAAGCAAAGGGCAAGACCAATGAGCAGATTAATTACGACACTAAAGATCAGCTCAGCAAACTGGTCTACGATGAGCAGACCAACCCAACCGGCAAGTACGTTTTGGTCAGTGATGGCTTTGCCCAGGCATTAGCCGCCGCGCAAGCCCAAGGACAACAGCTGCGGTTTGACAATGATGATCAAAATTACCAGCTGTTTACGATCTATCTGCGTCACCATTACAGCAGTGTTGATCCGGACACTGATCCGGCCAGCGGCATTCGCAAGGTTTCTCAGATCATCCACTATGTCTACCAAGACAGCCAGCAGCCGGCCGCCAACGATAACGTGCAGGTACTGACTTTTAAACGGGTTGGCTACCAAGATGACGTGACGGGCAAGGTGTACTGGCCGCTTTGGGAAACCGTGGCATCACAAAAGACGGTTGCCGTTGCTTCACCGACAATCAAGGGCTATACGCCAGTCAATGGTCAGACTGAGATTGGCGCAAATGAGATCGCGGCCGTTCAAAAAGATGATGTCGTGATCTATGTCAACTACGCCGCTGATCCGCAACAAGCAAGAATCAATTACGTTGATCAAGATACTGGTCAGACGATTCAAAGCGATAAGGTTGATGGCGTAACCGATGCCAAGATTGACTACAGCACGGCTGATCAGATCAAGCAGCTGATCAATAAAGGCTACGTTTTGGTCAGTGACGAGTTTACTCAGGCTCAAGACGCAGGAAAGGCAGTCTTTGATCGGGATGGCAATGCTTTGCAGACGTTCACCGTTACGCTCAAGCATGGCACGCAGGTAATCGATCCCAACCATCCGGATCCTGACAATCCAATTTTGCCGGAAACTCCAATTAATCCTGCCGATCCAACCGGTCCAGTTTGGCCAGCCAAGGATCAGTATGACCACACGACGCGGGCTATCGTACATTATCAAGATGCATCCGGCGACTCATTAGCACCAGACAGCATTCAGACGGCACGGTGGACGCGGACGATTACGGTTGACAAGGTGAGTGACAGGACAGATCATTGCCGCCACGGACTGGACGAGTGATCCGACTGAATACGCGACAGTCAGTTCACCAGCAATTGACGGCTACACGCCTGATCAGACGACGGTTGCATTTGAGATGACGCCAGCCGACCAAGTCAAGACGGTGCTCTACGCTAAGAACGCCGTGCCGGTTGAACCAGAACAGCCAGCTGAACCAAGTCAACCAGCTGAACCAAGCGAAATCGTTCAGCCAAGCATCGTACGTGATTCGCAGTCAATGCAGACGTCAGCTGAATCGCCAACTGCCAAGACGACGATGAAGCAGCTGCCGCAGACTGGCAATGACAATGATAATGACGCGTCATGGAGCATTATGGGGCTGTTGACGTCATTGCTGGGCATGCTAGGTCTAGCA
>OGON01002354.1_pt1 | contig 11520 bp, 10 predicted proteins | sample 1552671 | NCBI WGS metagenome assembly OGON01 (sample SAMEA2580136, study PRJEB22360) | human gut metagenome | biome: human gut; feature: human-associated habitat; material: faeces | place: Denmark | collected 2008/2010 | reverse complement strand
GCGTTCGCTAAATGTACAAACTATTTTCCTGCTACATTTGAATTGGCTAATGGGCAGAAATTAGTTGTGAATGAATTGTCAATGTCTAACTTGAATATAGGAGAAATCTATTTCTTTTACTATCAGTTTGACACAGCGCAACAGCCAGGGAATTCTCAGACTCTTGATGTAACACTTTATGCAGGAAGTACTCCGACTTCTATTAGTGCAAAATCTACTGAAGGACCAGAGAAAGCGGCAGATTATAACGAAGCTACTGCACCTTTATATACTTTTAATAGCGATACATCAACTCAGCCGGGAATACTTTTTGATCAATATCTTGTAATTCCTATTATGTATTGGGTAAAAGTAGAGAGTACAGACGAAAAGCAGAAAGAAGAACTTAATAAGCATTCTTTTATACTCACATATGATTTTGATGAATTGGCATCAGGGTCAACTGAACTTGTATTGAATCTTAATCATGTGATTAAAGATGGTTCAGAGGAGACTGTGACTCGTGATAAGTATACTTCTACTTATAAGGCATATAATCTGTCTAGTGTTATTTATGCATTCAAACAAGCTACTGGAGTAGAACCAACTAAAATAAAAGTAAATGCAAAGACCAACTCCTCAAAGAATTCTTTGGATGGTGCCGCAAATTCAACGTGGAGTGAAACACTTAAAACAAATTGAACTACAAAGAATTATTTAATATAGCAATGAAATTGATTTCCTCTCCGGCCAAGGCCTGGGAGGAAATTTCTATGGAAGAGGATAGGCGAAAAGTTTTTATGGCTTTTGTCTATCCTATGATTGGTTTATGCGGTTTGTCCGTCTTTATCGGCTCTTTGCTGACGAATGGATGGGGAGGACCGCAAAGTTTTCAAATAGCGATGACCAATTGTTGTGCCGTAGCTGTGGCATTGTTTGGTGGTTACTTTCTGGCGGCCTATGCAATTAACGAAATGGGAGTAAGAATGTTTGGGATGCCTGCCAATGCTCCGTTGACACAACAGTTTGCCGGATACGCACTTGTTGTTCCCTTCTTGCTTCAGATTGTGACCGGACTTTTACCTGATTTTAGAATTATTGCCTGGCTATTTCAGTTCTACATTGTCTATGTAGTATGGGAAGGAGCTCCCATATTGATGCAAGTGGAGGAAAAAGTACGATTGAAATACACCCTTTTCTCATCAGTTTTGTTAATACTATGTCCGACGGTGATTCAAATTGTATTTAGTAAGTTGATAGCCATACTTAATTAATGTGTAAAGATGAAACAACCTTCTGTAAATATCAAGAATAAACGTGCTACATTTGACTATGAGTTGATGGATACCTACACGGCAGGTATTGTATTGACAGGCACGGAAATTAAATCCATTCGTTTAGGAAAAGCAAGTCTGGTGGATACGTTTTGTTATTTTGCGAAAGGCGAATTATGGGTAAAGAATATGCATATCGCCGAGTACTTCTATGGTTCGTACAATAATCATACAGCTCGTAGAGACAGAAAGTTGTTGCTTAATAAGAAAGAATTGGAGAAAATTCAACGGGGAATGAAAGACCCCGGTTTTACTACCGTTCCTGTGCGTTTGTTTATCAACGAAAAAGGTTTGGCGAAACTGGTCGTTGCTTTGGCGAAAGGTAAAAAACAGTACGATAAACGGGAATCAATTAAAGAAAAAGATGACCGCAGAGACATGGCCCGAATGTTTAAGCGATAAGATGGCTTTATAGCGTAATAGTAAGATAAGATCGTGATAGGTCTAAGATAGGCAGAGTGACAATTAGGTGTTAATGTAATAAGGTAAGAATGAAAAAGACAATTTCTCAGATTGTATCCGAGCGTATTCTGATTCTGGATGGCGCAATGGGCACAATGATCCAACAATATAATCTTAAAGAAGAAGATTTTCGTGGTGAACGTTTTGCGCATATTCCCGGTCAGTTGAAGGGGAATAATGATTTGTTGTGTCTGACTCGCCCCGATGTCATTCAAGATATCCATCGTAAATACCTGGAAGCAGGTGCGGATATTATCGAGACCAATACATTCAGTTCTACAACTGTCTCAATGGCGGATTATCATGTAGAAGAATATGTGCGCGAAATCAATCTTGCCGCTACCAGACTGGCACGTGAACTGGCGGACGAATATACGGCAAAGAGTCCGGATAAACCGCGTTTTGTTGCAGGCTCCGTTGGACCTACTAATAAAACCTGTTCTATGAGCCCGGATGTGAACAATCCGGCGTTTCGTGCCTTGTCTTATGACGAACTGGCTGCCTCTTACCAGCAGCAAATGGAAGCCATGCTGGAAGGTGGGGTGGATGCCATTCTTATCGAAACCATATTTGATACGCTGAATGCGAAAGCTGCCATCTTTGCAGCCGGACAGGCTATGAAGGTGACAGGAATAGAAGTCCCTGTTATGTTGTCTGTGACGGTATCCGATATCGGCGGACGTACATTGTCCGGACAGACTTTGGAAGCTTTCCTTGCTTCTGTGCAGCATGCCAATATATTTTCAGTCGGATTGAATTGCTCCTTTGGTGCCCGTCAGTTGAAGCCTTTTCTTGAACAGTTGGCTTCGCGTGCACCTTATTATATCAGTGCTTATCCTAATGCGGGCCTTCCGAATAGTCTGGGGAAATATGATCAGACTCCCGCAGATATGGCTCATGAAGTGAAGGAGTATATTCAGGAAGGATTGGTTAATATTATCGGTGGTTGTTGTGGTACGACAGATGCCTACATTGCAGAATATCAGACACTGATAGCAGGTGCCAAACCTCATGTTCCGGCACCCAAACCGGATTGTATGTGGCTTTCCGGACTCGAACTGCTGGAAGTGAAACCGGAAATCAACTTTGTGAATATAGGTGAGCGTTGCAACGTAGCAGGCTCACGCAAGTTTCTTCGTCTGGTTAATGAAAAGAAATATGATGAAGCCCTTTCCATAGCTCGTCAGCAAGTAGAAGACGGAGCTTTGGTTATTGACGTTAATATGGATGATGGTCTGCTGGATGCCCGGACTGAGATGACTACTTTTCTGAATCTCATCATGTCCGAACCGGAAATAGCCCGTGTACCTGTTATGATCGACTCTTCCAAATGGGAAGTGATCGAAGCCGGATTGAAATGCCTGCAAGGCAAATCAATCGTAAACTCGATCTCTCTGAAGGAAGGGGAGGAAGTATTTCTGGAGCATGCCCGGATCATCAAGCAATATGGAGCGGCAACTGTCGTGATGGCTTTTGATGAAAAAGGACAGGCGGATACTGCTGCCCGCAAGATAGAAGTGTGCGAACGTGCATATCGTCTGCTGGTTGATAAAGTTGGATTCAATCCTCATGATATTATTTTCGACCCGAATGTGCTTGCGGTGGCTACAGGAATCGAAGAGCATAACAATTACGCCGTAGACTTTATAGAAGCTACCGGATGGATCAGGAAGAATCTTCCCGGTGCACACGTCAGCGGCGGAGTGAGTAATCTTTCTTTCTCTTTCCGTGGCAATAATTATATTCGTGAAGCAATGCATGCGGTATTCCTTTATCATGCCATCCAGCAAGGGATGGATATGGGAATCGTCAATCCGGGAACTTCCGTACTCTACAGTGATATTCCTGCAGATACGCTGGAAAAGATAGAGGACGTTGTATTGAATCGTCGTCCCGATGCTGCCGAGCGTCTGATAGAACTGGCGGAAGCATTGAAAGAAACGATGGGCGGTACTTCCGGTCAGGCAGCTGTGAAGCAGGATGCATGGAGAGAAGAATCCGTACAAGAGCGTTTGAAATATGCTTTGATGAAAGGAATCGGTGATTATCTGGAACAGGATTTAGCGGAAGCTTTACCTTTATATGATAAAGCTGTAGATGTAATTGAAGGTCCGTTGATGGATGGAATGAATTATGTCGGCGAGCTTTTTGTCGCAGGAAAAATGTTCCTGCCTCAGGTCGTGAAGACTGCCCGTACTATGAAGAAAGCCGTAGCTATACTGCAACCGATCATTGAATCAGAAAAAGTGGAAGGATCATCTTCTGCCGGAAAAGTTCTGCTTGCCACCGTAAAAGGGGATGTGCACGACATCGGAAAAAATATAGTTGCCGTCGTAATGGCGTGCAACGGTTATGATATAGTTGACTTGGGAGTGATGGTTCCGGCAGAAACCATTGTTCAGCGTGCCATAGAAGAAAAAGTCGATATGATCGGTTTGAGTGGCTTGATCACACCTTCTCTGGAAGAAATGACTCATGTGGCTGCCGGACTGGATATTCCTCTGTTGATTGGCGGAGCCACTACTTCAAAGATGCATACGGCACTGAAAATCGCACCTGTATATCATGCGCCGGTTGTACATCTGAAAGATGCTTCTCAGAATGCCAGTGTTGCTTCCCGGCTGTTGAATTCGCAGATGAAAGCCGAACTGATTAATGAGTTAGATGCGGAATATCAGGCACTTCGTGAGAAGAGTGGACTATTACGCCGTGAAACAGTATCGTTGGAAGAAGCCCAGAAAAATAAGTTAAACCTATTTTAAAACAGTGTCACAATGAAAAAGATTTTTTCTTTCTTGTGTATGCTCATGGCAATGACTGCTATGATCTCGTGTTCTTCCTCAAAAGAGGAAAAAGGAACAACCGGCACCGGAAATGCCGCTTTGGATAATATCTTTGAGCGTAAGAGCGTGCGTACTTACTTGAATAAAGGGGTAGAGAAAGAGAAAATTGATTTAATGCTTCGTGCAGGGATGTCTGCTCCATCGGGAAAGGATGTTCGTCCCTGGGAGTTTGTGGTTGTTTCCGACCGTGCGAAACTGGATTCGATGGCGGCGGCTCTTCCTTATGCCAAAATGTTGACACAAGCCCGTAATGCGATTATTGTCTGTGGTGATTCTGCCCGTTCTTTTTATTGGTATTTAGACTGTTCTGCTGCAGCACAGAATATTTTGCTGGCTGCTGAAAGTATGGGGCTGGGTGCTGTATGGACAGCTGCTTATCCGTATGAAGATCGTATGGAAGTCGTTCGCAAATATACCCACCTGCCCGAGAATATTCTTCCTCTTTGTGTCATTCCTTTCGGCTATCCTGCAACAAAAGAGCAGCCGAAACAGAAATATGACGAGAAAAAGATACATTATAATCAGTATTAGTAAACAAAAGTTTTGTCTTTTCAATAAATTCCTTACATTTGTGGCTTAATTGATTAAAATCTGATACGCAAATGTTTGGAATAGATGACCCTTTTATAGTCTTGCCATATATCCTCTCAGTGATATGTGTGATTTTTGCTGCCTGGTTTGGGCTGAAATATTGGAATAAGGACGACGATAAAGACGAAACGCGATGAATACATTTACTCTTGGACTAATTGTGGTAGCTTATCTGCTGTCACTGGCCTACCTCGGCTTTTTGGGATATAAGAAAACGACGAATAGCAGTGACTATTTGGTAGGCGGACGTCAGATGAATCCTATCGTAATGGCACTTTCTTATGGTGCTACGTTTATCTCTGCGTCTGCTATAGTTGGTTTTGGCGGAGTAGCGGCTGCTTTCGGTATGGGTATTCAGTGGCTGTGTTTCCTCAATATGTTTGTCGGGGTAGTTATCGCCTTCATATTCTTCGGTTTGCGTACCCGGCGCATGGGAGCAAAACTGAATGTCAGCACTTTTCCGCAGTTATTAGGCCGTCATTTTCGTTCCCGTAATATACAGGTGTTCATTGCAGCCGTCATATTTATAGGTATGCCGTTGTACGCTGCTGTGGTAATGAAAGGGGGCGCTGTATTTATTGAACAGATTTTTCAGATTGATTTTAATATATCTCTGCTGATATTTACGTTAGTCATTGCTGCGTATGTGATTGCGGGAGGAATGAAGGGGGTGATGTATACGGATGCTTTACAGGCAGTTATCATGTTTGGCTGTATGTTGTTCCTGTTGTTCTCTTTGTATCAGGTGCTTGGCATGGGTTTTACGGAAGCAAACAAGGAATTGACAAATATAGCCCCTCTGGTTCCGGAAAAGTTCAAGGCATTGGGGCATCAGGGATGGACCGCAATGCCTGTGACAGGTTCTCCACAGTGGTACTCATTGGTTACCTCTCTTATTTTGGGAGTAGGAATCGGTTGCCTTGCACAGCCTCAGTTGGTGGTACGTTTTATGACGGTAGAAAGTAGCAAACAGTTGAATCGTGGCGTATTTATCGGTTGTTTTTTCCTGATTATAACGGTAGGAGCTATCTATCATGCCGGTGCATTAAGCAATCTTTTCTTCTTGAAGACAGAAGGAGCCGTTGCTACGGAAGTGATACAGGATATTGATAAAATCATTCCTTATTTCATCAATAAAGCTATGCCGGACTGGTTTGCCGCTTTGTTTATGCTCTGTATCCTTTCTGCAAGTATGTCTACGCTTAGTTCTCAGTTCCACACAATGGGAGCATCGGTTGGTTCTGACATTTATGGTACTTATAAACCCCGTTCTCGTGGCAAATTGACAAATGTGATTCGTTTGGGAGTACTTTTCTCTATTTTGGTCAGCTATATTATTTGCTATATGTTGCCCCATGATATTATTGCCCGTGGAACTTCTATTTTTATGGGAATCTGTGCGGCAGCTTTCCTCCCTGCCTATTTCTGTGCGCTTTATTGGAAGCGGGCGACGAAACAAGGGGTAATAGCGAGTCTTTGGGTAGGAACTCTTGGAAGTCTTTTTGCTCTGGTATTTCTACATCAGAAAGAATCGGCTGCATTGGGTATCTGCAAGGCGTTGTTCGGACGGGATGTACTGATAGAAACATATCCGTTCCCGGTGATTGACCCGATATTGTTTGCATTACCTTTATCAGTCCTGGCTATTGTCGGAATCAGTCTGTTGACTTACAAAAAGTATTAGGCTTTAATTTTCTTCTTATAAGATTCGTACCGTGACACAATGTCACGAACGAAGTTATAAGTTTCTATACCACGGAAATACCCGTTTTTGCAGACAGGATCAGTGAAGTATTCTTCATTGCTTTTAAGCAGGATGAAATTTTCTACATTATCTTTCCACACCAGTTTGTTCTTTCCGTATTTCTCTGCCAATGCCATGGCATCATAGATATGTCCTAAACCGGCATTGTAAGAAGCGAGGATAAAATTGAGGCGTTCTTCTTTATCGGGAATCATACTGAAACTGCGGTCGGTAGCGGCAATATACTTGATAGCTGCCTTTACGCTTTCTTCCGGATTCTGTTCCTTTCCCGGAGGTACTCCCATAGCCCGGGCGGTGGCAGGCATTAGTTGCATTAAGCCTTTGGCTCCTGCCCATGAAACAGCTGTTGTGTCAAAATTGGATTCCGTATAAGCTAATGATGCAAGCATACGCCAATCCCAGCCGATTTCTTTGGAGTATTTTCTGAACAAATCGTCATAATGGGATATTTTTCCTTCTTTTAATGAAAGGATAGGAGAGTGGGGCATCATTTTACTGTTTTCAAAATAACGTTTCATACTCGCTGTATAAGCCGGAGAAGTCATGTTCTCCTGATGCCATTTTGTAGCTGCCAGTTCGGGACTGTCTTTTCGTACAGCCCATGAAGAACGTTGGTCGAAACTGACGGACAAATCGATATTCAGATTAGGATAGTAGGTCTTGTTCAGTTTCGCTAAGTCATTGTCGGCTACCGTATAGGGAATTTTACCTTGTGCTACTTGCGTGATCAGGTCTTCCACAGTAATACTGTCACTGGTAACTTTGTGGATATGAATACCTCCTCCCAGTTCATTATTCAGATTGACAAGCCGGTCGTAATATTTCCCCGGCTTAACATATATGTCTTTTCCTACCAGCTCGGTTACATCTTTCAGAGACTTGCTTTTTCCCTGTTGCACAATCACTTGATGAGTAATGATATCTTCCCCGCAATAGAGGATACTGTCTTTCCATTCTTTTGTGATAGGCAGGTTGTAGGCAATCATATCTCCTTCGCCAGCCAATAACTTGCGGATTAATTCATCCACACTGTTGGCAACTTCAATCCTGAGCTTCAATCCCATACTTTTGGCGAATTGCTCACTAAGTTCGTATTGAAAACCCATTTCCTGTCCACGATAGTTGAAATATGAAGTTGAACTGTAAAGCGTCAATACAACCAATTCTCCGCTATCTTTTATCTGCGAAAGATCGCGTACATTTTCATTCACCTTGTTATGTTGTTTATTTCGGCAACCTAACATGCAGCAGAACAACACAAGGAGTAGAGGGATAATCAGGTTTTTGGCATTCATATTTGACGTTTTACTTCTCATTTTCAACTTACCATTCTCAACCCCTTAAGTGCTTCTTGATGTACATTGTCAGTATATCAATGGCTACTTTATTGCTTCCGCCTTCGGGTACGATAAGATCGGCATAGCGCTTGCAAGGTTCGATAAATTGCAGGTGCATGGGCTTGAGAACGCGTGTGTAACGTTCCATTACAGCTTCTGCCGTACGTCCCCGTTCGATAACGTCTCTTTGAATAACACGTATCAGGCGTTCATCCGGATCGGCATCTACAAATATTTTGAGATCCATTATGTTGCGTAGTTTCTTATCGCATAAAGCAAGAATCCCTTCAATGATAACTACTTCGCGAGGTTCAATATGAATTGTTTCGGGCTGGCGGGTACAAGTCAGATAGGAATAGGTTGGTTGTTCGATGCTTTTTCCTTCTTTCAGCATCATGACATGTTTGGAGAGCAAACTCCACTCAAAGGCATCCGGATGATCGAAGTTAATGTTCTGGCGTTCTTCCACCGGGACGTGACTACTGTCTTTGTAGTATGAATCCTGAGGTAACAATACTACCTCCCCTGCAGGAAGGCTTTCTACAATTTTTCGTACGACGGTGGTTTTTCCGGAGCCTGTTCCGCCTGCTATTCCTATAATTAACATCTCTTTAAGTGTATATTTAAACCAAATAGAGTAAATTTGCATTGTTTATGCAGTGCATTGACCAGGCAAATATAGAAACAATTCATTAAAATAACAACGTAATGGTAAAACACATTGTATTATTTAAGTTAAAAGACGAAGTTTCAGCAGAGGAGAAACTTGTAGTCATGAATAAATTTAAGGAGGCAATAGAAGCGCTTCCGGCTAAAATTCCGGTGATCCGTAAGGTTGAAGTCGGATTGAATATGAATCCCGGAGAAACGTGGAACATAGCGCTGTATAGTGAATTTGATACGCTGGAAGATGTGAAATACTATGCGACGCATCCCGACCATGTGGCAGCCGGAAGGATTTTGGCTGAGACAAAGGAAAGCCGTGCGTGTGTAGATTATGAATTATAATCCCCTAATTATTGAAAATGAAAAAGTTAATTTCTTCACTGCTTTTAAGCTTTGTTGTATGTGTTTTGCAAGCGCAGATCAAAGATCCGGTAAAGTTCAAGACTGAGTTCAATACTCTTTCTGACACGGAAGCGGAGATTGTATTTACCGCTGCCATTGATAAAGGGTGGCATGTGTATTCTACCGAACTTGGAGACGGCGGACCTATTTCTGCAACGTTTAATGTTGATAAAACGTCTGGCATAGAGCTACTGGGAAAGCTGAAACCGGTTGGCAAAGAGGTCGCCACTTTCGACAAGTTGTTTGAAATGAAGGTGCGTTATTTTGAGAATACGGCTAAATTCATTCAGAAGGTGAAGCTCACAGGTGGAGCTTATGAAATAGAAGGTTATCTGGAGTATGGAGCTTGTGACGATGAAAGTTGTCTTCCTCCTACTGAAGTGCCGTTTAAGTTTTCCGGAGTAGCGAAGACAGCTAATGCTGCTGCAGCTAAAGCGGAACAACCGGAAAAAAAGGAAGTTGAGAAAAAAGAAGAGGCGGCTCCTGTTGTTTCTAAGGATACTGTAGCTATGATGGAACTGGTTCCTGCCACTACAACAGATGCATCTACGGGGATTCAACCTGCCGTTGCATCCGGTGAACTCTGGAAACCGGTCATTAGTGAACTGCAAGCGTTAGGTGAAGAACATACGCAGGGAGATATGTCCTGGATTTATATTTTTGTGACAGGTTTCTTAGGCGGACTATTAGCTTTGTTTACTCCGTGTGTATGGCCGATTATTCCTATGACGGTCAGTTTTTTCCTGAAACGTAGTAAGGACAAGAAGAAAGGGATTCGTGATGCGTGGACTTATGGTGCGTCTATTGTTGTGATTTATGTGGCATTAGGCTTGGCTATTACATTGATCTTCGGTGCCAGTGCGTTGAATGCCTTATCTACTAATGCAATTTTCAATATTCTCTTCTTCCTGATGTTGGTAGTTTTTGCCGCTTCGTTCTTCGGAGCATTTGAGATTACATTGCCTTCGAAGTGGAGTAATGCGGTAGATAGTAAAGCGGAATCGACTACGGGATTACTGAGTATTTTCCTAATGGCATTTACACTTTCGTTGGTGTCTTTCTCTTGTACAGGTCCGATTATCGGATTTTTGTTGGTACAGGTTTCCACAACGGGAAGTATAGTAGCTCCGGCAATTGGAATGCTGGGATTCGCCATTGCTTTGGCGTTGCCGTTTACTCTTTTCGCTTTATTTCCATCGTGGCTGAAATCTATGCCGAAATCGGGAGGTTGGATGAATGTGATCAAGGTAACACTGGGTTTCCTTGAACTTGCATTTGCACTTAAATTCTTATCGGTTGCCGATTTGGCTTATGGCTGGAGACTGCTTGATCGTGAAACTTTCCTTGCTTTATGGATTGTTATTTTTGCTTTACTTGGATTTTATCTGTTGGGTAAGATCAAGTTCCCGCATGATGATGATGATAATAAGGTAGGTGTTACCCGCTTCTTCATGGCACTTGTTTCTTTGGCATTTGCGGTATATATGGTTCCTGGTCTATGGGGAGCACCGTTGAAAGCTGTCAGTGCGTTTGCTCCGCCTATGCAGACGCAAGATTTCAATCTGCATAAGAATGATGTACACGCGAAATTCGATGACTATGATTTAGGAATGGAATATGCCCGTCTGAATGGAAAACCGGTTATGCTCGACTTTACCGGATATGGTTGTGTAAACTGCCGTAAGATGGAGGCAGCGGTATGGACTGACCCGAAAGTGAGTGATTTGATTAATAACGACTACGTATTGATTACACTTTATGTAGATAATAAAACTCCGTTGACCGAACCCGTGAAGATTATCGAAAACGGTACAGAACGTACCTTGCGTACTGTAGGCGATAAATGGAGCTATCTGCAACGTGTGAAATTCGGAGCTAATGCCCAGCCTTTCTATGTATTGCTGGACAATCAGGGTAAACCGTTGAATAAGTCGTATGCTTATAACGAAGATATTCCTAAGTATATTGAATTCTTACAGACCGGATTGGAGAATTATAAGAAAGGGAAATAACGATTGCTCTGATAATGTCTGGTCTTGAATAATGGATAAATAAAAGCGGTCTCATCGAAACGGTGAGACCGCTTTTATTTTTTTATTTCAGAAAAAATACATACGTTTGTAACATCATAACAATACCTT
>OGON01002347.1_pt1 | contig 11551 bp, 8 predicted proteins | sample 1552671 | NCBI WGS metagenome assembly OGON01 (sample SAMEA2580136, study PRJEB22360) | human gut metagenome | biome: human gut; feature: human-associated habitat; material: faeces | place: Denmark | collected 2008/2010 | reverse complement strand
CGTAAGGTTAGAAAAATTTTAAATTTGTGGCAGAACCCCTGCCGTAAAGACAAAATGACCGTTGTTCTCATCACTCACAACGGAGCAATAACACCGATGGCGGATCACATTATAAGAATGAAAAGCGGAAAAATTGTTGAAGATATTTACAATGAAAATCCGAAAAATGTTGAAGAAATTGAGTGGTAAAAAATGAAAAGGAGGTGTCACAATGACTAAATCCTTGATAAAAAACACATTCAGAGAAATTAAAAATACAAAAGCAAGATTCATCTCAATTATGGCGATTATTGCCCTCGGAGTGGGATTTTTTGCCGGAATAAAGGCAACGGTTCCGTCAATGTACAATCTTGCAAGGACCTACACGAACGAGCAAGAGCTTATGGATTACCGACTTGTGTCAACGGTCGGATTTGATGAGGACGACATAAAGGCGGTAAAAAATACAGACGGAGTAACCTCTGTTATGCCGTCATATTTCTGCGATGTTCAGACCGATGCCGACAGCGGCGGCAGGACTATGAGAGTCATTGCGCTTCCCGAAAAATACGGTGATAATTCCGTTCAGAACAAGCTTGTTTTGACGGAAGGCAGACTTCCCGAAAAGTCGGGTGAAATTGCAGCCGATTCAACCTCGTTCACGGCAGAGGGTTATAAAATCGGTGACAAAATCAGATTTGCAAAACAGACGGGCGATACAGATACTTCAACCGAACTTAAAACCCTTGAATACACGGTGGTCGGTCTTGTGCAGTCACCTCTTTACATAGCATATCAGCGAGGAACTACGACGGTCGGCAACGGAAAAATCTCGGATTATTTCTACATTTGCCCCGAAGATTTCGCCTTTGAACGCTACACGGAGCTTTATGTGAAAACCGATATTTCGGATAAATTCTTGGCATACACGGATGATTATGATAATGCCATAGAGGCTAAGACCGCCGATTTTGAAAAGGTGGGAGAGGACAGGAGCAACAGCTTTACAGTTGAGGTTATCGACAAGGCTAAGAGCGACCTTGCAGATGCAAAACAGGAGTATTCGGACAATAAAGAAAAAACCGAAAAGAAGCTTGCCGATGCAAAGACGGCGATTGATGACGGCAAAAAAGAGCTGAAAACCAAGACCGATGACGCACAGAAAAAACTTGATTCGGCAAAACAGCAGATTGAGGACGGCAGGACACAGCTTGAAAATTCACGCAATGAATATAACACAAAAATTGCCGATGCACAGGCTCAGATTGCTGAAAAGGAAAGTCAGCTTAATTCTGCAGAAAAACAATATAATTCTTCAAAAGCAGAATTTGATAAAGAAATTTCAAAATCACAGGCTGAAATAGAAAATGCGGAATATCAGTTGCAGTCGGCAAAGGATACATTTCAAACCGAACAGGAACCACAGCTTTTGGCAGGAATAAGTCAGGCTGAGGACGCCGTTTCGGCTTTGCAGTATCAGATCAGTCAGACAACCGATGAAGAAACGCTTGCTGTTTTGAACGCACAGCTTGAACAGGCTCAGCAGACGCTTGATGAACTCAACGCAACATACGATTCCGCAAAGGCACAGCTTGAAGAAAGCGAAAGCCGACTTTCCGAAAGCAAGGCTCTTTTTGAACAGAAAAAGAGTGAGGGACAGGCTCAGCTTGACTACGCATATTCACAGATTTCAAGCGGAAGAACACAGCTTGATGCCGCAAAAGCAGAACTTGCACAACAGTCGGCAGACGGTCAGGCACAGCTTGATTCGGCAGAAAGCAAACTGAATGACGCTCAGAGCGAGTATGACAGCGGTGTTGCAAAGCTTGCCGAGGAAAAGAAAAACGGCGAGAAAAAACTCTCCGATGCACAGACAGAATACGATGACGGTGTTAAAAAAGCCGATGAAGAATTCAAAAAGGCAGAGGATAAAATCAAAGATGCAGAGGAAGAAATCAATTCTCTTACAGAACCAAAGTGGTATGTCTTCGACAGAAGCGACAACCCGGGTTACTCAACATTTTCTTCAAATGCTGACAGACTCGGCGCTGTTGCAACGGTATTTCCGGTATTCTTCCTGCTCGTAGCGGTGCTTGTCTGCGTAACCACAATGACAAGACTTATTGAGGAAAAGCGTACCGAAATCGGAACGCTGAAAGCACTCGGCTACAGCAACACAAGCATTATAATGAAGTTTGTAATCTACTCGTTGCTTGCGGCTGTTATCGGAAGTGTAATCGGTATTTTAATCGGCATTTTCACCTTGCCGTTTGTAATTTATGATGCTTACAAAATTATGTACTACATCGGCGATATAACGCTGATACCAGACTATACAAGCATAATTTTCGGAATTGTTGCCGCAGTTGTCTGCACGGTTGTTGTGTCGGTTGTAGTGTGTGCTAAATCTCTGCACGAAAAGCCTGCGGCTGTTATGCGCCCGAAAGCACCAAAGGCGGGTAAGAGAATTTTGCTTGAACGCATAAAACCGTTGTGGTCACATATGAGCTTTAACTCAAAGCTGACCGCAAGAAATCTGTTCAGATACAAGGTAAGACTTTGTATGACTGTTATCGGTGTGGCAGGCTGTACGGCTCTGATTGTTGCCGCATTCGGTTTGCTTAACAGCTTTGAACCGATGACACACGATCAGTTTGAAACAATCTATAAATACGACGCCGTTGTTGTTCCGAAAGACAGCGGAAGTGCCGACAATCTTTCGTTTTTGACAGCTACACTTGATAAAAACAGCAATGTCAAACACTCGATGCTTGTTTCACAGCAGGAATGTACGGTAACACACGGCAGTAAGGTTAAGGACAGCGACACAAATCTTGTTGTACCGCAGAATTCCGAAAAGTTTGACGAAATTGTTTCTCTGCATACAAGAAAGGGCAAAGAAGAACTCAAGCTTTCGGACAGCGGAGTAATGCTCAGCGAAAAAATGTGCAGTGAGCTTGGAATAAAAACGGGCGACAAAATCACACTGAATGTTGACGGCAAAAAAGCGGAGGTCAAGGTCAGCGGAATTTTTGAACAGTACATTTACAATTTTGTTTATATGACGCCAACCGCCTATAAGAGCTTGTTCGGCAGTGACTGCACCTATAATATGGCTGATGTCGCACTCAAAGATACCTCGGATTCCGCCTGCGACAAATTCGGTTCACAGGTTTTATCAGATGATAAAATTGCGGCGGTAAGCTACATTGCATCAAGCTTGAACGAATTTAGAAATATGCTCAACTCGCTTGATATGGTTGTTACGGTTATGATAATCTGCGCAGCGGCACTTGCCTTTGTTGTACTCTACAACCTGACTAATATCAACATTGCCGAGCGTGTCCGTGAAATTGCAACCTTTAAGGTTCTCGGATTCTACAACCGTGAAACTTCATCTTTCATTTACAAAGAGAACATAATTTTGACTCTCCTCGGAATTTTCGTAGGTCTGTTCCTCGGAAACCTTTTGACAGGTTTCATCATTCAGACGGTTGAGGTTGACAACATTATGTTCGGAAGAGATATTTATTTCACTTCATACCTCTATGCGGCAGGGCTGACATTCCTGTTTTCAATTCTTGTAAATGCGGTTATGAGCTTTAAGATTAAAGCCGTTAATATGGTTGAAAGTCTTAAAAGCGTTGAATAACGGAATATTTTGCCGTATGCTTAAAAAATCTTTTGTAAAATATTGATTGAATACAGCAATTGTGTTATAATACAGAAGAATAGGCTAAATAAATAGGCTGACAGGCAAAATATCTGTGAAAGGATAGTTACAGTAATGATAAAAGCTAATGAATACCGCACAGTCACCTGCGGTGAGTTAAGAGAAGAAAATATCGGACAGCAGGTCAGAGTTGCGGGCTGGGTTGAAAATATCCGTGACCACGGCGGTGTAATGTTCCTCGATATCCGTGATCAGTACGGTGTGCTTCAGGTTGTTGTTCACAACGATGAACTTCTTAAGGATATCAACAAGGAATGTACAGTAACTCTCAGCGGTACTGTTGTTAAGCGTGACGAAGAAACAATTAACAAGAAGATTGCAACAGGTTTCGTTGAAGTTCACACGGAGGACATCAAGGTTCTCGGCAAGTGTAAGAATGTTCTTCCGTTTGAGGTTGCAACCTCTACAAATACCAACGAAGAAGTAAGACTTAAATATCGTTTTCTTGACCTCCGTAACCCGAAGGTTCACAATAATATTATGATTCGTTCGCAGATTATCACATTTCTGCGTAACAAGATGAACGAAATGGGCTTTATGGAGATTCAGACTCCTATCCTTTCAACTTCATCTCCGGAGGGCGCTCGTGACTACCTTATCCCGAGCAGAAAGCACAAGGGCAGATTCTATGCTCTCCCACAGGCTCCTCAGATTTTTAAACAGCTCCTTATGGTGTCAGGTTTTGACAGGTATTTCCAGATTGCGCCTTGCTTCCGTGATGAGGACGCCCGTGCAGACCGTTCACCGGGTGAGTTCTATCAGCTTGATTTTGAAATGGCTTTTGCAACACAGGAAGATGTATTTGCTGTTGCTGAAGAGGTTCTTTACGAAACATTCAAGAAGTTTTCAAATAAAGAGGTTTCAAAGCCTCCGTTTGCCCGTATTCCGTATGCAGAGAGTATGCTCAAGTATGGTACAGACAAGCCTGACCTCCGCAATCCGCTCGTAATTGTTGAAATCAGCGATATGTTTGAGGAAACAGACTTTGCTCCGTTCCGCAAAAAGACAGTTCGTTCAATCAATGTTCCGAACGCCGCAGGTCAGTCAAAGAAATGGTTCAAGAAGATGGAGGAGTTTGCTCTTTCAATCGGCATGAAGGGCCTTGGCTATGTTAAGGTTAGAGATGACCTCACATTTGACGGTCCGATTGACAAGTTCCTTAAAGAGGGCGACCGTGAAGAACTTATCAGCCGTAACGGTTCAAAAGCAGGCGATGTAATCTACTTTATCGCCGATACTGCTCAGGAAGCTCCAAAGCTTGCGGGTCAGATCAGAACAGAGGTTGCAAAGCGTCTTGACCTTATCGATACAAGCCGTTTTGAAATGTGCTTTATCGTTGACTTCCCGATGTTTGAGAGAGATGAAGAAACAAATCAAATTATCTTCACACACAATCCTTTCTCAATGCCGCAGGGCGGTCTTGACAGCCTTCTTAACAAGGATCCCGAAGAGGTTCTTGCTTATCAGTATGATATCGTTTGCAACGGTGTAGAGCTTTCATCAGGCGCTGTTCGTAACCACGATATTGAAATTATGAAGAAAGCGTTCGAGCTTGCCGGCTACAGCGAGGATGACCTCAAGGCTAAGTTCTCTGCACTCTACAATGCGTTCCAGTACGGTGCTCCGCCGCACGCAGGTATGGCTCCGGGTGTTGACCGTATGATTATGCTCCTTACAGAGGAAGAGAACATCAGAGAAGTTATTGCATTCCCGATGAACTCCAATGCTCAGGATCTTCTCCTCGGTTCACCGGGTGAGGTAACAGAACAGCAGCTCCGTGAGGTTCATATTAAATTAAGATAAAAACTGCATTTGCAGTCATATATTCAAACTCAAAGGGCGAGTTATATATTATATGACTTGCCCTATTTTCTTTAAAAAGGACGGTTTTTATGGTAACAAGAGAAGATGTTGAAAACATTGCGTTGCTTTCAAAGCTTTTTGTTCCCGAAGAGGAGCTTGACGGCCTTACAAAGTCAATGCAGGAAATCATAGATTTTGCCGACACAATCAATAACGCTCCGACAGACGGCGAGGAGTTTGACGATATTAACAATCTGTCAAATGTTTTTCGTGAGGATGAGGTTGTTGAGTCCTACGATACAAAGGAGATCCTTTCAAATGCTCCCGAGCAGGCAGAGGATCACTTCCTTGTAAGAAACAGAGAGTAAGGCGGTGTAAAAATGGGTTCTATTGAAAAAATTCATGAAATGCTTGTGTCAAAAGAGTGTTCATGTACCGAGCTTACAAAAAGCTATCTTGACGAAATCGAAAAGGCTGACGGCGAGCTTAACACATATGTTAATGTAACAGGCGAGGAGGCTCTGAAAACTGCCGAGGCTGTTGACAGAAAAATTGCCTCCGGCGAGGAAATCGGTATGCTCGAGGGTGTTCCGATGACGCTCAAGGACAATATTTCAACAAAGGGAATTGAAACAACCTGTTGTTCAAAAATTCTCACAGGCTATAAGCCGATTTATAACGCAACCGTTTGGGAAACTCTTGCAGGCGAAAACGCAGTTATGCTCGGCAAGACGAATATGGACGAGTTCGCCATGGGCTCTTCATGCGAAACATCATACTTTGGCGGTGCAATGAATCCGTTTGATTCAAACTATGTTTCAGGCGGTTCATCAGGCGGTGTTGCAAGTGCGGTAGGCGCAAACATTGCCGCTTACGGTCTTGGCTCTGATACAGGCGGATCAATCCGTCAGCCGGCATCATTCTGCGGTATTGTAGGTCTTAAACCTACTTACGGTGCGGTTTCCCGTTACGGACTTATCGCATACGCAAGTTCACTTGACCAGATTGGACCGATTACAAAGTCTGTTGAGGACGCTGCAATTGTTTTTGATGCAATTTCAAAGAGAGATGAAAAAGATTCAACCTCAAAGGGCTTTGTCGGTGACACTTATTCAAAACTCAACAATGACATCAAGGGTATGAAAATCGGTATTGCAAAGGAATATCTTGAGGGTGTCCGTGACGATGTAAAAGAGGCTGTCTTAAAGGCTGCCGATATCTACAAGTCAATGGGCGCAGAGATTGTTTACTTTGACCTGCCGGAACTCAAATTTGCCCTTCCTGTTTACTATATCATCGCCTGTGCCGAGGCATCTTCAAACCTCGGCAGATATGACGGTATCCGTTTCGGTTACAAAACCGAGCATTACAACGGCACTCACGATATGGTCTGCCGTACCCGTTCGGAGGGATTCGGCGAAGAGGTTAAACGCAGAATCCTCCTCGGTACTTATGTGCTTTCCGCAGGTTACTATGACGCTTATTACAAAAAGGCTCAGAATCTTCGCGGTACTATCGTTAAGGCATTCAACAACGCATTTGAAAAGTGCGATGTAATCCTTGCTCCGACAGTTCCTATGACAGCATTTGAAAAGGGACACGCTGTAAGCGATCCGATTGAAACCTACCTTACGGATATTTGCACTGTACCTGTCAATATTGCAGGTTTGCCGGGCGTTTCGGTTCCGTGCGGATTCAACGCAAAGGGTATGCCGATTGGTATGCAGCTTATCGGCAAGAGCTTTGGCGAGGCTGAAATTCTTAATGCGGCATACAAATATCAGCAGGCTGCTGCTGAAAACTTTAAGGATACAAAGTGGGGTGTTAAGCTGTGAGTTACGAATTAGTTGCGGGTTTTGAAACCCATATTGAGCTTGCCACAAAGACAAAAATCTTCTGCGGCTGTACTACAAAATTCGGCGGTGCGCCAAACAGCCATTGCTGTCCCGTGTGTATCGGTCTGCCGGGAACACTTCCAAAGCTTAACCGTGAGGTAGTTCGCTATGCAATCCGTGCAGGTCTTGCAGTTCACGGTGAAATTGCAGAGATTTCAAAAATGGACAGAAAGAACTACTGCTATCCCGACCTTTCAAAGGCTTATCAGATCAGCCAGCTTTATGCTCCGCTTATTATAGGCGGTTATGTTGAGCTTTCAAACGGCAGAAAAATCCGTCTGCACCACATTCACATCGAAGAGGACGCCGGAAAGCTCATTCATCAGCACGGCGACACATATGTTGACTATAACCGTGGCGGTGTTCCTCTTATCGAAATTGTTTCAGAGCCTGACATTCGTTCAATTGACGAGGCAAGAGAGTATGTTGAAAAGCTTCAGCAGGTTATGCGTTACATCGGAATTTCCGACTGTAAGATGCAGGAAGGCTCAATGCGTTGCGATGTAAACATTTCGGTTCGTCCAAAGGGCAGCGAAAAGCTTGGTACAAGAACCGAAATTAAAAATATGAACTCAATTAACAACATAGCAAAGGCTATGGAGTATGAGTTTGAAAGACAGGTTGACCTTATTGAAAACGGCGGAAGTGTTGTTCAGGAAACTCTTCGTTATGACGACGCAACCAACACAACATCTTCAATGAGAAGTAAAGAGGACGCTCACGATTACCGTTATTTCCGTGATCCCGACCTTGTTACTATCCATGTTCCGAAAGATGTTGTTGAAGAAATCAAGGCTGCAATGCCTGAGCTTCCTGCCGATAAGTGCAGAAGATATATTGATGAACTTGCAATTCCCGAAAAGGATGCACAGCTTCTTACAAAGTACCGCAAAATCAGCGAGTATTTTGACAAGGCTTGCGAGGGCGTTAAGTCACCAAAGACAGTTTCAAACTTCATTATCGGTCAGATTTTCCGCAGAACAGAAACCGAGGCAGATAAGGAAATCTTTGATGTTGCGGTTACTCCGGAACAGCTTAACGAGCTTGTAAAACTTCTTGACAGCGGTAAAATCCGCAACAACCTTGCGAAGGCAACACTTGAAAAAATGCTTGACAGCGGCAAGGGTGCTCTTGAATTTATCAGCGAAAGCGATATGGGCGGTCTTGACGAAAACGCACTCAACGATTTGTGCAAGCAAGCTGTTGAGGGCAATCCAAAGGCTGTTGAGGACTATAAGAACGGCAAGGAAAAGGCGATTAAGTCGCTTGTCGGAAATGTTATGAAGAACAGCAGAGGTAAGGCAGATCCTGCTCTTGCAGAGTCAAAAATCAAGGAGCTTATCGGCTGATAACTTAAACCTTCACGGGGGTGTGTCTTATGAAAGAAAAAATCAAAGTAACGGCAGTTGTAATGTTTCTCGGAGTTATATTTTCGGGAATTTTGGTTGCATACAAGCTGGTTAATACGATTATCCCGTCATTTGACGGCGGATCGGCATCGGTATTCGACTATCTGCTAATCGTGACTGTCACCGTTTCAATGGTGCTGAAGCTCGCAGTAGGTTCAATGGGACTGAGAGCCGTTTCAAAAAAGACATCACCGCCGGATATGCAAAAAATGTTGAAAACTTCGGGCAAACTCGCAGTAGTGCTTGTGCTTATCGGAGTGCTTAACATCATATTTAATGTTGTCAACGGACAGGTCGTTTTTGTGATTGAAGTGTTCGACATAGCAACCGATATTCTTCTCGGTTTTGTGTATATACTTGCCTCCGCAAGCGTTCGTGCCGGCAGAGAATAAGTTCGGATTTTAGATTACCAAATAAAAAAATTAACGGTTGGATTTACGAAAAAAGTAATCCAACCGTTTTTTGTTTTTGTAATTTTTCTTTTAGAACCGTATGGGCGGACAATATCCGCCCGCACGGCGAGCCGCCGTTCCCAGTTCGTGTAGACAGTTTTAATTAAATGTAAAATTGAAAATTGAAAATGGAAAATTAATGTCGGGAAGACAGTTTGTAATGTAAAAAACATATTATGCCCGAGCGTAGTATTGTAATTGTTTCCACAATCCAGTAGGGGCGTTCATTGGACGCCCGCCAAGTAATGACAGAAAATTTATGATGAAAATAAACTGTATAAATGAGATACAGTTACCGAAATAATACAGTTAAAAAGAGGTCAGCATTGCTGACCTCTTTTTTATGTAATTCTAAAAATGCACTCGCATTCTGAAAAGTTATGTGCGTGCCGAGTAATGCTCGGGCATAATAAGTTTTAGAAAAATGAAACTGTCTTCACGAACCGGGTGCGAGACACTCGCATTAGTCAACCTTTGGCAAGCCGTCAAAGCCCTGCTGGAGGTCGGCATCTGTCGGAATGTAGTCACTCATTTCGCCGTCATTATACTTCTGATAAGCAACCATATCAAAGTAGCCTGTACCTGTAAGACCGAAGAGAATTGTCTTTTCTTCGCCTGTTTCTTTGCACTTGAGAGCCTCGTCAATTGCAACTCTGATTGCGTGACTGCTTTCGGGAGCAGGGAGAATACCCTCAACTCTTGCAAACTGCTCTGCTGCTGCAAATACGCTTGTCTGCTCAACTGCTCTTGCCTCCATAAGACCGTCATGGTAAAGCTGAGAAAGTGTTGAACTCATACCGTGGAAACGAAGTCCGCCTGCGTGGTTGGCTGACGGAATAAATCCGCTGCCGAGTGTGTACATCTTTGCGAGAGGACAAATCATACCTGTGTCGCAGAAGTCATATGCAAACTTACCTCTTGTAAGGCTTGGGCATGATGCCGGCTCAACAGCGATAAATTTGTAGTCATTTTCGCCACGGAGCTTTTCACCCATAAACGGAGAGATAAGACCGCCGAGGTTTGAACCGCCGCCTGCACAGCCGATGATAATGTCAGGCTTTACATCGTACTTTTCGAGAGCGGCTTTTGCTTCAAGACCGATAACGGACTGATGAAGAAGTACCTGATTAAGCACACTTCCGAGTACATAACGGTAGCCGTCTGTATGAGTTGCAACCTCAACAGCCTCAGAAATAGCACAGCCAAGGCTTCCTGTTGTACCGGGGTGAGCCTCAAGAATCTTTCTGCCGACTTCCGTTGTTGTTGACGGTGACGGAGTAACGCTTGCACCGTAGGTTCTCATAACCTCTCTTCTGAAAGGCTTTTGCTCGTATGAAACCTTTACCATAAATACCTTGCAGTCAAGGCCGAAATATGAACAAGCCATCGAAAGGGCAGTACCCCACTGACCTGCGCCTGTTTCGGTTGTAACACCTTTAAGTCCCTGCTTTTTAGCGTAGTAAGCCTGAGCAATTGCGCTGTTGAGCTTGTGGCTTCCGCTTGTGTTGTTGCCCTCGAATTTGTAGTAAATCTTTGCGGGAGTGTCAAGAGCCTTTTCAAGAAAATATGCTCTTATAAGCGGAGATGGACGGTACATTTTATAGAAGTTCTGAATTTCTTCCGGAATGTCAATGTATGCGTCTGTATCGTCAAGCTCCTGGTCAATAAGCTCATCACAGAACACGGGAGCAAGGTCTGCGTGTGTCATAGGCTTGAGTGTTGCAGGATTTAAAAGCGGTGCAGGCTTGTTTTTCATATCTGCACGAACATTGTACCATTTTGTCGGGATTTCGCTTTCGTCAAGGTATATTTTGTATGGGATTTTGTTTTCAGCCACTAAAATGACCTCCTTGGAATAATATTTCTCTGTAAATCTTATGTAAGTTGATTTTGAAATTTTGCAGGAATTATTTTACATCCTGCACACTTCTGTAATATTGTACCACAAATAAAAGGCTTTGTCACGCAAATTTGTAAAAATTTATTTTGGCATACAAAACCTATATTTTTATTTACACTCTTTTTACAATTGACAAACAGCGTATTTTACAAAACAGTCATAGACTGATGTTGTACGAAAGAGGTACACAAATGATATGAATTTAAGGAGAAAATTCAAATGAAATCTATGACTAAAAAAATTACGGCAACAGCATTATTCGGTGTTCTTGCAGTTTCTGCATTTGCAGGCTGCGGCGGTGCAGAGGAAACGCAAAAATATTCGATTGTCGATCGGATAAGCGATTCGTTGCTAGAATTGTAACTACTTTGTTGTTTGCC
>OGON01002339.1_pt1 | contig 11580 bp, 10 predicted proteins | sample 1552671 | NCBI WGS metagenome assembly OGON01 (sample SAMEA2580136, study PRJEB22360) | human gut metagenome | biome: human gut; feature: human-associated habitat; material: faeces | place: Denmark | collected 2008/2010 | reverse complement strand
AGTACCGAAATTGTGGTTCGGGCGATCGGACTCGGCCGGTGCCTCACCGAGATTCAGTTCGGGGTACCAGACGTCCAGGGTGGTGCCGGCGGCGTCTACGCTGGCCAGACCCCAGCCCCATGCGGTACGCTCTTCGCTCATAGTTGCTCCTTATTGTTGTACGCGCTAGTGCACGCTTGTGGACGCGCGATGCGATTAATGATTCCCACCTTAGCCTTATGTGCGCCTAGGTGAGGGACGATGCCCGCGAAATGGCTTGAAATCGTATTTCCCGGTAAAAAATTACCGAGTGTGATTGGCGATGGGATGATAGGTTCTCCGGTGAAATTCGCTGGTGAACAACTCGACAAGGAGGTGTGCGATGTGATGTTGCATCATTCGGGAGCATAGGCTGTGGCCATGCGACGCCCGGCATCATAGAGTTTGCGCTTGAGCGAATCGGGCTCAAGAATCACTACGCGGCCATCCCAGGAATACTGCAATGCCCACCAGAACACAGCGCGTTCGGGAGCATCGACGATGACTTCGAACTGTGTGCCGTCCGGTGAATGTTTGATTTGAGGGTCGTCGAACCATTCGAACACGTTGTTGAGCATGGATTCGTCTCGTACGGCCATGCGGATGCGAATCGGGGCATCGGCTACGGGGTATGGACGGTGGCGCATGAAGTTCACTGCGTCAAAATCAGCTGGTGCTGGTTTTTCCAGTGGCACTGTGCCGTTCCTGCCTTTGGCGCTGACGTTGGCGATTCGGTTGACCACGAAAATGCGGAGGTTGTCTTCGCCATGCAGGTGGCAGATGAGGTAATAGCGTCCGTTCTTGTACACCATCTGGTAAGGGTCGGCGGTGTAGGTAATTCGGCCTGCACCCGTACGGCTTTTATGCGGTATCAAGGTGCCATCCGGTCCGTAATCACGGTATTGGAAGGTTACGCCGTGGCCTTCTTCGATGGCTTGATTCAGCTGGTCGATAGTGGATAGGAACTCACCGTTGATATGCGTGTAGGTGGCCACATGGTCCAGGTAGCCTACTGCCTGCCCGGCGGCGCCTGCGAGCTCGCGGATTTTACCGATGAGGTCGTCCATGGTGTCGAGGCTGATGCGAGATAGGGTAAGACTGTCTAGTAGCAGTCGCATTTCGGCAGTGGACAGGAATGCATCAAGATACCAGCCGGGTTGTGGATTCTTGCATTCGATGCCGGCAAGGTCGCTTTCGGTGAGATGCCCGATATGTCTGCCGAGAAATTCCGTGGAGGTCAGCTTTTTGAGCTGGTTTCGTATGGTCTTCTCGGTCGGCAGCTCGCTTGGATCTTCCAGCTGGTGTTTACGGGCAAGCTCATCGAGTATTTGCCGCACGGTCAGGCCATGCCCAAAGTAACTGTGACGCCACAGCACCTCGAAGATTTCGAGGGTGGTGTTCCCTGCATAGGATTTGCGTTGCGCCGGCTTGTCTGCATCCATGCATTAAGGCTACCGCGCGCTTCGTCTAGGATGGAAACGTTGGGTTGAAATACATTCGCTGGAAAGGAGGCTCGCCCATGAGCAAAGGGTATGGTGTGTTTGGCCATGTTCCCGATAATGCGGATGGCGATGGCCTCCTGCCTTATGAGGATGATGATTCCGGCGTTTCCTGGGGCCATGCGTTGCGTCGTCGCAATCCTTGGAAAAGAGGAGACGACGAAGATGCCGATTACGACGACGGTCGGTATGACATAGATGACACTGATGACACTAATGGGGGCAGGGGCATCTATGCCGGTAAAAGCGGCGGAGTAGGCGGCATTTCTGGTGAGACGGGTGGAATACTTGGTAGCTCAGGCGCGGCCGGCAGCAGAGACGTAACGTTTGGTGGAACGGACAGTTTGTCCGCCGCCGATGCGGTGATGCCCTATCGTTTCAGGCAAGGACGTTCCGTATGGTTCGACGATGAGGACGAAGGCCATTTCGCCGGGTCTGCGAAGCGTGCCGAAGCCCATGCCGTCCCTATCCTTGCGTTACGCAACGATGTGGAATCGTCATCGTCGAATGCCGTGCTCGCTCGTGCCCGTAGCATTGCGCGCAAAGCGGCCACCATGGTTATCAATCCGGTATACAGCGAAAATCATCGAACCGGGTATGCCGAGCTTGACGGTATTCTACGTGGCACCACCAGCCCATCGAGTAGGTATCGTACCAGCGTGCAATTCGACCTCGATACGGGAGAAGCCGTCGGTGGCAAGTGCTCATGCCCGGCTTACGGCCGTGGCTATGGCATGTGCAAGCACATGATTGCGCTCGCCTTCATATTCTGCGATGATCCGCAGCGTTTTGAAGGGTACCGTGCCGGGGCTGTGAGGCCGTCTCGGACGCTGATTGACTATATGGAGCACGCCGATAGGCAAGACGCTCAAGCCAAAATTCGTCGTCGCAATGCGGTTATGCGTCGGTTTGATGCCACGCAAGGGAAAAACGGTGCAAATGCTCGGCGTACAAAAAGCGGATACGGCTCTCGTGCCGGCACCCGAGGCGGCGGGTATCAGGGTGACAGCGAGACTGTGGGCTTGGGGCAGGTGCAGCTTGTCCCGATATTGAGTTTCATCGACGGCGTGTGGAGCGTGGAGTTCAAGATCGGCTCGGCTTCCAATGGGTCCAGCTATGTGCTGAAATCGATTCCGCAATTTGTGCTTGCCATGGCGAACGGCGACTATGCGGATTATGGGCAGAAGCTTGCCTTTATTCATACGCCGGATATGCTCGATGATGATTCGCGCCCCCTGCTGGACGTCCTTGATGATGCGATGGCCGTGCGTCGTGCGGCCGAGCAGCAGGACAGGTATTACGGGCATATCGCCATCGACCGTCATCTGACGCTTTCAGCACCGGAAGTGGCCCGGTTGCTGTCCGTACGTGAGGGCAGAGGCGTACAGCTCGTGCTGAACACATGGTTCTCCGGGCAGCCTGCATCGGTGCCAGTTGATGGTGGCGAGCCAGATTTTCTCATGCGCATTGCGCGGCGTGATTTCAATACGTATGGTCCGGATGCCGGATACCTGCTTACCGGAGTGCCAGCGGTGGAAACCGTGATTGACGGCGGCAAGAATGTATGGCTGTTGCTCGCCTCCACTAATCCGGCCGGTGCGGTATCCGCCATGGTGGCGGGCTCTCAGCGTAAAAGCGCAGCAGGATGCCGATTCGTCCGTTGCCCGAAACGATTGATTCCGTTGCGAGGACTATTGGGAGACCTGTTTGAACCCGATGGCGAGGGACAGGTCATTGCCGGCGATGACATCGCCCTATTCGCACGCACGCTATTGCCTCAGCTGGTTGGTGCCGGACTGTTGGAGGCCAGTGAGATTCCTCGCGAGCTGGCTGAATTAAGTCCTACGGAATGCAGCCTCCAGTTTTATCTGGATCGTGATGAGCATGGTGTGCAATGCGAGGTCAAGGCACGCTACGGCGATGCCATTGTCCCGTTGCTACCCGATGGCCCGACGGTGCATGCTGAGGGCGAGCGTTCCATCCCCTTGTCTCGGGGCGTGATTGGGCGTGATTTCGACGCTGAGCATCTTGCGATTGATGTAGTGCGTGAATTCTTTACCATGCCTGACCAGCGCAAGCGCGTTGCGGCCGCCACTCATCAGACGGTGAATGGGTTCCGAACGCCGGCCGCGCGAAAGGCCACCAAAAAATTCGTGTCTGATGCGGCCACTATCGATCGCGATGACACCACGCAGATCGTTCGTCTCTTTGACGAGGGATTGCCGGCACTAAAGGAAGTGGGGGAGGTCTTCACCACACCGGCTTTTGACCGGCTGATCGCGCCCAAGCCACCAAGCGTCAAAGTCGGATTGTCCATCAAAGGCAACTTGGTGGAGATATCACCCCTCGCTGATGAAGTGCCGCCGGACGAAGTGGGTGCCTTGCTATCTTCGTACCGTCGGCGTCAACGATTCCATCAGTTGAAGGACGGCACGCTGGTCAAACTCAGCGGCGCGAATCTCAGCACGTTGGACCGATTGGCCAGCGACCTTGATCTGAGCGAGCAGCAGCTCAACTCCGGACTGATCGAGTTGCCGGGCGGTCGAGCATTCCTACTGGATGGTGAGCTGCCGGATGACGGCTCCGATGTAGTCAAGGACGCTTCGTTCACCGAATACATCGACGATCTCAAGATCATCGACCCTAAGTCGTATGAAGTGCCGGATAGTCTCAAGCATATTCTGCGCCCTTATCAGGTCGAAGGCTTTCAATGGCTGAACACGTTGTGCGACAAGGGTTTTGGCGGCATTCTGGCCGATGAGATGGGCTTGGGTAAATCCGTGCAGCTTATCGCGTTGCTCCTGTCTCGATATCAGCGGAATACCGGCGAGATGGGCAATGGCAGCCTTGGCCCATCGCTGATCGTGTGCCCGGCGTCCTTGGTGTACAACTGGGGTGCCGAATTCACCAAGTTCGCCCCGAGCTTCAATGCCGTGGTGGTGGCCGGTACCAAAGCCGAGCGCCGTACCGCCATCGGCCGTGCGTTCCGGGCGGATGAACCCACCGTGCTCATCACCTCATACGACCTGCTGCGCCGAGATGTCGATGATTACACCGCCAATGAGCAACGTTTCAATGTCATGGCATTGGATGAAGCCCAGTACATCAAGAATCACACCACGAAAATAGCCAAAGCGGTCAAGGCCGTGGCCGCCGACCATCGTTTCGCCTTGACTGGCACGCCGATCGAAAACCGACTCTCCGAACTATGGAGCATTTTCGACTTCCTGATGCCGGGGCTGCTCGGCTCATATAAGCGATTCCATGAGCGTTATGAGTTGCCCATCTCCAATGCCCGGGCCGCGGATGGCAGCACGGCTGAAGGTCGGGCCGCCGCACAAGTCAATCCTGAGGCCGCTCGGGTATCTCGCCAATTGCAGTCGTTGGTGGGCGTGTTCATCAAGCGCAGGCTGAAGTCCCAGGTGTTGACCGATTTGCCGGACAAGCTAGAGACCACGCTGACCGTGCGGCTTGCCGGCGAACAGCGCAAACTGTATGCGGCTCACGAGCAGCGGCTCAGAATGCAGCTCGAACACAGCGAAGAAGCCGATTTCAACACGTCGAAGATTCGCATCCTCGCCGAGTTGACCAAGTTGCGCCAGATCTGCTGCGACCCGAGGCTGCTGTACGCCGATGCCAAGGATCAATCGGCCAAGCTTGCCGCCATCGCCGAACTGGTGGAAACCTGTGTGAACGAAGGCAAGAAGGCGCTGATCTTCTCCCAGTTCACCAGCTTCCTTGATCTGATCGCCGAACGTTTCGACGCGCAAGGCCTGCGCTACTACACCATCACCGGCTCCACGCCCAAGAAGAAGCGTCTCGAACTCGTCGACCAGTTCAATGCGGACGATACGCCTGCCTTCCTGATTTCCCTGAAGGCCGGCAACACCGGACTGAACCTGACCGGTGCCAGCGTGGTCATCCACGCCGACCCATGGTGGAACGCCGCCGCACAGGATCAGGCCACCGACCGAGCACATCGTATCGGCCAGACCGAAGACGTCAACGTGTATCAGGTGGTGGCCAAGGACACCATCGAAGAACGTATCTTGGAGCTTCAGCATACTAAGAGCGAGCTCGCCCGCCAGTTCACCGACGCTTCCTTGCTTGCCGACGAAGCCGGCACCGGCGCCAGCGCCCTCACCGAAGCCCCCGCCTCCATCGCCACCCTCACCAAGGACGATCTCCTCAATCTGCTGGGGTGACAGAGCTTCTTTGTGCACTCCCCATCCCGATTAAGAACATGTGTATTCATGGGTTTGCGGATGTGTAGGTGAATGGTGAAAGTGTTTTTCGATATTTTTATATCGATATTCGATATATTATGATGGTGGCATACGGTGCAGTGCAGGTTCATCCATTGATATTGATATTGGATTAAGGAGCATAGCCATGAACGCTGGTATCGCATTCATTTCTCGTAAATCTCGCAAAACAGACGTCGCTTGGCGCTATGCCATTGCCGTGGTGCTTGTCGTGTGTTGTATTGGGCTCGCATATGTGGAGATTGTTGTGGCGCCGTGGTTTACCAATGAGGTGGTGTCTATGTTTCCGGAGACCACGTTGCTTAAAGAACCGTCCATGTTCTGGGAATGGGCGATTCTGCTCGCCGTTCAGGCGACTTTGCTGTGCACGGCGGCCAAATTGGTGGTACCGGAGCGTCTGTTGGCTCAAGCAGCTGGACTGCTGGATATGATTCGTATCGTCGCGCTTATCGTCGTGTTTTCGGTAACCACTACCGGTAACATCACAATCTGCCTCATGAATTTCGGAACTCCGGGCTTTGTATATGGCGTGGCCCTATGCAGCCTCGCTGCGATCATCGCCATCATCGTGCTGCTGAAACGGCGGCGCTACAGCACCTGCGCCATGCCGATGTAATATGGAGTGAGTCCCATGCGTTCGTAGAAGGCTTGGGCTTTGGGGTTGCAGGCCCAGACGTTGAGCGTTACGTTGTGGCAGCCGGATTGACGGGCGAAGTCGAGCACGTAGCGATACAAGGTGGAGCCTACATGGTGGCCGCGGGACCGCTCGTCAACGCATAGATCATCGATGTACAGGGTTTTGATATCGGTCAGGATATTGCTGTTGAGGTGCTGCTGGAACACGCAGAATGCGTAGCCAAGCACTTGGTCGGTGGCGGGGGAGTCGGCGTTATGTTCGGCGTCATTGCCGTCATTGGCAGATGGCGCAACCGCCACGAACACAGGGGTCTGATCGTTGGCCAGAATCGCCTTCAATTCCTCGTCCGTGTATTTCTTGACACCGCCTTTGAACAGATCCGGTCGGCCGGCATGATGCACTTCGAGCACCTGCCGCAGCAGTTCGTCGATCTGGGGAATATCGGCCGCCGTGGCCCTACGAATCGTCATGTCATCCATTGAACTCAGTCTAATCGGGCAGTCTCGACCGGCAGATGATTGTTGCCCGCGATAAGAGACACGGACGGGCAAGATGGGTGATCGTTCGTTCAGGCTCTCATTCTCGCCGCAACGTCACGGTAGTCTGGAGTGCGTGAATCGCAAGAAACAGCCAGTGGAGAAGTATGAGCGGGGTACCCGTTCGTACACGATGTCGCATATTCGTGGCAAAGACACCAAAATTGAGGTACTGGTACGCAGCTACCTGTTTCGCAAGGGGTTGCGATTCCGCAAGAACGACAAGCGTTACCCCGGACACCCGGATGTAGTACTGCCGAAATACCACGCCATCGTGTTTGTCAACGGCTGTTTCTGGCACATGCATGAAGGATGTTCCAAACATTCGATGCCGAAATCGAACGTGGAATTCTGGCAGGCGAAACTACTGCGCAATCACAATCGAGACATCGCGCAGCGAGCCGAACTGGAGGCCGCTGGCTGGCGTGTAATTACCGTATGGGAGTGCGAATTAACGAAAGCCGTGCGCGACGAACGCCTCGTACGGCTGTATGAGCAGATTGTTGAAGGAGATGCAGATTCAGCGGAATAATTTCAGCTCCCCTCTGGAGGGGAGCTGAAATCAGGATTCAAACGGGAACTTCAGGCCCCAACGGTCACGAATCGCATCCATCAGCTCCATGATGCGGATGGTGTCGGCGTGCGGCATCGCCTCGCATTCGATCTTGCCGTCCAGCAGCGCGTTGGCCGCATCGGCCACCTCATACTCATAACCGGTCAACTGCGGCGGCACCGCAATGCTGCGCACGGGCTTGTGGGCGTTGTCATAGATGTCGATGGACTCGGGATTGTTGATATTGGTGACCACCAGATAACCCTCGGTGCCCCACACATAGCCGCCGCGGTCGGAGGAAACCAGCATCGAACTGGTGGACACGGCCATCGTGCCGTCGCTGTAATACAACGTGGTGGAATTCTGCGCATCCACACCGGTTTCGGCGGGCACCATCGACGTATCGAAATGATCAAGTGTACGGCCATGGTCGGCGCCGACCGCCATATCCAGGAAGTTCAGCGGATACACGCCCACATCGAGCAGCGCGCCACCGGCACAGGCCGGATCGGTCATACGTGCCTTGCCGGACACCGGATAGCACAGGTTGGCGCTCGCCGCTTTCACCTCGCCGATCTCGCCGGACTCGATAACTTCGTTGATGAGCTTGCGGCTGGGCATGTAGCGCGTCCAGATGGCCTCCGTGCACAGCATGCCGGTTTCCTCGGCCACGGCCAGCGCCTCACGTGCCTGCCCGGCGTTCGCGGTGAACGACTTCTCCACCAGCACGTTCTTGCCGGCTTTCATACACAGGATCGCCTGTTCGGCGTGCAGACTGTGCGGGGTGGCGATATACACCAGATCCACATCCGGGTCCGCCACCAACTCCTCATACGATCCATAAGCCTTGTCAAAATGCCATTGGTCGGCAAAAGCCTGCGCGCGCGTAATATCACGGGCCGCTACCGCATACGGGTGAATCCATGAGGAATACAGTGAATCTTCAGCCATCTGGGTCAGGGTGCCGGCCATGGTGTGAGCTATGCGGCCCGCACCCAGAATCGCGACGTTGATTTTTTCGCCGCTGGCCTCGAACTCGGCGCGCTTGCCATTGAATCGACTCATTATTCCTCCTTGAATGCGGGTTGGTGCACTCAATCGACCTACAGTGATTATAGAAGAAGAAACCTTGTCCCGTGAGGCGGATAGAACCGAAATATGGAAAACGAAGCAGCGCAGCAGCCCCAATCTCCGGCCGCGTCTCCAGTCATGTCCCGCCGAGCGCGTGAGGCCAATCCCTTCCGTGCCATGGTATTCGGCGAACAAGCAGACAAGATGATCGCCCAAGGTACCAGCGTCATCAAATTAAGCCTTGGCGAGCCCGATTTCGGCGCGCCGCCCGCCGTACGCGACGCCATGCGCGAACAGTACGACGGCCGGGCCCTGCCGTACACCGCCGCCATGGGCCTACCTGAACTGCGTCAGGCCATCGCCGACTTCTACCGCGAGCGTCATGACCTTGACATCGACCCCAAGCGTATCTGCGTGACCGCCGGCGGTTCGGCCGCTCTGCTGTTGGCCACCGCGCTGACCGTGGACCCCGGTGACGATGTGATTGTGGCCGACCCCTCCTACCCATGCAACCGCGAACTTGTGCGGTCGTTTGAAGGCCGGGTCATCGATGTGCCGACCTCGGCCGCCACCCGCTTCCACCTGACCGCCGACCTGTGCAGCCAGTACTGGACGAGCAAGACCAAGGCCGTAATGATCACGTCGCCGTCCAACCCCACCGGCACCACCATCGACTTCAACGTATTGGACGAGGTGTGCAAGTTGGCCGCCAGCCGCGGCGCATGGCGCATCGTGGACGAAACCTACCTCGACTTGGCTGACCGGGAGCCGGACGGTACCGAAGTCAAATCCGTGCTGGCCTGCGACCCCGATGCCATCGTATGCAACAGCTTCTCCAAGTTCTTCGGCATGACCGGCTGGCGCCTCGGCTGGGCGATTCTGCCGGACGAGCCCACTGTGCTGGAAGCGGTTGACGATCTGGCCACCAACTACTACCTGTGCGCCCACACGCCCACGCAACATGCGGCGCTCGCCTGCTTCACGCCGGAAAGCTTGGCGGAATGCGAAGCTCGTCGTCAGGAATTGCTGGCCCGTCGCCGCATTGTGATTGACGGGCTCAAGCGCATCGGTTTGCCGGTTGAGGTGGAGCCGAATGGCGCGTTCTACGCCTACTTCGACATCTCCCGCACTGGTCTGGATGCCTGGACGTTCTGCGAACGCGCGCTGGATGAAGCCCATGTGGCTCTGACTCCTGGCCGCGACTTCGGCGCGGCCACGGCGGATACGCATGTGCGCCTGAGCTATGCCGCCTCACGTGAGGCCCTGACCGAGGGGCTGGAACGTCTCGGAACGTTCGTCGAATCGCTGTGAACGGCGCGGCAGCCGGTGTGATTGTTGTACAGTAGTCGAGTTTGTGTGATGTTCGGCTGGCCTCACGGTGTTGGTTGCCGGCCGAACGACTCGCCATGGTGGCGCACGGCTGGCTGATTGCGATGGTCGGCCCGTTGTTCGGCCATCACGGGTTAGGTAAGGTCAGGAATAGGAATCATGGTCAATCTGCGTTCGCATACCACGCGACTTGGTGTGCTTGATATCGGTTCGAACACTATCCACATGCTTATCGTCGACGCCGCCCCCGGCGCTCGCCCTGACCCCGAGGCCAGCACCAAATCCACAGTGCGCCTGATGAAGTATTTAAAGGACGACGGCTCAATCAAGAAGTCCGGCATCGAGGCGATTCTGGAAGCCGTGTCCCAGTGCATGCGGCTGGCCGAGGAATACGAAATCACCCAACCGCCACGGTAGCCAACAACGCCGCATGATCGGAGCCCTCGACTTTGACCACCTTACATTGCCCGGCCTTCATGCCCTGATCAAGCACCACGTGGTCAATACCGGCGAACATTGGCACAGCCGCACGGTTCGTGGGCCATGAGAACGTAAACCCATGTCCGGATTCACGTGCGGCATCCACGAACCGGTCGCCAAGAAAATCACGGAATGGCGTGTGATCGTAAGTGGCGTTGAAATCGCCCATGAAAATATACCGTGTATCCGTATGCTCGCGCATCAGACCCAACTCATCCAGCGATCGCTTCCACTGCCGCCAGTAGCCGGGTACGGGAGCGGTGGTGTGCACGGATACGAATCGAATCTGCTGGCCACCCATATCCACCGTGCCGCCGGGCATGAATGAGGCGCTGGAATTCACGTCATCGTCGGCCGGATCGGCAAGTGGCGTGGCCGACCAGAGGCCGTTACCGAATACGCCGTCAGACGATGAGACCTGCGCATACGGCAGATAATGCTCAATACCAGCCTCATTGAGTTTTTTGACGAAATCCTCGGTGGTCTCCTGCAAAGCAAGCACTTCGACGCGCTGATCGCGAACCAGCTCGACGATGGCTTGCGGGTCGGCCTGCCCCTTATACACATTGAAGGTCATGACGCGCGCGTAGGCATCGCTGGTGTTGGGGGAGGCTGCGGCCACGGCGTTCTGCGCGGCTTGGGGGAGTGGATCGGTCGAGTAGAAGAACGGATATTGCCAATAGCCATTGCATGCGATTGCGGCGATGGCGATTAGTGCGGCAAGGATACGCCGCGACACGATGGCCAACAGCAGGGCAATCAAGCCAAGCAACGTGAACCATGGCGTTGCCGATACCACAATCGGCACAAATGGCAGTTCCTGTAAATCGGCAGGCAGCGCGCGGGCGGCAGCGCCGGCAAGGGCAAGAAGCGCGAACATCGTGGCGAGAAAACCAAGCAGACGATGCCGTTTGTGTGGCTTCACGGCAGACTTGGATACTGGGCGTGCCGTGGCTCTGGCAGAGCGTGGCTTGGCAGCGGCGCGAGCTCGTACGCTTGCGCCTGTGGTAGTACTCCGTGCCTTTGCCATGCTGCCCTTTCCTCCGGCTTGTTTACTGTTACTTTGCTTTTCGTGCGATTTGCCACTGTACCGTGTACGGCTTGTCTTTCAGTGTCTTTTCGCCGTGCGCAAGAGCAGTTCGCACCAAACTGGCACGAAAGACCGGGCCATGACCTGATGTCGGGTTCCTCC
>OGON01002334.1_pt1 | contig 11595 bp, 10 predicted proteins | sample 1552671 | NCBI WGS metagenome assembly OGON01 (sample SAMEA2580136, study PRJEB22360) | human gut metagenome | biome: human gut; feature: human-associated habitat; material: faeces | place: Denmark | collected 2008/2010 | reverse complement strand
ATGTCTATGGGTCCCGCAAAACATGAGCAAGCAGCCATTTAATATAACGCAGAAAATAGTACAGATATGTAAAGGAACAGGATTTACATGACAAAACATGAAGCATTAAAAAAATACTTTGGATACGACACCTTCCGGGAAGGACAGGAGACGCTCGTAGACGGGATTCTTTCCGGAAGGGATGTGATGGGCATTATGCCCACCGGAGCCGGAAAATCCCTGTGTTATCAGATTCCGGCACTACTGCTTCCGGGAATCACGCTTGTTATCTCTCCTTTGATTTCTCTTATGAAAGATCAGGTCTCTACTCTCAATCAGGCCGGCATCCACGCCGCCTATCTGAACAGCTCCCTCACTCCAGGACAATACCGGACAGCCATGAAATATATGGTGAACGGACAATACAAGATCATCTATGTGGCGCCGGAGCGCTTGCTGACGGAGGCGTTTATTAATGCGGCAAAACAGATAGAGATTTCCATGATTAGTGTGGACGAGGCGCACTGTATCTCCCAGTGGGGGCAGGATTTCAGACCCAGCTATCTGAAGATTCCGGATTTTGTCAATCTTCTGGAAAAGCGCCCCATCCTCAGCGCATTTACCGCTACGGCGACAAGGGAGGTTAAGGAGGATATTCTGGCTCTTTTAGGTCTGCAGGATCCGGTACAGCTCACCACAGGCTTTGACCGGAAGAACCTGAAGTTTCTGGTGCAGCAGCCGGGAAATAAATGGCAGGCGGCCAGAGAGATTATTGAAACCCATCGGGAGGAGTGCGGGATTATCTATTGTCTGACGAGGAAAACGGTGGAGGAGGTCTGTGACCATCTGGTAAAGAGCGGCTACTCTGCGACGAGATATCATGCAGGCCTCAGTGATGAGGAACGCCGTCATAATCAGGATGATTTTCTCTATGACAGGAAGCAGATCATGGTAGCGACCAATGCCTTTGGCATGGGGATTGATAAATCGAACGTGCGCTATGTGATTCATTACAATATGCCGAAAAATATTGAGAGCTATTATCAGGAGGCCGGAAGGGCGGGACGTGACGGCCTGCCGTCAGAATGTGTGCTGCTGTATTCCGGGCAGGATGTGGTGAGGAATCATTTTTTTATTGACAAAATGGAGCCGCCGGAGGGGGCGGATGATGAGACGGCAGCCATGATCCGGGAGCGGGAGCAGGAGCGCCTGAAGCGCATGACCTTTTACTGCTTTACGAATGAGTGTCTGCGAGAGTACATCCTGCACTATTTTGGAGAATACGGCTCCGGATATTGTGGAAACTGCTCCAACTGTCTGACGCAGTTTGAGGAAAAGGATGTGACAGAGATTGCTGCGAGGCTGATCGGATGCGTGAAGGAGAGCTCCTGGGCTTTCGGTCTGGTTGCCATTGCCGATGCGGTACATGGCAGCAGGAACGCAAAGATCCTGCGCGGCGGTCTGGCGGAGAATCCTTACTACGGTAGCTGTTCAGAAGTTCCACTGCATCAGCTCAGACAGATCATGAACCATCTGGTGATGCAGGGATATCTTACGATTGCCGGGGAATACCGCACCATACAGCTCACAGATACCTCGGATGAAATCTTAAATGGCAGGCCTGTCTTCATGAAGACTGCCAGAGAGCGGCCGAAACCGGCAGCCGGTACGAAAGAGAAAAAGATCTCCGTCAGTGCAGGACAGCAGGACATTGACAGGGGACTGTTTGAGAAACTGCGTGCCCTGCGGCTGGAGATCGCCAGACAGGAGAAGGTACCTCCCTACATTGTCTTTTCTGATAAGACGCTGGTGCAGATGTGCATCCTGAAGCCTCAGGACCGCACGGAAATGCTTCGGGTATCCGGTGTGGGTGAGATGAAGTACGCAAAATACGGGGAGAGATTTCTGGAGGTGCTTCGTAAATAATAAAACTTTCCGGAGGAATGCGAACTCAAGTGTCTGGAAGAGGTCAGCAGAGCTGACAGTACTTGAATCTTATCTTAGTCTGACGTTTCACGCAGCCACAGAATCGCACAGCACGTATGCAGTGAGGCTCCCTGTGAAAGTACCTCTTCATTAAATACTACTTTTTCATTATGCATAGGCTTTCCATAGCGGGGGTTCTCCTGGCTGGTGCCTGCGCCCAGCAGCATGTAGGTGCAGGGAATCTGGTAGGTGTAGGAGGAAAAGTCCTCGGAGCCCATGCCGGAGGATTCGTAGACGTAGAGCTGTCGTTCATCCACGATCTGCTTCACATATCCGATCACCTGATCCGTCATTTCCCGGTCGTTGATCAGCGGCGGCGCGGATGCGATCTCTGTCACCTCCGCCGTACCCCGGAAGGTTCTGGCAGTCTGTGTGGAAATCTCACGGATCCGCTCAAGAACAGATTCACCCACTTCTTTCTTCATGTAGCGGATCGTTCCCTCCAGTACGGTCTCCTGGGGGATCACATTCGGCACATCTCCGCTCTGGAATTTTCCGATGGTCACTACCACCGGCTCTACTGCGGCGATTTCCCGTGCGATGATCTCCTGAAGGGAAAGATAAATGTGTGCTCCGATATTGATGGGATCCACACCTGTCTCAGGCATGGCTCCGTGGCAGCCCTTTCCTGTTACTTTGATACGGAAAAGAGTACAGCCTGCCATACAGGTTCCCTTCCCGCACAGGATCATACCGGAGGGTGTACCGGAATTTACATGAAGGGCGATGCCGGCATCTACTTTCGGGTTCTCGAGGACGCCTGCCCGGATCATCGATTTCGCTCCGGTAAAGCCTTCTTCATCCGGCTGGAATACCAGCTTTACGGTTCCGTTCAGCAGTTCCCGGTTCTGCTGCAGCAGCTTTGCCGCGCCCAGCAGCATGGCCGTGTGCATATCGTGGCCGCAGGCGTGCATCCGGCCGTTTTCCGAGCGGAAATCACAGTCCGTCTTTTCTTCCACCGGAAGTGCATCCATGTCGGCCCGCAGCAGCAGGGTTTTTCCACTCTGTTTTCCGGTAATCTCCGCTACGATCCCGCTCTCACAGATCTCTTTCGGCTCATACCCGTATTCCCGAAGCTTGTCCATGACAAACTCCTTTGTTTTCGGAAGGGATTTTCCAACCTCCGGAAAATGGTGGATCTTTCTGCGGATCGCGGTGATCTCATCCTGGAGCTGTGAAGCTTCTGCTTTAATTTTTTCAATAATATCCGATACTTCTGACATCTCAAAACCTCCTCGTCTGTTCTGTTTTTGGATCACTTCTTTTTCGGGTCAAATCTTTTGAGTTGTTTCTGTTTCTATTATGCTCCAGTATAAAGAAAAATTGCAAGAAAAATGTGAGACACTCCCATTCAGTAACTCCTCACAATCTCATCACAGTTTTCTCACAAACTTATCTCATAATGATCACAATTTCTCTATAGGATATTTTCAGATTACAATTATGTGTTTTACGGTATGAAAGGAGAAAATGTTTTGATTGAAGTAAAGAATCTGGTGAAGCGATATGGCGATCACACGGCTGTAGACCATTTGAGCTTTCAGGTGGAAGAAGGGCAGATCTACGGATTTTTGGGGCCGAATGGTGCCGGGAAATCCACGACCATGAATATCATAACCGGATACCTGGCATCCACGGAAGGATCGGTGGTGATCAATGGGCGCGATATTCTCGAGGAGCCGGAGGAGGCGAAGAAATGTATCGGCTATCTGCCGGAGATGCCGCCTCTCTATTTTGAGATGACAGTCAGAGAATACCTGAAATTTGCGGCAGAATTGAAGAAGATACCAAAGGCGGACCGGAAACAGCAGATCGAAGAAGTCATGGAAATGACGAAGATCACGGATATGCAGAACCGCCTGATTAAAAATCTGTCCAAGGGATACCGGCAGAGAGTCGGCCTGGCACAGGCGATCCTGGGGTATCCGGAGATCATCATTCTCGATGAGCCAACGGTAGGTCTCGATCCGAAGCAGATCATAGAGATCCGTGATCTGATCAAAAGCCTTTCGAAAAAGCATACAGTAATCTTAAGCTCTCATATTCTTTCAGAGGTCAGCGCTGTGTGCGATTACATCCTGATCATTTCCCATGGGAAACTGGTGGCCAGCGATACACCGGAGAATCTTGCGAAGCTTATGGAGGGTGAGAATACGCTGGAGCTGACGGTAAAGGGAAGTGCGGAAAAGACGAAACAGGTGCTTGATACGGTTCCCGGCATCCGTGAATGCAGGGTGAAGAAATCGGAAGAAGAGAATGCGGTGGACGTGATCCTGCACACAGAAGGGGATACGGATGTCAGGGAGGCTATCTTTTATGCACTTGCTCAGAACGAATGTCCGATCCTGCGTATGCAGTCTGTCCATGTATCGCTGGAGGATATCTTCCTGGAACTGACATCGGATGATCCATCACAGAAGGGTCAGAAAGAAGAAAAGGAGGAAACCGACCATGTGGACGATCTGTAAAAAAGAGCTGCGCTCCTACTTCACCTCTATGACAGGATATGTTTTTATTGCATTTATGCTGCTCCTGACAGGAATCTATTTTACCGCTTACAACATGAATATGAAATATCCCATGTTAGGATATACACTTTCTTCTGTCACTTTTGCATTTCTGATCATTACGCCTGTACTGACCATGCGTTCCCTGGCAGAAGAGAAGAAACAGAAAACAGATCAGCTGCTTTTTACTTCGCCGGTTTCGATCGGTCAGATCGTTCTTGGAAAGTATCTGGCGCTTGCGGGGGTGTTCCTGGTTCCTGTGATTGTCATGGGCTTTTATCCACTGATCATGAGCAGGTTCGGTACCGTGTCCATGCCCATGGCTTATACAGCACTTCTTGGATTTTTCCTGCTGGGGTGTGCCAATATTGCGGTCGGACTGTTCCTGTCCTCTGTGACAGAGAGCCAGATCATTGCAGCCGTGCTGACCTTTGCGGTTCTCTTTGTCTGCTATATGATGGAGGGAATCGAGAGCCTGTTCAGTGAGACGGCATATGTTTCTTATGCATTTTTTGCTGTGCTGGTACTGGCGGTCTGCCTGCTGTTTTATCGTATGATGAAAAGTGTGATTCCGGCTCTTGTGACCGGTGTTCTGGGTGAGGGAGCCCTTCTGGCGGCATATCTGATGAAGCAGAGTATTTTTGAAGGTGCCATTCAGAAATTTCTGGAAGTCTTTAATATCACCGGACATTTTTCCAATTTTGTCGATGGAATGATGGATCTGACGGGTGTTGTGTACTATTTGTCGGTGATCGCTGTTTTTTTGTTTCTGACGGTGCAGTCGATTCAGAAGAGACGCTGGAGCTAGGAGGTGGAAGAATATGAAAAAAATAAGCTTTATAAAGAAGAACGGCGGAAGGCAGAAACGAAAAACAGATATCCGGAGCATGAAAAACGGTTCCCTTTCCATTGCAGTGACGGCGCTGTTTCTTGCGATTCTTGCGGTGCTTAACCTGATCGTGGGCGAGCTTCCTGCAAAGTATACAAAGGTGGATGTGAGCAACAATAAGCTCTACACCATCGGTGAGCAGACAGAGGAAATCGTGAAGAATCTGAAAGAAGATGTGATATTATATCTGGTGGCTTCTGGTGATAACATGGATGATACGCTTCAGGAGATGCTGGGGCGCTACAGTGATCTGTCTTCTCACATTAAAGTAGAGACAAAGGATCCTGTGCTTTACCCCAATTTCGTATCCCAGTATACAGATGAGGAGATCAGTGAAAACAGTATCATTGTGGTAAGTGACAGGAAGAATAAGGTCGTCCGTTACAGTGATCTGTATGAGCAGTCTCTGGATTATACAACTTATTCTTACAAGACCACAGGATTTGACGGTGAGGGGCAGGTGACGAGCGCCATTGCCTATGTGACATCGGATGATCTTCCCATTATGTACACGGTGCAGGGTCACGGGGAATCAGAATTGACAGACTCCATGAAAAATGCGATCGAGAAAGAGAATATCGAGATCAGGGAACTGAATCTGCTGACCAGTGAGAGCGTACCGGAGGACGCAGGCTGCCTGTTCATTCTTTCTCCGCAAAAGGATTTCTCCAAAGAAGAGGCAGAGAAGGTCACGGATTATCTGGAGGGAGGAGGAAAGGCACTTATCGTATCCGACTATACAGAAACGGATATGCCGAATTTTCTGTCTGTTCTGCAAAACTACGGTGTGCAGCCGAAAGAGGGAATCGTACTTGAGGGAAATGCCAACCACTATGCGTCCGGAAATCCTTCGTATCTGGTGCCGGAGATCGGCAGCAGTGAGGCAGTGAGTGGTTTTTCCAGAAAGAATGGCTTTGTACTGATGCCGCTTGCCCAGGCGGTTGAAGTTCTTTCGGATCACAGAGACACCATTTCCGTGGAAAATCTTCTGAACACATCAGAGGATGCCTATATCAAGAAGGATGTCCCGAACATGACCACGCTGTCTAAAGAGAGAACAGATGAAGAAGGCTCCTTTCCGCTGGCGGTAGCTGTTACGGAAGTCTATGACAGCAGCGAGACGAAGATCGCATATCTGACCAGCAGCAGTCTCTTTAATGAAAGTATCGATCAGGCAGTATCCGGATCTAACACAGAGTTTACGACCAATATACTGAGCTGGATGTGTGACAGAGAGACAAGTATCTCGATTCCGGCGAAAAGCCTTGAGATGCAGTATCTGTCAATGACAGCATCCAGTGCCGGATTCTGGAGTACCTTTACGACGGCGGTTCTGCCGGTCCTGTTCGTGGCAGCGGGCGGAATGATCTGGCTTCGGAGGATGAAACAGTGATAAAGAAACAAAAATAAAAAGACTTTCATTATAAAAACCTTTCCTGTTTTCAAAAGCAGAAGAATCTGATATACTTTCAGGTATCGTAGCTGTTCAAAGTGGTTCAGAGATGTTCAGAGGTCGTTCGCAGAACTGCCTCTTCGAGGCTTTCTGTCTGCTCTGAACAGTTATCAGAAATCTGATGGGAGGTAATTATGAGCGTAACAGGAATCATCGGGGCGATGGAAGTAGAAGTGGAAGCCCTGAAAAAAGATATGAATATCCGAAGAGAAGTGCGAAAGGCAGGTATGAAGTTCTGCGAAGGTGAGCTTTGCGGGAAAGAGGTCGTAGTCGTACGCAGCGGCGTAGGAAAGGTGAATGCCGCCGTATGTACCCAGATCCTGATCGATGTGTTTGGAGTGGATGCGGTGGTAAATACAGGGATTGCAGGCTCCCTGAAAGCAGAGATCAACATCGGTGATATGGTGATTTCGACCGATCTGGTTCACCACGATATGGATGCGGCAGGCTTCGGATATCCGCCCGGACAGATCCCGCAGATGGATGTGTTCTCCTTTGAGGCGGATGAGAAACTGGCCGAGCTTGCGAAAGAGGCCTGTGAGGAGGTTAATCCTGAAATTCAGGTCTTCCGGGGACGCATCGTCAGTGGGGATCAGTTCATATCCGATAAGGGAACAAAGGAGAAAATTGCGAAAAATTTCGACGGATACTGCACGGAGATGGAGGGGGCGGCGATCGCCCAGGCAGCCTTCTTAAATGAGGTTCCTTTTGTGGTGATCCGGGCGATTTCAGATAAGGCAGACGACAGTGCAACCATGGATTATCCGGCATTCGAGAGACTTGCGGTAGCGCACAGTGTAAGGCTGGTGGAGAAGTTTGTCACCCTCTTAAAGTAAAACATGAAACGTCCTCTTTCGATGGAGTTCATCGGCAAAAAGCCCGAAAAACCGAGAGTTTGCGGGCTTTTTTTGTCGCACGATTTCGCTTTGCAAACAAAAAAAATGCGGCTATAATGGCGGTGTCAAAAATCAATGCGGTTTTCGCGGTGCACAGCGAACAGCAACCAAGAAGGGGGAAGACGATGTTACAGATCATGCAGCAGAATTTTTTACTTTACGGAATGGCAGCAATGGGAATTCTGGGAGTTATCAGCCAGGTCATCCTGCGTATCGTATACGAAGGACTCATCCGGGACATGGAAAATCCGGCACTTGCAAAAGGGAAATACATGAAGCAGCTGAAGCAGAAATACAATCTTTACCGGCGTACCCAGACGGGGCCGGACAGTATCCGGATCTTTATTCAGAAAAGCATGATGCAGTATAAATTTGCAGGAATGAATCTGCACACCTGGAACAGGATGGGGCTGTTTGTGTTGGCACTGTGCATGGCTGCGGGAATCGGAGGCTGGTATATGGCCGGGAAATTTCAGATGGGAGAACAGCTCCGCCAGAATTATCTCTGGGCTATGCTGGCCGGTTCTCTGATGATTGCAGGCGCATACGGGATAGCCGATACGCCATATCGCAGAAAATATCTGGAGACAGGACTTAGGAGTATGTTTACAAACAGCAGCACGCAGACTGTCCAGCCGGTAAATTTATCAGAATCCTCCAGAATGCCGGAAAAGCGTCCTGCAGTGCCGGTCAGTACCGCACCGGAGCCTGTGAAAAAGCGCAGCAGGTTTATAGAGACGAAGGCACAGCGGGACAAGCGTGAGCTGAAGGAAAATCTGGCCAGACTGAAGGAGGGGATGGCGGAGTCCGCGGCTACGGAGCGGCATAAGGAACGAAATACGGAAATCCTGAGGCAGATGGACTCTTCCGAGCAGGAACGGGTGATCCGGGAGGTGCTGAAGGAATTTCTCGGGTAGTGAGTGAATTCGGACTTTTGACCCTGGCATCACGAAAATTATCCTTAATTTGTTTACAAAATTAGTCTTGATTAAGAAATTCAACTTTGCTAGAATGAAGATAAATACGGAAAACCAGCAGCCTGGGGACAGGCAGCCAAAAGAGATGTATTCCGGTTTCCCGCATAAAATACAATTATGAGGAGTGTTTGAAATGGCAGAGAAAGTAACGTTTGATTATTCAAAAGCAATGAAATTTATTGGCGAAAACGAATTGGCACCTATGGAAAAGCTGGTAAAAGATGCCAGGGAGGTTCTTGTCAGCAGGACAGGTGCAGGAAATGATTTCCTGGGATGGATTGATCTGCCTGTAGATTATGATAAAGAGGAGTTCGCAAGGATTGAAAAAGCTGCAGAGAAGATCAAATCGGACAGCGAGGTACTGGTGGTTATCGGTATCGGCGGTTCTTATCTGGGAGCAAGGGCAGCCATCGAGTTCCTTCGCCACAGCTTTTACAACAATGTTTCAAAAGAGATCCGTAAGACACCGGAGATCTATTTCGTAGGAAACAGCATCAGCAGCACCTATTTAGCGCATCTGATCGATGTCATCGGGGACAGAGATCTGTCTGTTAATATTATATCAAAGTCAGGTACAACGACAGAGCCGGCTATCGCATTCCGTATCTTTAAGGATATGCTGGAAAAGAAATATGGCAAGGAAGAGGCAGCAAAGAGAATCTACGCAACCACGGACAAGGCAAGAGGAGCTTTAAAGGGTCTGGCTACCGAGGAAGGATATGAGAGTTTTGTGGTTCCGGATGATGTAGGCGGAAGATTTTCTGTGCTGACCGCAGTAGGCCTGCTTCCAATCGCAGTCAGCGGAGCTGACATTACGAAGCTTATGGAGGGCGCTGCAGCCGGAAGAAAGCTGGCGATGGAATCTGACTTCGCGGATAATGATGCATTGCAGTATGCAGCAGTCCGCAATATCCTGCTCAGAAAGGGAAAGAGCGTGGAGATCCTGGCAAATTACGAGCCGAGCCTTCACTATGTATCCGAGTGGTGGAAACAGTTATACGGTGAGTCCGAAGGAAAGGACCAGAAGGGTATCTTCCCTGCATCTGTAGATCTTACTACAGACCTTCACTCTATGGGACAGTTCATTCAGGATGGAAGCCGTATCATGTTTGAGACCGTACTGAACGTGGAAGAATCACGCTGTGAACTGGTAATCGGCGAGGAGCCTGTGGATCTCGACGGACTGAACTATCTGGCAGGAAAGACAGTTGATTTTGTAAACAAGAGTGCCATGAACGGAACCATTCTTGCACATACGGATGGAAACACACCGAACCTGATGGTTACCATCCCGAAACAGGACGAGTTCTATTTAGGTCAGCTGTTCTATTTCTTCGAATTTGCATGCGGCGTCAGCGGATATCTGCTGGGTGTGAATCCATTTAATCAGCCGGGTGTAGAGAGCTATAAGAAGAACATGTTCGCGTTACTTGGAAAGCCGGGATATGAGGCAGAGAGAGAAGAGCTCTTAAAGAGATTATAAAATCATGAGGCAATAATGTAAGAAAAAGCCCTGCGGTTGTATGTGATACCGCAGGGCTTTTGTTACCATTCATACGTCAGCAGTCCGGGGTGTTTTTTGTAAGCAGACCGATCGGCTGCGTAATGGGATACAGCAAAGGAGCTGCTGAACGAGTCCTTCCACAGTAGACGGAAAAAGGATCCCCCGGTTTCTGATCTTTTCCGTGCATATACGGATATTTCTGGGATTTGTGCGGAAAGCATCTTCGTTCCGGGTCAGATTCTGCAGTGCGCAGCTGAGAAGATCAGTCTGCCGGATACCTGTCCGGTCATGCGTGGACGGGTACAGAGAAGGCAGCTCTTCGCTTAATCTCCGCAAAGTCTTCCGGACCGTGTCATAGGTGGAACTGTCGTTTTCAGATCCGAAATTGTAGATTCCGCCGGGCAGCGCGGCTGCCGGTTCCAGATTCTCCACGACCTTCCGGACATAGGTAATTCCCCGCATGTCGTGGACGGGATAGGACAGTTCTCTGCCTTCCCGTAAGTTTGCGAGCAGTGTCCGGATAAAATCACCATGTTCCCCCGGATTTTCAGATACAGGGTCATACATCCAGGTCAGACGCAGCATGACACAGTCGGGATTGATATCCAGGCAGCTCTGCTCTGCGTAAAGCTTCTGTCTGCCATAGGTATTCACCGGATCAAGCTTCTCATCTTCTGTGTGGGCACCTGTCCCGGTGCTGCCGAAATAGACCTGATCGGAGCTGCACATCAGGCATTTCGCTTCCGCCATCCGTGATGCCTTCGCAATATTTTCACTTCCTGTAACATTGATTTTCCGGGAAAATTCCGGATTCTTCTCACAGGATCCTGTATCCGATATGGCTGCACAGTGGATAACCACATCCGGCGCAGCCGGAAGGAAGGCTTTGTGAACACTTTCTTCGTCCGTAATGTCCATGTCCTTATGCTTCGGTGCAAGAATGATATGGCTGTCTTTATAGTATTCACAGATCCTGCTTCCGAGAAAACCGGATGCGCCTGTGACCAGAATTCTTCTTTTGCTCATGATTTCCTCTCCCGGTCTGCTACTGTTTCATTCGTGATCAGTAACTTTAGTCTTCTTCGATCACATGAATTTCCAGATAATCAAAATCAATCGGTTCGATAAAATTGTCCTGATAAAATCGTGCTTTGTCATGACGTTTAAACTCTTCGACCGTGGAATCCAGCCATATCGGTTTCCCCAGATCAAAGACATAGCAGATTTCATCCAGAGCACGGAAGACCTTGTGTGTTCTGGTATCGATGGTGTGATCCTCTACGACAGTATCGCCGATCATCCGGTTATCCTTCCATATTTTTCCCCATAGACGAAACATATTCATCTGACCGTTACTGAAAACTTATAAAAAGTTATAAACTTTTATGTTCCATTCCTACTTCA
>OGON01002333.1_pt1 | contig 11599 bp, 10 predicted proteins | sample 1552671 | NCBI WGS metagenome assembly OGON01 (sample SAMEA2580136, study PRJEB22360) | human gut metagenome | biome: human gut; feature: human-associated habitat; material: faeces | place: Denmark | collected 2008/2010 | reverse complement strand
CGGCCAGCGCATCAACCAACCGCTCATCATCGGCCAGCGCCATCAGTTCCTGTACCAGCGTATCCGCCTGACTGCCGGCAACCTCTTGACGGCTCACTGGTGCATCGTCTTTAGCTTCCAATTGGGCCTGGGCTGCGGCTGCCTTAAAAAAAGCCCGCACTCGATCGCCACCGTCACGAACCGCTTGACGATACAGATCCTCATCCAGCGTGGAATAGACGCCTGCCACTTTAATGAACGCCCCAAACGCCAGCATGGCATCAATTACCAGCTGCACGTTCTCGGCTTTGATCTGTCCATGCTCTAACAGCCATTCAAACAGATAGGCCGTAGGGGCGGTCAAGTCGCTGGTCAGGGTTTCTGGATGGCTGGCAATCAGATAGCGATTCAGATAAACATCAGCCAAACGCAGATACTGCTGCATCCTGGTATCGTCAACCATTTCCGTCTGTTCCAGGTAGTCATGATAGCGCCGTAAAAAGGCATCATTGACCTGGCGCATTTCCCGTACGATCGCGGCATACCCCGTCCAAGCAGGCGTTTTTTGAATCTGATCATCCCATTGATGGAACAAGCGATAATCAAACTCCCATGCCGATTTTTCTGCCATACCGCCTTTTCTTTGAGCCGGCAGACGCCATTCTTGGTTGATCTGATCTTTAAAACGAACAGCCGGTGCAATTTTAGGTTCTCTTAGATCGCAAAAGACCTTCGTACTGCTGCCGAGCGTTAAGGAAAGAATCCCCAATTGATTGAGTAGCTGGTCATCATCCAGTCTTTCAACGTCAATCTTGGCCAGCTCGGGCGCGTATGCACGAAAAGCTTTTTCAACCAGGAAGTCGGCTGTCATGTTTTGATAGCTGACCTCACCGTGCGCAATGTAGTTGACGTATTCAGTAAGCTTGATGGAACTGATTCCCATCCCAGCCATTACAAACATTAAAACCTGTCTTAAAACCGAAACGGGACTGACTTTTAGAAACTCGGCACCCGGCAGCACGATTGGCATCTGCGTATTGCGGTTAATACACAGCAGCATGCCATAATCCTGCATGGCTACCTCACGAATGATCCAGTCGCATAATGACGTTTCTGGAACGTATTGCGGCTCTGGAGCACTAATCAGCGTCTTTTTAAATGCAGGGGTGAGTTTTTTGCTGACAATTAGCATTTGTTAACACCACCTCTTGTTTGATTTATCAAGATATTATTACCTATTAAGGATAACGCAATTCAGGAAACATTTTCAACCGCTTTCAGCAAAATCTGTCGTATATTCTGGTAAAAGAAAGACAAAATCTGCTTTTAAGCCATTTTTCATTCCAACAAAAAAGAGACTGGGAAAAAAGTCTCAAAACTAAAGAATCGCTAGGAACCACGTTGCTGAAAACGTTGATTTCTAGCGATTTTTAATATTACTATTCTCTAAAATTCATCTGAAAATATAGTTTTTTCCCATCCTCTTTGAATGTTGACGGTTGGCTAATTAAATAAATGCAGCTTCTCGATTCGCTCAACGGCTTCAACCAGGCGCTTAGGCTTAATCAACAGACCAATCCGGACATATCCTTCGCCATGCTCACCAAAGCCATTGCCCGGTGCTACCGCCACGCCTGCCTTATCCAACAGCAGATCGGCAAACGTCTCACTGGTAAAGCCTTTTGGTACCGGCATCCATGCATAGAAGGTTCCCTTTGGCACATAGGCATGCCAGCCGATCTTTTCAGCTGCTTGAACGAAGGCATTGCGCCGTTTTTCGTAGCGGTGCACGATCTTTTTAATCTCGGCATCACGCTCCGGCTTCTTTAAGGCATCGATTGCAGCATACTGCAGGGCTGGGAACAAGCTGACAAACAGGTGATCCTGAATCAGGTTCAACGCATGAATGATATCTGCATTGCCCACTGCAAACGCGATTCGCCACCCGGCCATGTTAAACGTCTTGGAGTAGGTATAGAATTCAACGCCGACTTCCTTGGCTCTAGGCGTCTCCATAAAACTGACCGGTGCCTGATCATCAAAGCCCAGCGCGCCATAGGCAAAGTCGCTGATAATGCCAACGTGATACTTCTTAGCCCATTCTACCAACTTGACGTAAAATTCCTTGGTTGCCACGGCGCCGGTTGGGTTGTTGGGATAGTTCAGATACATAAACTTTGCCCGCTGTGCCGTTGCTTCTGGAATCTTATCCAAGTCCGGCAAAAAGTCGTTTTCAGCCAGCAATGGGAAGGTTTCAAACTTAACCTCGCCTAAAGCCGCTCCCGACCAGTAGTCAGGATAGCCAGGATCAGGCAAGAGCAGCGTGTCGCCTGGATTCATCAGCGCCCATGGCAGTTCAACCAATCCAATCTTAGAGCCGCCTAGAATCGCAACCTCGGTATTGGGATCAAGATGCGCACCATATTTTTCTTGATAAAAATCAGCCGCGGCCTGCTTAAACTCTGGCAGCCCTTGAAATGGCGAATACTTGTGCGTCTTCGGATCCGCCACCCACTTTTGGGTACTCTTGACGATATATTCTGGCGTTGGCTTATCTGGATTGCCCTGCCCCAAGTTGATGACGTCCACACCTTCTGCTACCTTGGCGTTTACTTTGGCAACCAGATTGGCAAAGAACTGTTTTGGCAGCGTGTCCAGCAGTTTTGATTGTTGAAATTCCATTATGATCTTCCTTTCAAAGTTTAGTCATGTCAATACGGCAAGATTTAGTCATACAGATCTGGGCGCCGATCCTTAAATACCGGAATCGGACCACGCACCGTCTTTAATTCGTCCAGATCCAGCTCAGCAAACGTCAGGCCTGCTTTTTCACCTGCATCGGCAATCACGTTCCCCAACGGATCAACGACCAGCGAGTGCCCATTGTAGCTGTTTTCGGCGTCATGACCAACGCGATTGACCGCAACGACAAAAGCCTGATTCTCAATCGCGCGGGCCTTGACCAGTGCCTCCCACTGTTCAATCCGCGGCGTCGGCCATTCAGCTACGACATAGATTACATCGGCACCCTGTTTGGCTACCGTCCGAAACCATTCTGGAAACCGCAGATCATAGCAGATGAAACTGGCACTCTTCACGCCTTTTAATTCAAAAAAGCTGCCTTGACTGCCTGCTTGAATGAATTCGTCTTCATGCATCAGACCAAACAGGTGCACCTTGTCATAGCTGCCGGTTAGGTTCCCGTTTTGATCATAGATATAGGTCGTATTGTAATATTGACCGCCAGCACGTACGGTTGCCACGGATCCACCCACGATGGCAATCTGATTTTCCTTAGCAGCACGAGAAAGCGTCTGCTTGGTTTGCCAGCCATCCTGATCAGCCAGCCGGGCCAATTCAGTCAAGGCATAGCCGGTATTCCACATTTCAGGAAATACCACCACGTCTGCGCCTGCTTTAGCCGCGTCTTTGACTGCCTGCGTAACCGTCTGATAGTTGCGGTCAGGTTCGCCCAATGCAATATCGATCTGGGCAACAGCTACCTTGAACGTCATAAAATCACTCCTTTTAATAAAAAAGCCCGCCCTGGTTAAAGGACGAGTTTTTTCGTGATGCCACCTTTATTTGCCGTCTTGTCGCCAAAACAGCCTTATCAAGTCATTGACTCAGCGAGATAACGGTCGCTTGCCGGTACTGACTACTTATTTCGCCAATACGCCATTAATCCAGGACCATCTTCATTGCCAAAGTCTGCTCTTTTCCACCAGCCAAGAGCTCTCTGAAAGGCTTAAAGCGACTACTCATCCCAGGGGCATCGTTTCGTTTTAATTATGAGTTAATTCTAATCACTTTTTAATGAATGTCAAGGCTTATTTTTAAAATCAACAACGGCTCATTGGCAGTCGTCGTTTTGCTCAGTCGGCACCTTTTTTTTGATTGATGCGGTTTAAGAAAATCATCAATCCACAGGCAATCCCGGCATAAACAGCACCGCCTGGCCCAACCGCGCTCAAGCCATGCATTTTAACCAGCAGACTGCCCGTTGCCGATCCTAACGCAATGCCAAAATTGGAAAAAATCGAGTTGATTGAAGATGCCATGACTAAAGAAGCCGGATAATCATGAGTCGCGATATCGATAAAGTGCAGCTGAATCGGTGAATTGATCAGATACATCAGCGTGCCGATCAGCATAATCACGATCAAAGCAAGCCACCGCCAGTCAAGGCTGATCGCCAGCATAGCCAATAACATGAGCTGCAGACCATGCACAAGCGGCATTTTCCGTAAGCCTCCCAGTTCAACCAACCGGCCAGAGAACTGATTGCTAAACAAAGACATCAAGCCATACAGAAATAAAAGCAGCGTAATCGCGCCCGTCTTAAAATGCAGCGGTCCCGCCAGCAGCGGTCTTAAATAAGTGTAGAAGGTATAGGTTGCGGCCAGATTAAACATCGGCAGCAGCATCCCGATATAAATGCGACGATCGCCAAAGATTTTAAACTGATCGCTGAATTGTCGTGACGCGCCCTGTCTGAGATCAATCGGCAGACTGGCCCGCATCAGAAACAAAATAACCAGACTGACGAAAACGATCACGCCAAACGTGGTCCGCCAGCCAAAGTGCATTGAGATCCAGGTACCCACTGGAACGCCAAAGACCGAGGCAATCGAAAAGCCGGAAAAAATCCAGGCAATCAATCCGGCTCTTTTTTCAAGCGGCGCCAGACTGTTGGCAAATGTCGTTGCAATCGAGATGATTACCCCAGAAACGATTGCCGTGATCACCCGCGCAGCTACCAGAATCGGATAGCTGGGCGCGGTCATCACCATTGCATTGCCTAGAATAAAAACAATCCATAATGCCAGCTCGACTTTCAGCAGACTGCGCGTTCCAATCAGCATCGTAATCAAAGGCGTGCTGATCGCATAAACCAGCGCAAAGATCGTTACCAGCAGTCCGACAACGGTCACCGGCTCATGAAACGTCTTGGCAATGTCAGGCAGGACGCCGACGATAATAAATTCGCTAAAGCCAAGGGCAAAGGCAATCAAGACCAATACCAGGCTCTGCATTCGATAATTTTTCACTTTTTTCTCCTTACTCCATAAATTCAAATCATTTTTAGTTTAGTCCTGTTTGATTTAGTTAGCCAGTCCATCAATAAAAAAGATCCCAGCTGCCTAAAGCTTTAGACGGGGATCATTCTTAAAATATGTATTAGTTTTTAGTATTTAAGAACTGTTTGCAAATGGCAACGATGCGCTCAGCAGCATGACCATCTCCATATGGATTAGGAGCCTGCGCCATTTTTTGATAGACGGTCTGATCACAAAGCAGCTCCTCCATTGCCTGGGCGACACGATTCGGATCCGTCCCTACCAAGCGCAGCGTGCCGGCCTTAACGCCTTCTGGACGCTCAGTCTCGTCACGCAGCACCAATACCGGCTTGTTTAGCGAGGGCGCCTCTTCCTGCACGCCGCCTGAGTCGGTCATAATCAGATAGCTGCGCGCGGCCAGATTATGAAAGTCAACCACGTCTAAAGGAGCAATCAGATGGACACGGGGCTCGTCTTTAAATACCGCCTGGGCAGCCTGCTGCACCTTAGGACTTAGATGCACGGGATAAATAACCTCAACATCGGGATGCCGAGCCACTTCTTTTTTTATGACTTCAAAAACCCGCTGCATGGAGGCACCTTGGTTTTCGCGTCGATGCATCGTCAGCAGAATAATGCGCTGCTGGGGCGAGATCTTAGCCAAAACGTCATGGTGATAATCGCTTTGAACCGTATACTGCAGGGCATCAATCGCGGTATTGCCGGTCACGAAGATCCGACTGGCCCGATGATGCTCCTTTAGCAGATTGGCCTGACTGAGCTTGGTTGGCGCAAAATACAGATCGGCCAGGTCATCGGTCAATTGGCGATTCATTTCTTCTGGATATGGCGAATACTTATCCCAGGTACGCAGACCAGCTTCCACATGGCCAATTGGAATCTGATGATAAAATGCACTAAGGCTGGCCGCCATGGTCGTACTGGTATCGCCATGCACCAGAATCAGATCAGGCTTTTCCTGCTGCAAGACGCGTTCCATCCCCAGTAGAACCCGGCTGGTAATCTGGGTCAGCGTCTGATTTGGCGCCATGATCTTTAAGTCGTAGTCGGGCTTAAAATCAAACACTTCAAAAACGGTCTGCAGCATTTCGCGGTGCTGGCCAGTCGTTACGACCACTGATTTTAAAGACGGGTCTTGGGCCAGCAGCTTGATTACTGGCGCCATCTTGATTCCTTCCGGCCGCGTACCGATTACCGTCATAATCTTCATTTTAGTTCAGTCCTTCCAAAGCCGCGATCACCGTAAGCGTCGCGTCATAATAGTTCTTACGCGTCAGAGGGCGGCTGAAGATGTACTTTTGACTGTCAAACAGATTGTCAAAGCCTTCGCCACGATGATGACTGACGGCAAAAAAGATTGGTGCCGAAAAGCTGGCCGACTGATACTTAACCAGGCGTTTGCCGCTTAACGAGTAGCCGGCCGTGACATATTGCTGATGACTAAAGAAACGCAGCATCTTCCTTAATACTTTTTGAGCGCGCGGATCATCAGAAACTGCCATCATCATTGGCACCCGACAGGCATTAAAGTCATAGCTGCCATCCTGTTTGGTAGAAATCGTCTTTGGCTTGACCGGCTTGGCAGAATTTCGGGTGATCCAGGCAAAATCCGGTACCAAACCGGTCTGATGCTGGCGGCTCAAGTCAACCAGCCGATCCAGCATTGCATTGTTGACGGTCTGCCAGCGCGAGTCGCCCGTTGTCTCAGCCAAGGTCTTAAACACAAACGGCATCACGTCAGAAGTGCGCATCAGCCGCCAATATGGCGAGTCTTTGGTCACCCAGTCGCCAACCGTCAACGCTCTGGTCTGTGGATTATACTCATAGGCCAGAATGTCGCTGCTCAGTTTCTTAGCCAGGCTGCGATAATAGTCTGCTTTTGACGGCCACTGTCTGGCAGCCTGCGCCAATGCCATATCGATATACACATCGCCATCGGTTGCACTGTTGACGTCAGCCACCCACTGATGATGCCGGTTATAGTACTGCCGCCAAGACATCAGATACGTCGGCGTCTGGTGCTGATCGCCAACGTAATCCCCAGCCAATAGTTGACAAAGCGATCAAAATCCTGCCGACTCGCCCAGCCTTTTTTAGCGGCCATGATCGTAATCCACATGCCATAGCCCTGTGATTCAGACAGTGCGACCGGTTTTTGATGGTTGTTGTTCGTACTGGTATTGACAAACGACTGATCAGCTCTGGGATGCATGACATAGCTTTTTTCCCAGGTCCGATACATGTTCTGCTGCAGATAGACTGGATTGGTCAGCCGCACCCACAGCAAGGTTCCCAGATAAACCGCGGCAATCAGGCCAACAAAGATCCAGGTATATTTATTGAGCTTCATTGCAATCTCCCATCATCAATCATCAAAGCGCTTGGTCTTTACCCAGACGTTGCCGTTGCGGTGCAGGATCGCATCTAGAGTTACCGAGATGACCGCATGAACGGAAACGACGATAAACAGCTGCGAATAGGTAAAATAAGAGGCCAGGGCAAGCCAGAGCTGACTGGTAGTCGCCTGACCAAACTGCGTCGACATGGCAATACTGATCTGTAAAACGTACAGGTTGATCATCAAAAGCCAGTTGAATAAAAGCAGCTGCGCAATTAAGATGTTGCTTTCGCCAAAAGTAAACGGCACCGTCAGACTAGGCACTACCAACCGCAAAAGCAGCGTGACCACGTTGGCAAAAAAGATCACATCTGATAAAACGATCGCCGCATTGAACCAAAAGAACGTACATGAGTAATAAAACGTCTCCAGCTTAACGCGCCAGTTGCTGCGGTCAAACAGATGTCTAAAATTATGGATCACCACCTGATAGTTGCCCTTTGCCCAGCGCAGTCGCTGAAAGTAGTAGTCATGCACTGTCTCAGGCTCCTGCTGAAAGGCCTCCGAGTTATAGGCCAATGCAATCAAGCGGTTCTGCTGCATAATCTTAAACGAGATGTCGGTATCTTCAGTCAATGCCCCATTGCGCCAGCCGCCAATTGATTTAACGAATCTGGTCTGAATGATGAAATTGGTTCCCGGAATCCGGCCAATCTTAAACATGTGCCAAATGCCGCAATGCTGGATTCGCTGGGTTACGACGATTTCTTGATTAATACAGCGCGTCAGAAAGTTCTGCTGTGCGTTTCGCGTTTTGTTACGGCCAAACACCGCCACATAGCGTTCAGGATCCTCCAGCGCTTTTTGTACCAGAAAATACAGGGCATTGCGCTCGGGAATGGCATCCGCGTCATAAACGCCAATATATTCGCCATGCGCGATCTTTAGGGCATCGTTGAGCACGCCTGCCTTGCCGCCTGTACCATGACGATTGATGATCTTGACGTTGCGGCCAAAATAGCGGGGCTGCGCAATCAATTTATGCATTTCTTTTAGCGTATCGTCAGTACAGTTATCGGCGTACAGCAGCAGTTCAACCTTGTCTTGCGGGTAGTTGAGCTCCAAAATCGCCTTGGCAGTCTGGGCAATCACGATTTCTTCATTATGAGCCGGCACGACCAGGGTGACCATGGGATAGCGTTTCAATGGCAAGACATCAGCACGAATCTGGCTGTGCTTGAACCAAAAACTGGTTGCTCCGCTCAGCGTAATGATCGACATCAACAGTGAAAGCCAGATTGACACCAGCGTCACGACCATCATTATTTCACTGATCATCAGCCGACTTCACCCCCAGTTCCTGCAACCGCCGCTTGATGTGTTCTTTAGGCGGTAGCTTTAAAAGATCATCTTTGGCCTGCGTTAAATCGTTTTTGACCAAGCCATGCGTTGCCATCTCCTCAATGCGATAGTAGATGATCCAGTTACAGATAAACAAAACAACCATTGCCAGTAAAAAAAGCAGCGTAATTGCCGTCGCCAGCAAAAAAAAGATCCTAACCATCGATCACATTTCCTTTCAGATATTCGGTCACAATGTCAGTCTCCATCTCACGCTGCAGGTGCCGACCAACTTTTTCAAACGTCATGAAGTGCGCCACGTTTTGACGATCGATTTTTTGCGTTCCCCATTTATACTGAGCCGCGGCCCCATTGACTTCAATCTCGCCAAGCAGTCTTTTGGTTTGATCATTCAGCTGCTTTAAGACCCGATCCGACAGTTCATTCGAAATAATCATGAACGTGGCGTTGCCAAGATAGTAAAGCGATTCAGAAGGCAGCCGATCAAGTTTCAGAACCCGGGCAATCTGTTGGAGCATCTGATTATATTCCTGCTCATGAAACTGTTGAAACTGGGTGCTGTGTGCCCAATGAATGGCTGATACGTTGATCCAGAGGTTGACGTCGTCGCGATCATGAATATACAGTATGCACTTTTCATACAGCTTGACCGCATTATAGCGAGTCAGCAGCTTAGTGACGGGATCATAGTGGGCCGCGTATGACTGAATCTCGCTGCGGTTTTTGTCCAGCCAGCCCCAGCCAGTGATCATTTCTCTGGCGACTAAAGTTAACGAGGCAATCACGGGAAAAGTGAACAGCAAGGCCAGCTTGATCGGTGCCGCGATCACTACATAACCAAGCAGCAGAATTGCACTGCCCAGCGTCGTTAATGCAATGATCAGCCAACTGATTAAGATGCTGGGAATCATCATCCCTACCAAAACGCCCAATCCAATCATAACGGCCATGGCAATCATCATATTGGTCTGGTAAAGCGATGACCAGATGATCAAGGCCATCGAAGCAATGATTACCATCATAATCGCCAATTGAAAAAACAGAATCGAATGTCGGCGAAACATTGTCATCCCTCCATACTAGTTTTTGATTGATAAAGATAAAACGTACCACTAATATAATTATTTTTACTAAAAGTTACAATCGGTATATTTAATGATCAGAAGCTAACTATAAGTGATAGCAACGATCTGATAAAATTTAAACGGCCTTATTCCTATAATTATTTTTATAAATAAATTTTTCCTAATTTTTGATTAAGCAAGCTGTAAGCAATGGCTTGATTTTATTGTGTTTCCGAATTCTTATCCGGTTTTATCGATTACGTAAATATGGCTCGCTGGGTCTGGCCGGCATGACCTTAATCAATTAAAAAAACTGCCAGCTAAACAGCTGACAGTTTGCATTTAATCAATTATAAATGTTGGCTGAAAAATCAATGAAACTAAACTCAATAATCGTTCGCATTACTTGTTTTCATTAACGGCATCAGACAAGGCCTTTCCCAGACGCTTCAGACCTTCTTCGATCTTGTCTTCCTGCATGTTGGAGTAGTTCAGACGGAAGGTGCCTGGTTCTGGCTTACCGGCAAAGAATGGATCGCCGGGCACGAAGGCAACCTTTTCCTTCAAGCACTTCTTGAACAGCTCAACCGTATCCGTAACCCCAGGAACCTTAACCCAAAGGAACATCCCGCCTTCTGGATTCGTGTACTTGACGCCTTCTGGGAAGTACTTCTTCATGCCTTCAATCATCAGGTCTTTGCGCTTGCCATACAGAGCACTGATTTGGTCAACGTGCTTGTTGATGTCGTTTTGCGCAAAGAATTCAACAACCGCCCATTGTGCCAGTTGATCAGTGTGCAGGTCGGTTGACTGCTTCAGAACCGTCAGCTTGTCGATAACTTTTGGATCACCCAGAACCCAGCCTAAACGGAAACCTGGGGCCAGGATCTTAGAAAACGTGCTCATGTACAAAACATGGTCAGTCGTGTCAAATGCCTTGATGGCTGGTACGTGTTCACCTTCAAAGCGAATGTCGCCGTATGGGTTGTCTTCCAGCACCATGACGTCGTATTTAGCTGCCAGTTCGGCAACCTTCTTGCGGCGATCAACCGGCATCGTCTTGCCAGTCGGGTTTTGGAAGTTGGAAACCGTGTAGAGCAGCTTGGCCTTTGGGTGGTTCTTCAGCGCTTCTTCCAGGGCATCGACACGCAACCCTTGATCATCTTGAGCCACAGAAACAAACTTGGCGCCATAGGAACGGTAGACATCCAGCGCACAAAGGTAGGTTGGATCCTCTACCAAGACTTCATCGCCTTCATCAATAAAGGCCTTGCCGACCAGATCCAGCACTTGTTCAGAACCAGTCGTTACCATGACGTTTTCTACCTTTGAATCAATACCTTCACGTTCCTTAACGCGCTTGGTAATCAGTTCGCGCAGTTCCGTTACCCCGCGCGATGCACCATATTGCATGGCTTTGCGGCCGTGTTCGTCAAAAACCGTATCGACCGCTTTTTTCATTTCTGCGACGGGGAACAGTTCTGGCGCTGGCAGGCCCCCAGCAAATGAAATTACTGATGGATCAGCCGCTGCTGCCAGGATTGCACCAACTGCGTCCGTACCATCTGCTGGAACCCGTTTTGAAAATTGAACCATTCCGATCACTCCTATTCATTCTTAGAAACAAATTATTAATGAATCTCATTAAATTTTAATATGGCTATTATAATAGTCGCATTTTTTTAATTCTGCAAGTCCTTTTGGCAAAAAAAATTAAGTCGTAGCGATCTGTCAGTTGACATGACGGCGCAGACTCTGCATCAGCAATTGCTTGG
>OGON01002332.1_pt1 | contig 11616 bp, 9 predicted proteins | sample 1552671 | NCBI WGS metagenome assembly OGON01 (sample SAMEA2580136, study PRJEB22360) | human gut metagenome | biome: human gut; feature: human-associated habitat; material: faeces | place: Denmark | collected 2008/2010 | reverse complement strand
CTTTTCTTATCCGGCAATACTCTCGTCCGGCACTACCGCCGTTTCGGGAGGGCAGGGATTTTTCCCCGGTACGTCTATCGCATATATGCTCTCGCAAAAAAACTCGGTCGGCACCGGCCTTTTAAACTATGTTGACGTGCTTGTAGGCTCGGTTTCCGGCCCTATGGGCGCAACCTGCTCGATAGCACTTTTCGGAGCGCTCCTGTTTCTCGCTGTAAGACGCCCGAAAAATTTCACCGTTTCCATATCCTTCCTCGCGGTCTGTTTTATTTATGCGCTCCTGTTTCCGCGCGTGCTGACGGGCCGTTTCGTCTCGGCATTTATGGAAATATGCGGAGGAATGCTTTTGTTTTCATCGGTATTCTTTTTGACCGACGACAAGCTTCTTCCGAAGAGCTTTTACGCAAGGATATGCTACGGTGCGGCAGCAGGGCTTATGTGTATGATAATGCGCTCTGTGGGCAAATTCGAAGACAGTACGGTCTTTGCCGTGCTGCTTGCAAACGGACTTGTCACCGCATTTGACAAGCTGCCGCTTACAAAGCGCGAAAGACACCTTGTTGCGGCGGAAAACGCCAAGGTGCGCGCAGCTCTCGCGGACAAGCTCGAAGAAAAGGCGCTCGAAAACTGGAAAGGCGGTGCCGAAAATGCCTGATAAAAAGAAAAAAAGCGTTTCCGTTATCAGAAGCAGCGCGATAATCAAAAATCCCGTGCTGTTTGAAGCCATAGGCATTGCACCCGTCGTTGCCATGGCGGTATCGCTCAAATCCGCCATAATTCTCTCGTTTGTGTCCTTAGTTGAGCTTTTACTTATAGAATGTCTCGCCTGCCTGCTTATGAAAAAGCTGAAGGGCAGCGTGCGAAAAATGATATATGCGATATTGGGATTGCTTATAAACATACCTCTGTTTATGCTTTTCCGATACCTTGCCCCCAACGAAACGGCGAGCGCAGGTATATTTTTGCCGCTGCTTGCGGTAAATTCGCTTATCGCGCTGCACTGCGAACGGTTCGCGGTTAAGCACAATTTTAAGGCCACCGCTCTCGATGCCGTTTCGGCAGGCTTCAGCTATGCCGCGGTAATACTCATAGTCGGCGTTGTCCGTGAAATACTCGGCAGCGGCACGGTTTACAGCGTAAAACTGAACATTCCGGTAAAACTGCCGGGTCTTTTAATGCCGTTCGGCGGATTTTTACTGCTCGGCTTTATGGCTGCGGCGTTAAAGGCGATAATAAACAAAAAATACCCCGAAAAGCATCCCGACGCTTCGTTTGACCTCTCCGAAGTCAAGCAGTCGCACGTTATAAAGCTGCGCGAATTTCTCGACACCGACCTTGACTTTTTTGAGTTAGGAGAGGAAGAACCGCAAAACGAAAAGGAAAAGCCTCTCACCGACAAAAGGAAAAGCTCCGCGGCTAAGCGAAAGGCTCCGTCATTATCCGTCAAAAAGACCGCGTCCGCTCCGGCAAAGAGCAAAAAAGGTACAGGCAAAAACGGCGCGAGCAGAAGCAGTACCGCCGACACCGAGCGGCAAAAAGACAAAAACTTCGGCTCCTCCTCCGAATTCGAAGAGATACTCGCAGAGCTTGAGAAATACAAGCAGTACACTGCTTTTGACGGCAGTTCAGCGTCACATAGCGACACGGAAAAAAGCCCGGAAAAGGACGGCGGCGCGGAAACACAACAACAAAAGGGCGGTGAAGACAAATGAGTGTCATAGCAAATCTTTTTTCGGCGGCGATGTACGCATTTGTGCTTCAAAACCTGATTTTTACCGGCGGCTACGGTGCCTCGGAGGCTGTCAGAATGGCGGCGAAGCCGAAGCAGCTTTTCCCGCTCACGGCGTTTATCACATTCTTTTCGACATTCGGCAGTATTTTTTGTGTACTGCTTGAGCAGATACCGTTTATAAGTGCTCTCAGCGAAATACAGCATTCGCTTATTTTCCTGCTTGTGATATGCATTTTGTATGTTCTTATGCTCATTTTGCTGAAGGCTGTTTTCAAGGCCAAAAAGCGAACCGTAAGGCGTCTCGGCGTGGCGGCATTCAATACCCTTGTGCTTGCCGTACCGTTTATAAATTACCGCGCGACCTTCGGCATAGCCGAGGCGATAGGCGTAGGTATAGGCTCCGGACTTGCCTTTATAGTTGCGGTGCTTATGATAAATTTCGGACTGCGCCGCTTGGTAGAAAACAAAAATATTCCGGAATGCTTTAAGGGCACGCCGGCAGTATTTATATATGTTTCGATTTTGGCGCTCGCTTTTTCGGGCGTCTCAGGCAAAGGATTATCATTGTAAAGGACCGTAGAAAATGACGTTTGACAACAGAGATATTAAGCCCCGTAAAAAGAGCTATTATCCGTTTTCAAAAAATTATCCGGGCAGACGCTCGGGTACATCATATGCGATAGGCGAAAGCCGCACCCGAAAGAAAAAGGAAAAACGCAAAAAAATCGTCTTCTCGGTTTTTCTTGTGTTCTTCTTCGTGCTCGTGTTTGTTATTGCCGCGGTTTCCATTAACCTGTCGAAAAAGCCGTATGAGCATGAGCTTACGGGCGTTCCCGCCGAATATGACGGCAAGCTGCGCGCTCTTTATATGCCCGACGACGTTCTTGACGGCGGTATAGCCTTTGACCTTTTTAAAACGGAGCTCACCGAAACAAAGGCGAACGCCGTTGTGATAGATTTTAAAACGAAGGACGGCTATCTCAATTACGTATCCTCCGTCGGTACGGCGAATGACATAGGCGCGTCGTCAAAGGCTTATCAGAACGCGTTTGCGACAATCGACAGGCTTAAAAGTGCCGGCTATAAAATAATCGCACGAATTTATTGCTTTGAGGACAGCGTTGCCGCATCGCATCTCGGCGCCGCTGCCGCCGTGACAAATTCGGACGGCACACTGTGGCTCGACAACAGCGCTCAGCACGACGGCGAGCCGTGGCTGAACCCGTATTCCCCCGTCGCGGAGAAATACCTTTTGAGCATTGTGAGCGAGATTTCCTCTCTCGGAGTTGACGCCGTTATACTCGATTCCGTGGAATTCCCCGAGAGTATTTATCTCGACAAGGCGGTATTTTCGGGCGAAGAAAAGAGCATAGAGAGCCGCAACGCGGTTTTACATTCATTTATAGAAAAGGTTAAAAACGTGCTCGGCGACAAGCCGCTCTGCGTTATGCTCAGCGCCGCGGACGCGCTCGGCGGAAACACCGCCCGCTATGACGGCTCTCTCTTTGACAGTGCCGCCGATTTTGTGGCTGTGGACTTCAGAAAATCGTCGCAGAGAGACGGCTTTGCTTACGGAGAAAAAACATATTCCGCCGAAACCACCGATGAAAAAGCTCTGGTTACGGACTGTATACCGCTCTTAAGCTCAAAGCTTGACGAAAACTATCAGACCGGCGGATTTATACCGGTCATTGACGACAGCTCGATTATTTCTGAGCTTGACAGCCGAAATGTCAACAATTATGTTTTATTCGGCGAGGGATAAGCTATTATTTTAAAAATACTTGACAAAAGTTCATTTTTCTGTTATTATCGCACTTAAGATATTCCTTATGAAGGGGAGTAGCTTTTACCCGGTGGTCAACATCATGTTGCCTTTCGGCTTCTGGTCACCGAGCCTTATTAAGGTAGCAAGACCTTCGGCAGAGCTAAATTCTGTCGAAGGTCTTTTTTCTTAAAAAAGCGGCTGCTCTTTTTTAAAAAACAGGGAGGAAAAAAATGAAATACTATCTTGAAAGCTCTTCCGAGGTTTTCGGCGAAATAAAAAGCACCGAAAACGGTCTCACTTCCGAGCAGGCACGCCGGCGTTCTGCCGAAACCGGCAAAAACAAGCTTGCCGAGGGCAAGAAAACGCCGCTGATACTGCGTTTTCTCTCGCAGTTTGCCGACCCGATGATAATCATCCTCATTGCCGCGGCGGTAATATCGGCAATAACCTCCGTATTGCAAAAAGAATTCCCATCGGACGTTATCATCATAATGTTCGTCGTAATAGTTAATGCCATACTCGGCGTATATCAGGAGAGCAAGGCCGAAAAGGCCATAGAGGCTCTTCAAAAAATGGCCGCCGCAACAACAAAGGTCTTGCGTGACGGCAAGGTATGCGAAATACCGAGTGAGGATCTTACCGTAGGCGACGTTGTACTGCTTGAAGCGGGCGACGCTGTTCCGGCGGACGGCAGAATTTTTGAAAGTGCAAGCCTTAAAATCGAGGAATCGGCACTTACGGGTGAATCCGTACCCGTCAACAAATTCATAAAGGCAATAGGCCTTGAGGGGCAAAAAGACGTCCCCCTCGGCGACCGAAAAAATATGATGTATATGGGTTCAACCGTTGTTTACGGCCGAGGCAAGGCTGTTATAACAAGCATCGGTATGGACACCGAAATGGGCAAAATAGCAGGTGCTCTGTCAAGCGCAAAGGATGAGCAGACGCCGCTTCAGAAAAAGCTCGGTCAGCTCTCAAAAATTCTCAGTTTCATAGTTCTCGGAATATGCGTATTTATGTTCGCCTTCGATATAGTCAGAGCTCTTGTAACAGGCACGGAAATGAATCTTGACTTCCTGCTCGGCTCGTTTATGCTCGCCGTATCGCTCGCGGTTGCCGCTATCCCCGAGGGTCTTGCGGCGGTAGTAACGGTTGTGCTTTCGATAGGCGTTACCAATATGTCAAAGAAAAATGCCATCATCCGCAAACTCACCGCAGTTGAAACTCTCGGTTGCGCACAGATAATCTGCTCTGATAAAACCGGTACGCTCACTCAGAACAAGATGACCGTAGTCGAGCATTACTGTGACAACGAAAAAATGCTTGCCGAGGGCATGGCTCTCTGCACGGACGTAAATCTTGACGATGACGGCAATCTTGTAGGCGAGCCCCCGGAAATGGCTCTTGTGGCATACTCTATGTCGCTCGGTATGAATAAAAACGAGCTTCTGAAGAGCGCGCCGAGAGTCGGCGAGGCTCCATTTGACTCAAATCGTAAAATGATGTCCACAATTCACAAGACTGCGGACGGAATATTACAGTTCACCAAGGGTGCTCCCGACGAGATATTAAAGCACTGCACAAGGATATTCAAAAACGGCGAAGTCAGCCCTCTTACGGACGCAGACAGAGATGCCGTACTCAAAAAGAATAAGGAATTTGCCGACAGAGCACTTCGAGTTCTCGCCTGCGGCTACAAGCAGCTGTCATGTGTTCCCGAGGATCAGTCGCCCGATAATATCGAAAATGAGCTCGTCTTCTGTGGCCTTGTAGGTATGATAGACCCCGTAAGGCCCGAAGTTAAGGCGGCAATCGAGGAATGTCGCGGTGCCGGCATAAGACCCATAATGATAACCGGCGACCACAAGGATACCGCTGTTGCAATAGCCTTGGAGCTCGGCATTATAAAGGACAAGAGCGAGGCCATAACCGGCGCAGAGCTTGATGATATTTCCGATGAGGACTTCAAAGAAAAGGTCACACAGTACTCGGTATATGCCAGAGTTCAGCCCGAGCATAAGGTAAGAATAGTAAATGCCTGGAAGAGCCGCGGTATGATAACGGCAATGACGGGTGACGGCGTAAACGACGCCCCCTCCATTAAGAGCGCGGACATAGGCGTAGGAATGGGCATTACAGGTACCGATGTAACAAAGAACGTTGCGGATATGGTCCTTGCCGACGATAACTTCGCCACCATAGTATCTGCTGTGGAAGAGGGCAGACGAATTTACGACAACATAAGGAAGTCAATTCAATTCCTGCTCTCGTCAAATCTCAGCGAGGTAATGGCTATTTTCACAGCCAACCTGCTCGGCTTCACAATATTAAAGCCCGTACATCTTCTCTGGATAAACCTTGTTACCGACTGCTTCCCGGCCCTCGCCCTCAGTATGGAGAAGGGCGAAAAGGACCTTATGAAACGTCCGCCGCGTAAATCATCGGACGGCATTTTTGCAGGCGGCGTCGGCTTTGACGTAGTATACCAAGGGCTTTTCGTAACGCTTCTGACACTTGCCGCTTACTTCATAGGCCACTTTATGGAGGCAGGCAGATGGGAAATTACCGAGAGTGCCGACGGTATGACCATGGCATTCCTTACAATGTCAATGTGCGAAATATTCCACTCGTTTAATATGCGTTCGCAGCATGGCTCAACCGTATCAATGCTCCTTCACGGCAGCTTCAACAAATACATTTTCGGGTCAACCGTACTTTCCCTCATAACAACTGCGCTCGTTATAGAAGTACCGTTCCTTGCAGACGCTTTTGATTTCACCACTATTGACGCTCGCGAATTCTTCACGGCTCTCGGTCTTGCGTTCCTGATAATTCCTCTCGTTGAAATTGTCAAGGCAATAGAGCGTGCCGTTATAAAGAACAAAGCCAAAAAGCAGACCGCAAAATAAGCTTTGGCGACAAAACAAATACATGTTTTTCAAGGCACGGCAGTAGTTCTTACTGCCGTGCCGTTTTATTTATCCCGCAGCGGCTTAATACTGGATTTTTGCGATAATTTATGTTACCATAATAAAAAAGGCATCGGCGATGGGCGCCACTATTTAAAAAGGAGCGGAAAATATGAATCTTATATTCTTAGGAGCCGCACACGAAGTCACGGGAAGCTGCACGCTTCTCACCGCCTGCGGCAAGAACATTTTGATTGACTGCGGTATGGAGCAAGGACCCGACACATATAAAAACCGGGACATTCCCGTATCTCCCGCCGATATAGACTGCATTTTTCTGACCCATGCTCACATAGACCATTCCGGCAAGCTGCCGTACCTTACGGCAAACGGATACAAAGGGCCGATTTACGCAACCGCGTCCACAGCGAAGCTCTGCAAAATTATGCTTGAGGATTCTGCGCACATACAGCAGTTTGAAGCACAATGGCGCAACCGAAGGGCAAAACGTTCGGGCGAAGCGGGATATGTTCCGCTCTACACCGTTGAGGACGCTCAAAAATGCTGTTCTCAGTTTTTGAGGTGCGAATACGGTGTGGATTATCACGTTTTTGACGGTGTATCCATAAGCTTTACCGATGCGGGTCATCTTTTGGGCTCATCGAGCATTACAATAAACGTCACCGAGAACGGGGAAACCGAAAAAATAGTTTTTTCCGGCGACATAGGCAATACCGAGCAGCCGATAATACGCGACCCGCAGTATATTACCGACGCCACCTACGTCATAACCGAAAGCACCTACGGTGACCGCAGTCACGGCGAAAGACTCGACTACATATCGCAGCTCGTACCCATACTTGACCGCACCTTTGCGCGCGGCGGCAATGTAGTTATACCGTCGTTTGCCGTCGGCAGAACTCAGGAGCTTTTATACTTTATAAGGCAGATAAAGGAAGAGCGTATGCTCAAGAACTACAACGACTTCCCCGTATATGTGGACAGTCCCCTTGCAGTTGAGGCCACCAACGTTTTTTGCGACAGCTATTCCGACTTTGACGACGAGGCGACGTCGCTTATCGAAAACGGTATAAATCCGATAGCCTTTCCTAACCTTTATGTCTCCGTGACAAGTGAGGAATCAAAAGCAATAAACTCAGATCCCGCTCCGAAGGTCATAATTTCGGCGAGCGGAATGTGCGAGGCCGGCAGAATACGTCATCACCTAAAGCACAATTTGTGGCGACCCGAATGTACGATTTTATTCGTAGGCTACCAAGCCGTAGGAACACTCGGCAGAGCCATAACCGACGGTGCGACGGACGTAAAGCTCTTTGACGAAAAAATCCACATAAGTGCGGAAATAGAGCAGCTTCACGGCATAAGCGGTCACGCCGACAACGATGGCTTGTTAAAGTGGATGAAAAGCTTTAAAGCTCCTCCAAAGCACGTATTTGTAAATCACGGCGAGGACACAGTGTGCGAAATATACGCTGCACGTCTTCGCGACGAACTGGGGCTTTCCGCGAGTGCCCCGTACAACGGCGAGGAATACAGCCTCACCGAAAACAAGGTTCTCGTTGAGGGGAACCGTGAAAAGATAGTTAAAAATACAGCCTCGCAAAACGCCTCTCGCCGCGTAAGCACGGTTTACGAGAGACTGCTCTCGGCACAAAAGCGTCTCCAAACGGTTGTGGCACATAATGAGGGCGGTGCAAACAAGGACCTTGCAAAATTTGCGGATCAGATAATTGCGCTTTGCGAAAAATGGGACAGATAAATGACCGAAATTACACTTAACAAAGATGAACATATCGAATACCTCAGCAGGGACTTGGGGCTTATCGTCTCAAAGGAGCACACCTTCGGCACGGACGCGCTGCTGCTTGCCGACTTTGCATCGCCGAAACGATATGACGTATGCTGCGACTTCGGTACGGGCTGCGGCATAATTCCCATGCTCTGGTGCAGGGACGGCTGCGGAAAAGAAATATCGGCAGTCGAAATCCAGGAAAAAGCGTGCAGTCAGCTTACGCGCTCCGTCAAGGCGAACGATTTGCAGGACAAGCTCTTTGTGTACAATGCTGATTTGAAAGAAGCTCCGCGGATATTTCCGTGCGGAAAATTCGACGTGATAACGATGAATCCACCGTATAAGGCGGAAAATGCCGGAATAAAAAGCCAAAAGGAAAACGAAAAAATAGCCCGTCACGAAACGCTGTGTAATCTGCGCGACATAACAAAAGCCGCATCGAAACTTCTGAAATTCGGCGGCAAGCTATGCATTTGTATACGACCCGAGCGCCTTTTTGAGACGATGGAGGCAATGAAGGAATATAAAATCGAGCCGAAAGCGCTGCGCCTTGTTGCAGCTTCACCCGAAAAGGCTCCGTGGCTGTGCCTTGTAGAGGGCAGACTCGGCGGAAAAACGGGCATAACGGTCAAAAACAATCTCTTTATATATAAGAGCAAGGACGTTTTGTCCGACGAAATGACAAGAATTTTAGGTAAATACAGGGAGGATATGTAATGACGGGAAAGCTTTACGTTGTCGGCACTCCGATAGGCAACCTCTCGGATTTTTCTCCCCGTGCCGCAGAGTGCCTCAGAAACTGCGATTTTATAGCGGCGGAGGACACAAGAGTCACCCTGAAGCTTTTAAACAGATTTGACATAAAAAAGCCGCTCATCAGCTATTTTGAGCACAACCGCCGTGAGCGCGGCGAAATAATTCTTGCGCGTATTCTCGGCGGAGAAAGCTGTGCTCTTGTCACGGACGCAGGTATGCCGGCAATTTCCGACCCCGGTCAGGACCTTGTTGACATCTGCATTGCATCGGGAGTAAATGTTGTATCCGTCCCCGGCCCCACCGCATTTGCCACAGCCGTGGCGCTGTCGGGTCTGCCGTCCGGCAGATTTACGTTTGAAGGCTTTTTGAGCGTAAATAAGCAGAGCCGCGCCGAGCATCTTGACAGCATTAAGGATGAAAAACGCACCATGGTGTTTTACGAGGCTCCGCACAAGCTTTTACGCACGCTTAAGGACCTTTATGCCTGCCTCGGTGACCGCCGTACAGCGATTATTAAAGAGCTTACGAAAATCCACGAAAATGTTGAACGCACCACGCTCAAAAAGGCGTGCGAAGAATATGAAAACATACCTATCAAGGGTGAATTCGTATTAGTTATAGAGGGAGCGCCGCAGGCCGCTCCGGAGATTTACACGGTGGAGTCCGCCGTCGCGAAGGCAAGAGAATTCACAGATGGCGGAATGTCGAAAAACGAGGCGGCAAAAAACGCGGCAAAGCTCACCGGAATCAAAAAGAGCGACATATATAAAATCCTGACGGAGGAATAATAATGGAATATTGGTACTTGTGGCTGCTTCTTATCGTCCTGTGCGTCATTACGGTATTTGTACTTAGCAAAGCCTCGGCGGCGGCTAAAAAGCACAACAACGAGCGTGACGCTCTTTTGAGAGAATATGACAGAAAGAAAGCTCTCAAGGATGAGTTTTCATTCTTAACGCGTGAAAAAGCGGAGAGTTCCGACCCGGAAACCCTATTCGAGGGTGTTTCGGCGGTCTTACAGGCAAAAACAGAAAAGGCCGAAGACCCTGAAAAGGTATTCGGCAAATTTACAGAGGCGCAAAAATACATTTACACCCTTTATTATTTTTTGGAGGATACCGAGAGCGGTTCCCTATCGTTCTTTTTCAGAAACAACGGTGAGCCGCTGACATCTCTCGCTTCAAAGGCACTCTGTGCCGTCGGCGAAAACGAGCTTTCTTTGATTGTCGAAAAGGAATTTTCGATGTACGATGAAAACAATGAGGAAGTCTCCGTGGACAAGGACGAAATTGAAAATCTTGACGGCGAATTCAAGGCGAAGCTTCAAAAGCAGCAGGTTTTAAACAGCATAAAAACATATATTATAAAAAATATCGATATGCTGTCTTAAAAGAGGGAGAGAAGCTCATCCGCGGCTCTTTTCCGCCGCTAACTCGGCAGCTCTTTTGCGTATCAGCTTTTCCGAATGCTCCACAACGGTTTTTACGCATTTCGGTTCGGCGATATTCTTTTGCGATTCCTGATTTGCCTCGGCCATCAGCTCCCTTATTATATCCGTCATCAGCACGCTGCCGAAGACCGGACTTGTCTCGCAATCGAGCGATATCCACTTTTTCGGAATATAACCGCCGTTTGCGGCGCAAACAGCCATACGGTATATCGAAAGCGCAAAATAATCCTTCAGCTTTTCCGGCGAACCGCAGTTTATCATACTGTCATTGAGCATAACGGACGCACGAAAAAGCGTACTCGTGCGGTATTCTCCGTCCTGCACGGTATCGGTCATATCAAATTCCTCGCTCAGAGAGCGTCTTGTATCGACCTGACCTAAGAGGTAATCGCAGCTCACGTCAAAAAAATTCGACGCGCGGCACACAAAGTCAAGGCTGCACTCCCTTATACCCTTTTCATAGTGCGACAGGAGCGACTGCGACACACCGAGCATTTTTGCGGCGTCCTTCTGGCTCATACCGCGCTCCCTGCGAAGCTTTGTCAGTCTTGCGGCAAATACGGAATTCATAAAATGTCCCCCAAATATTACAAATTGTATTATAATTATATATCAAATTAGACTGTTTGTACAGTATTATCCCCCGGAAGGAGCAAAGCAAAATGAAAGCTTATAAAATTCACCTGATCCGCCATGCCATGACAGAGGAAAATCTTGACGGCAAATATATCGGTCAAACCGATGTGCCGGCATCCGAATATGGGCTCAGGCAAATCAAAGACATCATAGATGAATACGGCGGCTATCCCGAGGTTGACGCGGTGGTTTCAAGCCCCTTAAAGCGTTGCACGGAAACCGCAAAGCTCATATATCCCGACAAAGAGCCCATGATTTTAAACGGGCTTATAGAGTACGACTTCGGCGAATTTGAGGGCAGAACCGCCGACGAAATGAAGGATGACGATGCCTTTAAAACTTGGCTGTCGGGTGAGCACCCGGAAACGCCCGTACCCTTCGGCGAAAGTCAGGCGGCCTTCAACGAGAGAGTCTGCTCATGCTTTGCCGGGCTTATCGACGGAATTATAAAAGCCGGCGTAGAATCGACCGCGGTAATAACCCACGGCGGAGTTATTATGTCGCTTATGACTGCGTTTGCCATACCGTCGCTGCCCATGCACGAGTGGATGG
>OGON01002327.1_pt1 | contig 11653 bp, 10 predicted proteins | sample 1552671 | NCBI WGS metagenome assembly OGON01 (sample SAMEA2580136, study PRJEB22360) | human gut metagenome | biome: human gut; feature: human-associated habitat; material: faeces | place: Denmark | collected 2008/2010 | reverse complement strand
GAAAGGTGATGAGCACGACGATGGTGGTGACCATGATGGGATCGGCCATCAGCTTTTTCCGGTCCAGCGCCGCGCTTTGAGAACGTACCATAGGGAACTCCTTTCTTGGTGGTTTGGAGGAAAACGCAGGCGGGGGGGGGGCGGCTGCCTGCTCACCCCGCCGGTAAATACCGGCGAGGAGCTGCCCGCCCGGCTGGTGGAAATTGCCGCAGCCCGGGCAGACCGGCTGCGCCGCAAGGGCACGGCATGGGCGGTGGTAGAGTGCACCGAAACGGCGGCAGCGCTGTTGCCGCTGTATTTTCGGCAGGGCTTCGGACTGCGGGCGCTGCGCCCGTTGGAAAGTCTTGCGCCCTGCTTTTTGCTGCGCACCGGCTGCGTGCCCGCCCGCACCGCGCCGGTGTGGGTGCCGCTGGAGGACAGGGTACAGCTGGCGCTGCTGCTGGCAAAGGGCTATGCTGCACTGGACAGCCGCCCCTACGGCGGCAGTCTTGCACTGGCGCTCTATCCGCTGAAAGAAACGGAATAACGTAAACCAGAGAGGGAATGGGAAATTATGAAGGCAGTGATTCTGGAAAGCTATGTGATGGAAGAAGGGGACTTGGACTGGTCCGGGGTAAAGGCACTGGTGCCGGACACCACCAGCTATGTGCGCACCGACTACGCCGACATCGCGCCCCGCATCGGGGATGCAGAACTGGTGCTCATCAACAAGTGCCGCATTGACGAGGCAATATTGGCGCAGTGCCCGAACCTCAAGTGGGTGGGCATCATCGCCACCGGTACGGATAATATCGACCTTGAAGCCTGCCGCCGCCATGGGGTGGCAGTGGCCAACGTGCCAGGGTACTCTACTTATAGCGTGGCCCAGATGACTTTTAGCCTGCTGCTGGCCATCTGCCAGTGCGCCCAGCGGTACGACCGGGCAGTAAAGGCCGGATACTGGCAGCTGGGCATCCCGGCAGAGTACGGTCTGCTGCCGCAGGTGGAGCTGCTGGGCAAGACCTTTGGCATCTACGGCTACGGCAGCATCGGCCGCCAGACCGCCCGCATTGCAAGGGCCTTTGGCATGGAGGTTCTGGTGTGCACCCGCACGGTGCGCCCGGAGTACGCCGCCGATGGGGTGGAGTTCGTGGACTTTGACACCCTGCTTGCCCGCAGCGATGTGCTCAGCCTGCACTGCCCGGCCACCCCGGAAACCCGCGGGCTGGTCAGCCGGGAAGCCCTTGCAAAAATGAAGCCCGGCGCTATTTTGCTGAACACTGCCCGGGGCGCACTGGTGGACGAGGAGGCCGTAGCCGATGCGCTGGAAAGCGGCAAGCTTGCCTTTTACGGTGCAGATGCTTTTGCCACCGAGCCGCTGCCGCCCCAAAGCCGGTTGCGCAGTCTGCCGGGCGCGGTGCTCACCCCGCATATCGCATGGACCACCAAGGAAGCATTGCAGCGGCTGATGGATATCACCACCGGCAACCTGCGCAGCTTTCTGGCCGGGAAAGGCGAGAATATCGTCAACCCTTGATTTTGGCAGGGCACTGTACTATACTGTTCCATGATTTCAGGCTCTCCCGGCAAAGGAACTGCCGTAAAAATAACGTATGCACAAGAGCATCCGGCAGCTTTGCCGCTGCTCTGAGGGAGGTAAAAATGAGTTACGCCATCGTATTCAGCAGCAAAACCGGCAACACCGCACTGCTGGCACAGACCCTGCAGGAGCAGCTGCCGCAGGCAGACTGCTGCTATTTCGGCGCACCGGACGCTGCCGCGCTGGCAGCAGACACCCTGTATGTGGGTTTCTGGACAGACAAGGGCAAGGCGGACGCCGACACGCTGGATTTCTTGCAGCAGCTGCACGGCAAGCGGGTGTTCCTGTTTGGCACCGCAGGCTTTGGCGGCAGTGCGCCCTACTTCGAAAAGATTCTTGCCGCCACCCGGAAGGCGCTGGACGGCAGCAACACCGTCATTGGCAGCTTTATGTGTCAGGGCAAAATGCCGGTGTCCGTCCGGCAGCGGTACGAGGCCATGAAGGCAAAGCCTTTGCACATCCCCAATCTGGATGCCCTGATCGAAAACTTCGATAAGGCGCTCTCCCACCCGGATGCCGCAGATCTGGAACAGCTGAAGCAGGCCGTAAAGTGAGTGAAAAAGAGCGACCGCACATTGTTTTGTGCGGTCGCTCTTTCTGTATAAGCTATATAGGACAAACGTTAGTCAATGGTGGTTTTGGTGCGCCCGATGCCGATGACGGCGGTGGAGATCTTTTTCCAGCTGTTGCAGCCGCACACGCCGTCCACCCGCAGGCTGGTGCGCTTCTGGTAGCCGCGCAGAGCCTGCTCGGTGCGGGCACCAAAGATGCCGTCGATACGGCTGGCGGGCTGGCAGCCAAGGGGGGGGGGTAGCGGCTGCCGGTCTGGTAGCCAAGGGTGGAAAGCGCATCCTGCAAAATCATGACATAGCAGCCCCGGCTGCCCCGGCGCAGGGTGGGGTAACCGGCGGTGGTGCCGCTGCACGCCGGGGTGCCGTAGCGGCGGTCAAAGTGCACCCATGTGGGGGTCTGGCTCAGCGGCTCCACATAGCCCCATGCGCCGGAAGTGCGGGCAGCGTTGTAAATGGCGGTGCGCTGGCGCTGGTCAAGGCTTTGCCCCACATCGAACGCTACCCCCGCGTAGTGCTGGCTGCGGGTGCCGTGGCCACCCTCCCAGATGCGGCGGAAAGCGTACCCTACCGGGATGCCCCTGCCGTATTTGCGGCGGGTCAGGTTCCACGCTTCCATGGCTGCAATGGTGGTCCATAGGGTAGGGCTGGCCGATTTGCCCCGGAACTCCCGCAGCCGCAGGGTGGTCAGGGTGCTGTAAGGCATGGGGTCGTTCTCGTTCAGGTTTGCGTAGGTGTATACCTTGTTTTCGTAGGCGTCATAGATCAAAAGGCGTGCCATCCCTCATTCCTCCTTCTCGCAGCCGCAGGGGTCGGTACACTGGGCTTGCAAGGCGTGCCATGTTTCGCGGTACACGATGCCGTTTACCGGCTGCAGCCCCGCCTGCTGCTGGACAGCCCGCACGGCAGCGGCGTCTGACGCGCCAAAGCGGTTGTTATCGGCCACATAGCCCTCGCCGCAGGAAAGCTGTGCCCGGCGGTTGATCCAGCGCTCCACCTGTCCTACCTCCTGCCCGGCGCTGCCCTCGGCGATGGCGCGCCCCGGGTAGGCGGTGCCGGATGGTGTGTCTCTATCGGGGTTCGGGGCATGGGCGGCCAGCTGCAAACTCAGCGCTTCCACCGCCGTCCATGTGTCGGCATCGGCAATGCCGGTCTGCTCCAGCCCTAATAGCTGCTGGGCGCTGCGGGTGGCTGTGGCAGTTTCGTCGGTATAACGGTCGGCAAGGGGCGGGGCTTCCACACTGGAAAAATAATAGGCGATGCGCAGCAAAAGCAGATTGTAGTACAGCACCGCCTTGCCGCTGCTGCCCACCGTCAGCGGGGTGCCGGGGTAGGGCAGACGCTTTAAGGTGACCACCGGGCCGGAAGAGCGCAGCTGGCTGGCGCGGCCATAAAGGGAGTTCCATGTGGTGCGCCCCACTACGCCGTCCACGGTAAGCCCTGCAAACCGCTGGTACGCCCGCACCGCCCGCTCGGTATCTGCGCCGAACTTGCCGTCAATGCTTACCGGCGGGATACTGCTTTCGTAGGCACTCATGAGGTAGAGGTAAAACTGAAGTTCCCGCACCGGCGTGCCGGTGGAGCCGCTGCGCAGCACGCCCGGGTACTCGCCGGGGCGCAGGGAAGAGGAGAGCAGCCGGTTGGCGATATCGTTGTACACCTCGTACAGCTTTTGCCATGTGGTGCGCCCCACCACGCCGTCTGCTGTCAGCCCGAAGTACCGCTGAAAACGCCGAACAGCTGCCGCCGTGCCCGCGCCGAATTTTCCGTCCACAGTCACGCTTTCAAGGCTCGTGTACACGGTGCGGGCAATCTTCAGCCAGAACTGCACCAGCCTCACATTCTGCCCGGAGGAACCCTCCCGCAGCGGCGTGCCGGGGTAGGCGTTGGGGGTGCCATTGTCGGACTGGATGCTCAAAAACTCGTCGTACAGTTCTTTCCAAGTGGTCTGGCCCACTATGCCGTCCACTGTAAGGCCGTATTTGCGTTGGAAGGCGCGTACCGCATTGGCGGTGGCGGTGCCGAATACGCCGTCCACTTTTACGGATGGAATGGCGCTGTCGTACTGCGCCAGCGTGTTCAGCCAGAACTGTACCTGCTCCACCGCGCTGCCGGAAGCACCGGTGCTCAGCACCGTGCCGTTCCATGTGCCGTTGGACAGGGTGCCGGTGGAAGTCTCGCCCTCGCTGGTCAGCTCGGCGAGGTCCTTTACCGATACATAGATGTAGCTGATCTTGTACCATGTCTGCCGCCCCACTACGCCGTCGGCGGTCAGGTTGAACTGCTTCTGGAACGCCCGCACCGTTGCGGCCATCCGGCTGCCGAATACGCCGTCTACCGTCAGTTTGCCAAGGAAGGGATAGTCCTTGGCGATGCGGTTCAGCTGCCTTTGCAGGGTGAATACCGCCGTGCCGCGGCTGCCCTGCCGCAGCGGCGTGCCGGGGTAGCTTTGCGGGATAGAGCGGATATTTTTGGTGCGCACGATCTCGATGCTGCTGCCGTAGTAGTAGCGCAAGATCTGCAAGGCGCTGCGTCCGTTGTTGGCCAGCGTAACCGTGCCCCACTGCTTGAGCCCCGGGCAGGTGACCGACTTGCCATCGCAGTACTCGGAATAATAGGGGTTCACCGTGCCACGCTTGCGCAGATAGGTGTTAAAGATATCGTCCGTAATGCGCACCATCACCTCAAACACCGTGCGTCCGTGGACGTAGTACTGGTCGTAGCTGGTGGAGTTGGTGATGTTGAAGGTGTAGCCCTTGCTGGGGTACCACTCGGTGTAGATGCGGTTCAGCGCCAACGAGATCTGGCAGTGGATGTTCGCCCGCAGTGCCTGCTCCGGCCAGGTGGGATACACCTCGCTGGAGGCTACGTTGGCAATATAATCCCGGAAGGAGACGGTCACGTTGCGGGCGGAAGCTGCCGGTTTGCCCAGATGCACCGTGATATTTTTGGGAATGACGACCTGATCCAGTACCCGGGGTGTGCAGTTTTCCCGCGGCTGCGGGCCGCTGCCGCCGCTGCCGGCAAACAGGGCGTGCGGCGGGATGACGATGGGTGCGTCCGGGATATCCCGGTCTTCCTCGGTAACAGGAAGCATCTGGGGCTGCGCCAGCGTTACCTGCCCGGCAAAGATCTGGATGCCCTCAATGCGCACGGTGCGGTAGCCGGGCTTTGCGGCGGTCAGGCTGACAATGGCGTAGGGGCGAGTGGTGTTGTCCTCGTCCAGCGACAGGGTGCAGGCGGGGGCTTCAACGGGAATATCGGCGGCGCTGCCGGTGGCATCGGTGATGCGGTGCAGGGTAAAGCCGTCCCCCTGCACCGCAACGGTCACCCCCTCCACGGGGGCAGACTGGCGTGCCGCAAAGGTCTGGATGCGGAGAGTTCCGGTGTTTTTCATGGAGATACGCTCCTTTGCTGGTAAAAGTATGCTTCTGCCCCAGCGTATTCCGTCCGGTGCCCGGGCGTGCATGGCAATGCCCGCAGCAAACAAAAAAAGCCGCCCGTAGGCGGCAGGGGAGAATAGCTTATTTGGCGCTGTCCTTGGCAAGGGCGGCGTCAATATTTTTTTGCAGGGCGGCAAGGTTTTCTTCCTTGTCAATGCCGCCCAGCAGGGGCTGGCCTACAACATTGCCGTCCCGGTCAAAGACGTAGGTGGTGGGGAAGGCCATGATGTTCAGTGCAAACTTGCCGGCCTCGCTGCCGGAGGCAAAGTAGATGTTGCGGTAGCTTGCGCCCTTTGCAGCCAGCAGCTTTTTGGCGGCTTCGATGCCCTGCTGGCTGCCATCCAGCGTCTCGGTGTTGATGCCGACCACCTCGCCGCCCTGTGCCTTGACCTTTTCATTCAGGGCGTTCAGGTCGTCCAGCTCCTCTACACAGGGCTTGCAGCCGTTGAACCAGAAGTTCACCACCGTAAAGGCGTTGCCCGCAAACAGGCTGTTGTCCACCGGGTTGCCCTCTAAATCGCTGCCCTCAAACTGGGGGAAAGCAGTGCCCTGTGCGGCGGCACTGGAAGCAGCCGCGTCCGCAGGGGCAAGAGCAGCAATTTGTTCCTCAATGGCACGGATCTTTTCTGCATCGGCGGTCAGGGTCTTGTACTCCTCATCCGAGAACTGATCTTTTGCCTTTTCCACGGCACTCAGCAGAAAATCGCCGTAGTTCGTGCTGAGGGTGGTCTCAGTCACGTTTTTGTCCATGGAGGAGAACACCTTCTCCCACAGGGCATCGTTTGCGGAAAGGATCTCGTTTTCATCGGCCAGCAGCTGCTCCTCGGTCTTGCCTTCCGCTGCCGCAGAGGAAGCGGAAGAAGATGCAGTAGAGGCAGAGGATGCGCCCTGCCCGCAGGCGGCAAGGCTGAAGGCCAGCACAAGGCCAAGAAAAAGTGCGGTTACACGGTTAAGCTTCATGGTTTTACTCCTTTGTCGTTTCAGTGTTTGATTTGTCTCCCAGCCCGAATTTATACTGGATGGCGTCCGTAGGGCAGGCTTTCATGCACATCCCGCAGCGGATACATTCGGCGTGGTTGGGGGTCTTGGTAATGTCTACGTCCATCTTGCAAGCCTTTGCACAGGCGCCGCAGGAGACGCATTTGTGGGTGTCTACACGCATCTGGAACAGCGAGACTTTATTCAGCAGTGCATAGAACGCGCCCAGCGGGCACAGCCACTTGCAGAAGGGGCGGTAGAACACCACGCTGCCCACAATGACTGCCAACAGAATGCAGGCCTTCCATGTAAACAGCTTGCCCAGCGCGGCGCGGATACCCGCATTTGTCAGGGAGAGGGGAATGGCACCTTCCAGCACGCCCTGCGGGCAGAGATACTTGCAGAAGAACGGGTCGCCCATGCCCAGCTCGTTGACCGCCAGCAATGGCAGCAGCACCACCATGACCAGGAGCACAGCATACTTTAAATAGCGCAGCGGCTTCAGCTTCTTGGTGGAAAGCTTGGGGGAGGGAATCTTGTGCAAAAGCTCTTGAAACCACCCGAACGGGCAGAGGAAACCGCAGATGAACCGCCCCAGCAGCACCCCGAAGAGAATCAGGATGCCGGTGATGTAGTAGGAAAAGCGGAATTTGGAGGAGCCTATCACCGCTTGAAACGCTCCCACCGGGCAGGCACCGGCAGCGCCCGGGCAGGAATAGCAGTTCAGCCCCGGTACGCAGACGTATTTGCCACTGCCCTGATACAGTGTCCCTTTGGCAAAGTTGGGCAGGTGGAGGTTGGTTAAAAGGGTCGCCCCGGCCTGTATAAAGCCCCGGAAGCGAGCAAGGGGATTTAATTTTTTCTTATCCAATGCCTACACACTCCATACACAGCCGGATGGCCTTTGAAAATACGGTGTCTGCCTCGCCCCGCCACACGCCGAACAGCAGCATCAGCACCCCGGCGGCAAGCAAAAGCAGCTGCGCCTGTTTTTTTGTCATGAACATCATAGCCTCCTGTTGTTTGATGGCACCAGTATACACCATGCGGGATAAAATTTCTGCTAAGAAAATCTTAACACGAATCTTAACACCGTCTGCTATAATCTGTTATAATGAAAAAAACGCAATTTTTATGGGAAGGGTGGAACACAAGATGCGTCTTTTGGTGGTAGAGGACGAGCACTCCCTGCGGGAGGACATTGCCCGGAAGCTGCGGCTGTCCGGGTACGAGGTGGATGCCTGTGCAGATGGCGAAGCCGCGCTGGAAGCACTGGCGGCAGAGCGGTACGACCTTGTACTGCTGGACCTCAACCTGCCCAAGGTGGACGGGATGCAGGTGCTGCGCAGCTTACGGCAGCACGACCTTGAGACCTGTGTGCTGATCTTATCGGCGCGCAGCGAGATCGCGGATAAGGTGGAGGGGCTGGATGCCGGGGCAAACGATTATCTTTCCAAGCCCTTCCATCTTGCAGAGCTGGAGGCCCGGGTGCGCAGCCTGACCCGGCGCAAGTTCATCCAGCAGGATGTCTGCCTGTGCTGCGGGCGGCTGAGCTTCAACACCCGCAGCCGCGTTGCCACGGTGGATAGCCAGACCCTTGCGCTGACGCGGAAGGAGAGCGGCGTACTGGAATATTTGCTGCTGCATCAGGGACGCCCGGTCAGTCAGGAAGAGCTGATTGAGCACGTCTGGGACGGCAGCGTGGACAGCTTCAGCAACTCCATCCGGGTACATATCTCTGCCCTGCGCAAAAAGCTGCGGGCGGCGCTGGGCTACGACCCCATCCGCAACCGCATCGGGGAAGGCTACGAGATCGGAGGCGAGGCACAATGAAGCGTTTATCCCTGCAATGGCGCATCACCCTGCTGACGGCGCTGCTCATCGCCTGCGCCTGCGTGTGCATGAATCTGCTTTTGTATCGCACCGGCGTTACCGGCATGGATGCCCTCAACGGCTTTATGATGCAGTATCAGCCCGGCAGTGCGGATTCGTTGACCATCGAGATCCCGCAGGAGGAAATGTCCAGCCTGCTGGCGCATTTTTCACAGGAAGTCTACGATGCAAAGGTGGTTTTTGGCCGCAAGGGCTGGTGTATCACTGCCGTGGTCACCATCCTCAGCGCAGCCATCGCTTATTTTGTCAGCGGCAGAGCGCTGAAGCCTTTGCAGCAGCTTGCGCAGCAGGCGCAGCGGGTCGATCAGGACAGCATCGCCACCGTCCGTCTGGACGAAGATACCGTGCAGGAATTCGGGCAGCTGAGCCGGTCGGTGAACCGGATGCTGGATGGTCTGGCACAGTCTTTTGAATTGCAGCGGCAGTTTGCGGGTAACGCCGCCCACGAGCTGCGCACTCCGCTGGCTATTTTGCAGACAAAGCTGGAACTGTTTGCAGAGGAGCACCCGGCCATGGACGCTGAGACCGCCGGGCTGGTCAGCTCCCTGCGGGAGCAGCTGGACCGCCTGACCGCCCTTGTGCACACTTTGCTGGAAATGAGCAATCTGCAATCGGTCTCCCGCACCGACCAGATCGCCCTTGCACCGCTGGTAGAGGAAATCTTGACCGACCTGACCTCCCTTGCTCAGAAAAACAATATCTCCTTGCAGCAGGACTGCGCGGAGCTGGGCATGGTGGGCAGTGATGCGCTGATCTACCGGCTGGTGTTCAATCTGGTGGAAAACGGCATCAAGTATAACCGTCCCGGCGGGGCAGTGCGCGTCACCCTGCGGCAGGAAAAGCAAACTGCCGTGCTGCACGTTGCAGATACCGGCCCGGGCATCCCCGCAGACTGCCGGGACAGCATTTTCCAGCCCTTTTTCCGGGTGGATAAGTCCCGCAGCCGGGAGATGGGCGGCGTGGGGCTTGGGCTTGCCCTTGTGCGGGAGATCGCCGTACTGCACGGCGGCGGCGTGACCGTGGAGAGCAGCAGCGAAAACGGCACCACCTTTGTCGTTACCCTGCCGCTGGTACAGCCCTGCTGAAGCAAGCAGAGCATGGAAATCGTGCTTCCGAATAAAGGCTTCCCCCGGTCGGGGGAAGCCTTTTGCCCAGTGACGATTTGTGCAAGCATGGGAAGGGACTTTATTTTTGGCACACGGGGGAGTATACTGGAAACAGCAGACCCCGGAAAATAAGAAGGACAAAGGAGATACTGAAAATGCAGGCAACCATTCACAACGAATTCCTGACCCTGACCGTGGACACCCACGGTGCAGAGGCCGTCAGCCTGAAGAATGCCGCAGGCGAAGAGATGCTCTGGCAGGCCGACCCCGCCATCTGGAAGCGCCATGCACCCATCCTGTTCCCGTGGACGGGCAAGCTGGTGGACGGCACCTTTACTGCCAAGGGCAAAACATGGAAGGGCGGTCAGCACGGCTTTGCCCGGGATCTGGAGCACACCCTGCTGCGGGCAGAAGGGGATACCATCCAGCTGGAGCTGCGGGCGGACGATGCCATCAAGGCAGAGCGCTTCCCCTATGATTTTGTACTTACCAGCACCTTCCGACTGGAGGGCAAGACCGTGCACCATACCCTGCAGGTGACGAACCCCGGCACCGAGGAGCTGCGCTTCGGCATCGGCTTCCATCCGGCGTTCAACGTCCCGTTCGATGAAAAGCACACCACCACTGACTACGAGTTCCGTTTTGACCAGCCGGAAAGCCCGGTCATCCTCGATGCCAGCCCCAACGGCTTGCTGAGCGGCAAGAGCTATTACCAGTGGAAGAACCAGCAGGCCATCCCGCTGACCGATGACCTGTTTGCCAACGACAGCTTCTGCATGGCAGGCCTGCGCACTGGCACCATTGGCATCTGCGAAAAGGACACCGGCCGCAATATCACCTGCCGGGTGGAGGGCTACCCCTATTCGCTCATCTGGTCAGCTCCCGCAAAGCCGGTGCGCTTTGTGTGCATTGAGCCGTGGCACAGCCTGCCCGCCGCTGCCACCGACCCGCAGGACTGGGAGCAGCGCGCCGCAGCCGCCTGCCTTGCCCCCGGCGAAAGCTGGCAGACCACCCTTAGCACCACCTTTGACCGGTAAGAAAAAAGCACGCAGAAACGAAACGGCGTGCTCTTGACAGAAACCTCAAAAGTGTGTATATTGTAAATAGAAAAGGCACTGCGACAAGCAATCAGCCCTTTTGATGAACCGTCTTAAAAACTAAGAACCGTCACCGGTCAGGGTGACGGTTCTTTTTTGCTGAGAGTGCCACAGCAGAGAATGTGCAGGTTGTCAGCAATAGGGCAGCTGTTTCCCTCTGTGACCCCTCCTGTAAAAAGGGGACAGCGGAACGCCAGCAGGCGTTTCGCTGTCCCGAACTATAAAATATTCTTTCCGCTGAAGATGGCCAAAGCGCACGCGGCGGCCATTTCAGATCGTCCCGCGCAAAGGCTCAGAGAAGCGATTGCTTAGTAAGCAACGCCCCAGTAGACCATGGCCTTGGCGGGCTTGCCGCAGCAGGGGCACACATCGCTGAGCTGTTCCTGCTCAAAGGGCATGCAACGGCTGGAAAGTCCAGCCTCTTCCTTCATCTTCATCTCGCAGGCCAGATCGCCGCACCACATGGTCTTGATGTAGCCGGTGTTGGCTTTTGCCAGCTCCTTCACCTCGTCCATGGTGGTGGCAGCCCAGGTGCGCTTTTCGCGGTTTTCCAGCGCACGCTGGTACAGGTCCTTGCGCAGAGCTTCCAGCTGGGCGGGAATGGCAGTCTCCAGCTCGTCCAAGCTTACAAAGACCTTCTCGCGGGTGTCGCGGCGCACCAGCACGCACTGGTTCTTTTCCAGATCCTTGGGGCCGATCTCCAGACGCAGGGGCACGCCCTTCATCTCCCACTGGGCAAACTTCCAGCCGGGGGCGTTGTCGCTGTCGTCCAGCTTCACGCGGGCGTACTTGCTGATCTTCTCGGCCAGCTCGGCAGCCTTTTCGGAAACGCCGGGCTTGTGGGCGGCAATGGGCACCACCACAACCTGAATGGGGGCAATGGCCGGGGGCAGGATCAGGCCGTCGTCATCGCCGTGGGTCATGATGATAGCACCCACCAGACGGGTGGAAACGCCCCAGCTGGTCTGGAACGGATGATGCAGCTGGT
>OGON01002319.1_pt1 | contig 11666 bp, 9 predicted proteins | sample 1552671 | NCBI WGS metagenome assembly OGON01 (sample SAMEA2580136, study PRJEB22360) | human gut metagenome | biome: human gut; feature: human-associated habitat; material: faeces | place: Denmark | collected 2008/2010 | reverse complement strand
CCCGGTCCGCTGCTGAACAGCATCCAGAGTCTCAAAGCTTAAGCCCTTCCAGTTTTCCGGATATTTTCCGTGAATGTTTCCGATACCTGCTGCCAGGAAGTCAATTCCCAGATCTGCGATTCTCTTGCACTCTTCCGGATCTGCACACTCACCCATACCTACGACACCATCTTCCTCGCCGCCGATGGATCCAACCTCTGCCTCCAGAGACATTCCGTGCTCTGCACAGATCTCTACAAGCTTCTTGGTGTTCGCAACATTTTCGTCAATCGGGCTGTGAGAACCATCATACATGATGGATGAAAAGCCTGCTTCTACACATTTCAGACATCCTTCGTAGCTGCCGTGATCCAGATGAAGTGCTACAGGAACCGTAATATTCAGCTCTTCCAGCATTCCGTTTACCATACCTACGACAGTCTTGTATCCTGCCATGTACTTTCCTGCACCTTCAGATACGCCAAGGATTACAGGGGAATTGTTCTCCTGTGCTGTGAGCAGGATTGCCTTTGTCCACTCCAGGTTATTGATATTGAACTGTCCTACTGCATAGTGACCTGCTTTTGCTTTCTGTAACATTTCTTTTGCTGATACTAACATAGTCTTTTTCCTCCATTTTCTTAATAAATACGCAACTGTTCCGCATATTCATACGTTCCAGTCCCACACCTCGAACTGGCTGACGTGTGAATCGTAACGTCCCACGCACTCTATTCTTTTACATTATAACCCAGTTTTTCAAAAAAAGAAATAGCTATTTACATGAAATTAACGGTTTATCATTAATGATTGATCATCTCATCCACATTTTCTGACGTTACGATTCTGTGATGAAGACGGATATAGGTTCCATCCTGCAGTTCCTGCGGCAGTTCCGTATGGCACCCCAGCGCACAGGCAAGCGCCAGCATGCTCTCCGCCTGGCCTTTTGCATCGTTTATAACTGTCCCGGCCATCGTGCCCTCCTTCACCGCCTCCAGGGCAGCATCATTTCCATCAATTCCCACAATGACAGGGAATACACTTCTTCCCGACTCCTTCCAGGCATCAATGGCTCCAAGCGCCATATCGTCATTATTGCAAAGCACCAGCTCAATTTCATCCCCAAACTCATTGATCCACAGATTCATTTTTGTCTGTGCCTGTGCCCTGTTCCAGTTTGCGATTTCATCCCCCAGCTTTTCCAGCAGAATTCCGGCATCCGTAATCGTCTTCACACAATATTCCGTACGGATGAGCGCATCCTGATGGCCTGCTTCTCCTTCCAGCATCACATACTGCAGCTTTCCATCCCTGTTGCGGTCATAGACGGTGATTCCATTCTCCCCGCCACACAGCCGGGTAATGATCTCACCCTGCATGATACCGGATTTCTGTGGTTCAGACCCTACATAATACAGCTTGTCCCAGCGCCTGAGATCCTCCTGTACCAGTTCTCTGTTGAAAAAGATGACCGGGACGTCTGCATTTTTTGCTTTATCAATGATCATGGTGGCATCTGTCCTGTCAACGATATTGACACACAGAATATCACATCCGGAGTCAATAAAGTCTGCCACCTGGTCATTCTGAACATTCTGCTTTCCCCCGGCACCTGCCACTTCGACTGTGATCGAGATTCCCGTCTCCTTTTCCTTCTGCTTTGCCGCTGTCTGAAAATCCTGTATAACACTTAAAATAAACGTATCATACTGATCATATGCACAGATTCCGATTTTCAGGTTCCGGGGCATGCCTCTTTTTTCCTTTCTGACTTCTCCTGAGCATCCTGCCATGAAAAGCACTGCACACAGGAGCAGTATTGCTGCATTGCCTGTCCTCTTCATATCTTCTCCCTGGTTTCTACTGAATGATAGGATAAAGAAGCCTCTCATTTTCCGGTTCATGCAGAGTTTCACCGGTCACTCTGTGGTAATCGATCTCCTTGGGCTCCCCTGCTCCTCCTTTGCGTATCTTCTGTATTAAGGTATCGACTGCCTCGTACCCCATGTTAAATTCGTTCTGGAATACGATCCCCTGAATCAGGCCCTGATCCAGAGCAGACACGATCCGACGGCTGCTCCCGATTCCATAAACCTTCCTGTTTTCCGGAGATTCTCCAACGATATTTACCGTCATCTCAAGTCCTGTATCGTCAAGTGCAGCCAGTATCTGTGTCCCGCTGCTCTCAAGCACGCGGCTCATGGACTCCCTGCTGGGATACACCACCTGCTCCACCTCACGCCCTGCACTGGCACAGGCATTCCGGAATCCCTCAAGACGGTCACGTCTGCTGCTTCTGTTGTCTCCGATCTGAACCACCGTAATCGGAACGCTCTCATCCTCTTTTTCCATAATAAGGCGTGCCAGTTCTTCCCCCATTTTATATGAATCTGCTGCCACGCACGGAAGAGATTCATCCCTTTCGATCCGGCTCTCCACCAGCACAATCGGTACCACATTTGCCATCGTGGTAATATACCCGGACATCTGATGACTGTCTGTCACGGCTGCCACCATTCCCTCTGTCCCATTCGCGCGCTCACGGTCCATCTGCTCTTTTTGTTCCTCACTGTCATTTGTCCCTGAGAGGATCACAAAATTTACCAGAGCCCCAAAGTCGGAGGCAGCCTGATCAACCCCCTGCCGGAATGCTATCCACCTCTCTTCTGTACTTCCATAAACCACTACAGAGATATTGACTTTTTTTCCGTTTGACTGAAAAGAATCCATATAAACGTACGAAGCCACGGAAAGAAGAATCAGAAGTACGATGATTACACCCACCGCCTGCCAGTTTTTTCTGTTCACGATCTCCTTCCCTCCTTTGCAAATGATCTGGGAAGATGGATTCTGACACACGTTCCCACATCCGGTTCACTGTGAATCTCCAGACCATATGCTTCCCCGAAATAAAGACGGATTCTCTGATGTACATTCACGAGACCCACTCCTGAGCCTTTTTTATGCACACGGACATTGTCTGTCAGAAGATAATTCACCATCTCTGCGGTCATTCCCGGACCATTATCTATGACATCGATATAAATATCCCCGTCCTTCTCATATCCATGCACTTTTATTACCCCATCGCCCTCCATCGATTCCATCCCGTAATAAATCGCATTTTCCAGTATTGGCTGGATGACCAGCTTGATCGTGCTGTATTGCAGAATTCTCTTCTCCATCTCCATACTGAATACAAACCGGTTTTTATAGCGTACTTTCTGAATGTTCATATAGTTTCTGGCATGCTCTGCCTCATCCGCAATGCTGATGATCGTCTTCCCCTTACTGATACTGATCCGAAATAGCCGGGACAGAGCCGTTACCATGGAAATGGCCTCTTTATACTGTTCCCCCTCAATCATCCATACGATCGAGTCCAGTGTATTGTACAGGAAATGCGGATTGATCTGGGACTGAAGCGCATCCAGTTCTGTTTTTCTTTTTGCCTCCTGCTCCATTACCATATCATCCATCAGCCTTCTCATCTGTGCAACCACGGAGCGTATGGTTCTTCCCAGATGACGGATCTCCTGAGAGCCTCCCTCATAGATTTCCATTGTCAGATTCCCGCGCTCAAGTTCCTTCACGGACTCCTCCAGATGGCGGATCGGATCGGTGATTTTACCTGATACTAAAATATTCAGTATAACCATGCATAAGATGGTAAAGATAACAATAATTAAAACGAATATCCTCATCTGGTTCAGGTCGAGGTAAAATTCATCCTTTGGAACAACATTCACAATCTTCCATCCCGTATATCCCATGGTTTTCACTGTCACCAGACGTTCCTCTCCCTGGAAAGTCTCCGTGTGGCTTCCATCTTCATATTTTGCAGCCATCAGATTATTCTCCGTATTCAGGTTGGCATAGATTGCCTTTTGTCTGGGATGATAGATGATTTCGCCGGAACCGTCAATCAGATAGGTATATCCCGATCCTCCTGAATTCACTTTTTCAAAAAGCTGCTCGATCCCGCTGTAATCCATATCCACCAGAAGGACGCCACGGCTGGTCTCTCCGTTTCTCGTCAATTCTACAATACGGCTCAGAGAAATCACCCAGTAATACCTGGACGTACTGTCTGTGAACAGATTCTGGACATGAGGAGTTGAAAAATGCAGATTTTCAATTTCGTCATTTGCCTTGCGAAACCACCCCTGATCTACCACATCCACATCCTTTTTCAGGCTGGCAACAGGTGTTGCCGACACCAGACTTCCATCTTTCTCAAAACAGGCGATGCTGACCAGCCCATCCTTATTTGCTTCATACAGAAGATTCATCTCTCCGTCAAGATTCTTTGAAGACAGGTCCACATTTTTTATCACACAGTAATACATAGAGTTCGAAATTCTCATCATATTGCGGACATTTGTTTCCAGGTTCAGGCTCACCTGATTGATCAGCTGCTCATTGTTTTTATCGATCAGATTCTCTGTACCGATACTGAATCTGGTATAGAGCAGTATTGCGGCAAATCCCAGAGAGATAATTGAAACAATTGTGAATGATACTGCAGTAATCTGGCTGATGCTTGCCGTCTGATAATAGTCTTTTATCCGCCACCAGATCTTCTTAATCTTCGCTTTCATGATTCTCCATTTTGCTCATTCTGTATTTTGTCGGGGACATACCGTATTTTTTCCGAAACACATAACTGAAGTAATTCGGCTCCGTATATCCCACCTCTCCCGCTATTACATAGGTCTTTTCCTGAGTATTGTTTAAAAGTTCCAGTGCGGCTTCCATTCTTACATTCGTCAGATACATAACAAAACTCTGCCCTGTCTCCTTTTTGAAGATCGTAGAAAAATATGCCGCACTTACGTTCAGATAATTAGAGAGAATCTCCACCGACAGATTACTGTCCGCATAGTTCTCCTGAATAAACTGCTTTGCTTTTTCCGTGAGCAGCTTTGTCGAATCTGTCTGCTCCTGACGAATCAGGGACCGGAATTTCATACACACATTGTACAGCCACTCTCCCAGGGAATCAAGAGAATCAAACTTTGCGATTTCCTGGTAAAAATCCATATTTCCACCGAAAATCTCTTCCAGATTCAGATGATAAGAGCGCCCCAGTTTCAAAAGCTCTGTTACAAGTTCCATCATGGCAACCTGATAGCGGTGCAGTGAAATATTGGAATGCTTAAACTTTCCCATCAGCTCTTCGACTGCTTCTCTTACCTCATGCTGCCTGCCCAGCTTTACTGCTTTTGTAACCTTCTGTATATCCTGATCATCCAGTACAAAGTCCCTGCTCGGTGCCGGCTGAATATCACGAATATAAATAGCCTGGTTTGGTTCCAGTAATACCCGATAGTCTACGGCATCCACTGCCCCCTGATAGGAAACGGCAAGATTCCCGAGTCCCGTAACTGCCTGGCCGATTCCCGCTGTCACATTGACCTCCAGCAGCCGGTTTGCTTCTTTGCAGATCTGATTCATTTCCTGAATCTCCTTCTTCACCTCAGCTGCTTCTTCCAGCAGCATGATAACAGCCACCAGATCAAGATATAGAAAGCTCCTGAAATCGGTCCGCTTTTTCGTATTCTCATCTATGATCTGCTTCAATGACAGATTTATAAGGCTTCGCCTTTCCATCGCCTGCTCTCCCATATCCGCCCGAAAGACAGCAACCGAATAAAATGGCGCATCCAGATTCACTTCGTAGGACTCGTTCATCTCCTCAATCAGTTCATCTGATATCTTTCCTTCCAGCAGACCTGCCATAAACTGCTCCTTCATGACCGGCAGGCTCTTCTGATAGTATTCATAAAGCTTCTCATGGTTCCGTTTCTCATCGATCTCTGCATCCAGATTCTTCTTTATTCTCAAAAACACATTCCTGAGTTCTTCCGAATCAATCGGTTTTAAAATATATTCTTCTACTTCCAGTTTGATCGCTTCTCTCGCATATTCAAATTCGTCAAATCCGGAAAAAATGACAATTCTGATATTCCTTTGCGATTCTTTCATTTTACGGCAAAGGGTAAGACCATCCATGAAAGGCATCATAATATCTGTCATCACGACATCCGGACTCAGCTTTTCTGCCAGTTCCAGTGCCTCTTCACCATTTTCTGCAGTAGCAATTACCTCAAATCCGATTGTTTCCCAGTCTAACTTTCTTGCAATTGCCTGCCGGACAGCCTCTTCATCATCCACCAGCATCACCTTGTAAAGCCCCATCTGTTCCTTCCTCCTGTGTCTTCTCCCGTGTCTTTTCCTGAAAACATATCTGAAACTCTACTATAATTCACTTCCCGTTTTATTGCAATATCTGTTTCACAATCATTCGTTACTGTTCACTCCGTGACCGGTAACAATCATTCTTCATCACCAGTATCATCTGTCCGTTCAGCTGTCGCTTCCGGATCTTCGTCAACAGCCGGTCTGGAGAGTTTATATCCCGTCACAATCCCCATAATCATCATTCCGGCACCCACCACGGCAAAAAATATCATAAATATGACCATCAAAATCTTTTCATTGCCAGAACTGGTGGGCAGGCTTGTCAACAACTTGTATGCCATAAAAAGCAGATAAAATCCTGCCATGGCATAAATTGCCATTCTTCCTCTGTTTCTTGCGTTATCACTCATCCTGTTTCTCCTTTCCGCAAAGTCTGCAATGTATGCTAAGAAAGGCAGAACCGGACAACTTATTCCGGCTCTGCCCTATTATTATGCTCTGATACCGCAAAGAATTATTTACGAACCAGATATTTTCTCATATCGATGGAGCATGCTGCAAGGATGATCAGACCCTTGATGATATACTGCATGTTCTGGTCGATTGACAGGAAGGTCAGTGCAACGAAGATGATTCGAAGAACGAATACACCGAGTACGATACCGCTGATCTTACCAGTACCACCGACGAAGGATACACCACCGATTACGCAGGCTGCGATCGCATCACACTCGTAGTTCAGACCGGTCTGTGCGGTGTTGGAACCGATACGTGCGGACTCGATGAAACCTGTGATACCATACATAGCACCTGCCAGTGTGTGTACCAGGATTGTTGTCAGACCTACATTAACACCGGATACGTTTGCTGCTTCCGGGTTGGAACCTACAGCAAACATATTCTTACCAAAGGATGTCTTGTTCCAGATGAACCACATTGCGATTACGCAGATGAGTGCATACCAGATATAGTTCGGAATCGGAACCTTGCCCAGAGATACGATACTTCCTGTTACAAAGTTCTTAAAGGATGAATCCAGACCGGACAGCGGCTGTCCATTGTTTCCGTTCAGCATGATGTACATCAACAGGACACCATAAGTGATCAGCTGAGTAGCCAGCGTTACGATGAACGGATGCAGCTTAAAGTGTGCAACGAAGAAACCGTTGACTGCACCAACGATGGCACCGACAACCATAACAATCAGGATTACCACCGGAATCGGCAGAGGCTGCAGATTCGGGAAGATCTTTGTAGCGTAATCCATAGACTGAAGCAGGGATGCCGAGATACATGCGGTAAGACCTACAACACGTCCTGCAGAAAGGTCGGTACCTGTCAGTACGATACATCCACCGATACCAAGAGCGATCGGAAGGTTCGCCGCTGACAGAGAAACAATGTTTACGATAGATCCTGTGCTCAGGAAATTATGATTTTTTACATAAGTATAAATAACTGCAAGAATAATCAGTATGTACAGTGCATTGTTCAGAAGCGTTTCCTTTACATAATTGCCCTTATCCTTGCTGTCCATTGCTTTAAAATTTGCAAGGTTTGTTTTAAAATTTTCTACAAATGCGATTTTCACGTATCTCAGCCTCCTTATACATATTTTGCTGCAAGAGTCATGATTTCTTCCTGTGACGTATTACGGGCATCTACTTCACCTGCCAGACGTCCGCCGGACATAACCAGAATACGGTCACAGATACCAAGCAGCTCCGGCATCTCTGAAGATACCACCAGGACGATTTTGCCCTTGTTTGCCAAATCCAGAATCAACTGGTAAATCTCATATTTCGCACCTACGTCGATACCACGGGTAGGCTCATCCAGAAGCAGTACCTCAGGCTCTGTCAGCAGCCAGCGGCTTAAGATAACCTTCTGCTGGTTACCACCGGAAAGAGAGCGGATCTTCGTCTCCTGTGTAGGAGTCTTTGTACGCATCTTCCCAATGTATTCCTGAGTGTCTTTCCTCATGGACTTCTCACTCAGGTAAAATCCTTTTTTATGTCTCTTCAAGCTGGAAATAACCGTATTTTCGCGAATATTCAGAATAGCAAAGATACCTGTCGCACGTCTCTCCTCTGTCAGCAGGGCAAAGCCGTTCTTAATCGATTCGCGGGCATTTCTGTTGAGAACCTGTTTGCCGTCCAGCTTAATCGTACCTGACTTTCTCGTCGCGATACCGAAGATGTTCTCCAGTGTCTCGGTACGTCCGCTTCCATCCAGACCTGCCAGACCTACGATCTCACCTCTGCGTGCCTTGAAGGAAACATCCTTCAGAAGGGAATACTGTGCAGTAAGGTTCTCTACCTCTAATGCATAGTCCCCCGGCTTATTCGTCTTCGGCGGGAACTGGTTCGTCAGCTCACGTCCTACCATCAGACGGATGATCTCATCCATCGTCATTTCCTTTGCAGGCTTCGTCGCTACCCATGTACCATCTCGCATGACGGTGATCTCGTCAGATATCCGAAGGATCTCCGCCATCTTGTGGGAAATGTAAATAATACCCACGCCACGGTCTCTCAGCATATTTATAATCTTAAATAAGTGCTCTACCTCTTCTTCTGTCAAAGAAGATGTCGGCTCATCGAACACGATAACTTTCGAATTAAATGAAACTGCCTTTGCAATCTCTACCATCTGGCGTTGGGAAACCGGCATCGTGCTCATGATCCTTCTCGGATCCACATCAATTTCCAGTTCTTCAAACACTTTCAATGTATCATTATATGCCTTTTTGTCGTCTGTCATAATGCCGCCGATTTTAGGAAAACGTCCAAGCCAGAGATTATCCATTACACTTCGTTTCAGCGCCTGGTTCAGCTCCTGATGAACCATGGCAACACCATTTTCCAATGCTTCCTTTGAACTCTTGAAATTAATCTCTTTCCCCTCAAGGAAAATTTCCCCGCCATCCTTTGCATACATTCCAAACAGGCATTTCATCAGTGTGGATTTCCCGGCACCGTTTTCGCCCATCAGCGCATGAACCGTTCCCCTCTTCACTGTCAGCGAAACGTTATCCAGCGCCTTTACGCCCGGGAACTCCTTGGAGATGTTTTTCATCTCAAGCAAAACCTCATGCTCCATATCCTGACCTCCTGTCTTTTATACCTAAGAAACAGCCGCCAACCATGTGGCGGCTGTCCTCCTGTATTACTTTTATTATGCAACCTGCATAATGCTTTCGAGTCTCGCCCTTTGCTGCCCTCTCATATTTCTTAATGATTCAATCATTCTCCTGTGTACATAGCGTACGGGATGTAGATCTTGTTAGCTACGTTCGCAGAGATGTTGTAGCTGTCAGTGTTAGCCATAACATCCTGTCCGGAACCTGCATTCTTAACCAGATCTGCGATACATGCTGCCATACCTTCAGCATCCTGCTTGATCGTACCTGTCATCTTGCCATCAGCGATCAGCTGCTTAGCTGCATCTGTAGCGTCAACACCGAATACAGGGATCGTTGTGCAGTCTGCTGTTCCCAGGTTGTATCCCTTGTCATTCAGAGCGGAGATAGCACCCTCAGCCATACCATCGTTGTTGCAGATAACCAGCTCGATCATGTTGCCATTGTCCTCATTGTACTGGGACAGGTTTGTTGTCATGTAGTTGTTAGCTGCTGTTGCGCTCCAGTTACCATCCTGGTCAACCTGATATTTGTCTGCGTTGGAAGCATCAAAGTACTCAAGCTCCGGCTTTCCAGCTGCTGTCAGAACTGCGTTTGCATCTTCTACACCATACTGTGTACGGTAAATAGCCTCTACGTTACCAAGCTGTCCCATGAACATTGCATAGGAAATCTTGCCGTCGCCGTTTAAGTCAACAGCGTCAAAGTTCTCAACCAGGTACTCACCGATCATCTTACCCTGCATATGACCTGCTTCCGGAGCATCTGTTCCTACGAAAGCACACTTGTCATAGCTTCCAAGTACCTGTCCCTCTTCCTCGTCAGTCTCAACTGCACGGTTGAAGAAGATTACAGGAACGCCTGCTGCAGAAGCCTTGTCAACGATCTGCTGGGAAGCGTCTACAGAACCGGAAGTAACGATGTTAACTACCAGTACATTAGCGCCTGTCTGAAGAGCTGTATCGATCTGCTCGTTCTGTGTTGTCTGGTTGCTGTTAGCGTCAAAGTCCTGATATTTAACTCCCAGTCCATCGAGTGCGCCATCCAGAGCGGTACGTACAGATGAGATGTAGGTATCAGAGAATGTGTAGTAGAAAACTGCTACGTTTGCATCTGCCAGGTCAACACCTGCATCTTCCACTGCTTCTGCTACGCTTTCTGCCTCTGTGTCTGATCACCGGATATTCCCCATTTGTTGATGCCGTTTCCGTTCCTGCTGCATTACTATCCCCAGATGCACCAGGTGTTTCTGCTTTGCTTCCGCATCCTGCTACCATAGTTGCTACCATAGCAGTTGCAAGTAATGCGCTGATTACTTTCTTCTTCATTTTATATATCCTCCTGTATAAATATTCTCCGCAGGGGACCATCCCCCACGAGGTGTAGCTCTATTATAACAGGCATAGCTTCAGAAAACCATATAAATTTCTTTGGTTCACTATCAAATTTATTAAATATCCATTATTTTTTAATTATTTTATTGTCATAATGCCGGATTTTTTTCTCTGTATGTTGCGGTTTCTTCTATTCATTCGTTATTCTGTATATATTTCACCAGACTTCGGTATTCTTTTCTGATTCAAAGGAGTCTTCCGCCCGGGACCAGCAGGTGCTCCTGTTATCCTTCTTTGCCATGATCGAAATCGCATGCTTATGGTTTCTGACGATCACCTCACGGTGATTACCTCCGAATTCTCCGTCAAGTGTCCAGGGAATCTCCTCTTCTGATTCAAAAATAACCCGGGAGGCTTTCCATGAACAAATCATCTTATGATCCATTTCCTGCAGCAGAATCGCCCCCAGTATTTCCTGAAGTTCTATAGGATTTCTGGGCATCCTGATCAGCGTCACCTCAAAGACACCGTCATCGAGCTGGACATTTTTTCCCGTAATATTTTTAAATCCTCCTACTGACCGGGAATTCGTCACCATTCCAAAGATAAAGTCATCCTCCATCTGCTCTTCACCTGTACTGATCTTCATATGATAGGATTTCAGATTAAATAAACGCTTTGCCCCCTCCAGAACATAAGCCAGATGCCCCAGCACGTTCTTTACCTCCTGACGGGTCTGATAGGACACATCGGTAAATGCACCAAAGGCCGCGATATAGACGAAATAATTCTCATTAAATCCTCCGATATCACAGGCACAGGGCCGGCTCTGCATAATATATCCTGCTGCCTCCTTCATATTTCTCGGAAGTCCCAGGCTCCCCGCGAAATCGTTCGTACTGCCCGCCGGAATATACCCCACAGGGCAGCGTTCCTCCGGCTTTCTTGCCATCATTCCGGTAATGACCTCACCCAGCGTTCCGTCCCCGCCACTGCATACGATC
>OGON01002309.1_pt1 | contig 11700 bp, 16 predicted proteins | sample 1552671 | NCBI WGS metagenome assembly OGON01 (sample SAMEA2580136, study PRJEB22360) | human gut metagenome | biome: human gut; feature: human-associated habitat; material: faeces | place: Denmark | collected 2008/2010 | reverse complement strand
TAAACTGCGGCGGGCGCCGCACTCCGGGAATCTAACCCCTCCGAGGATCTCTCCGAGCTGCCCCCATTGCTTGAGACTGTGGCTGGACAGGGGTACCATTATAGGCAGATGAGGTCTTGGCGAAACAGGCTGCCATGCCTGCTTTTGGATCGGAGGACCCGCTGGGCACCTTATTGGCCGTCATTGATAGGAGAAAAAGAAAAGCATTTCCTTTTTGTCTCCTACAGGTGGTCATCGCGCACCGTCCGCATCGCTCGCTCATCGCTGATGTTATTTAGCTGCCGGATATTCAGTTGAAAAGGTTCAATGAAGGCGTCTTAAGGCCCCTTCACTTTACAACGGACATATTTGCAGCAAACCACAACCATCAGCCAAAAATATTTTTTGCTTTTTTCTGAATGAGGCGGATTGCATTCTGGACGCTCTGATAGCTAACACCCATCAGGTCTGCATAAGCCTTGTAGCTGATCCCATTCAAAATGCAGGCTTGATAGATGCCATATTGGGTAGGAGTCAAGCTTTCTCGCAAGCTACTCTCCAGCAGTTTCGTGGAAATCTCCTCCGTATAGTCGCAGGTGTCAGCTAACCAGCTGGAGTCTGCCACATCTTCGGGAAGCATATCCAGAGAGAGAACCGTTGGAGCGGTTTTCCCTTCTCTGGATGGACCCTGCTCCGGAGATATGGTGCGCCGGAGACGCTTCTCCTCTGAGCGCAGAACCTGCATGACAGAGCGTTCCACCTCCGTTATCTCGCCGGTAGCTTTGATCCGAACCATGCATTTTCCTTCCTCTGTGGTCCACAGGTCGTAATCGAATTCAACTGGGGTCTTCGGAATACTCATTGTCTTGTCCTTTCCGCTGGCGCGGAGCAGCGGATGGACGAGACAAAAATAGAGCCGCATGACGGTGAGCTTGAATCCCATGCCGATAAAACAGAGTCCGAAAACTCTGTTCATGCGGCATTAGGAAGACTCACCAATCAGCGGCTCCACAGCACAGCTATCATAATATTTTGTTGTATGTTATTATCTCCGGCCTTTCAGACGGAGTTTTAACCTTCTCATGCTGAGAACATCAAAGACTGTCTCACGCCCACAAGCCTTACATTTTGCTTGGACATGGCCTTTTGTGTCCTCAAATACGGCGATGGCGTTATGCCCGCAATAGGGGCATTTCATCATGCGCATTTTTTGATTTGTTATGGCGCGTCGCGCCCTTTGTATCTTTATCTGCATTTCCGGCGAAGGCTCGGAAACCCGGATGCTTCTGCTCATGGCCACACCTCCAACGGATCGTCATACTCCGCAAGGGGGCGGTCCTCAATGTAGCCGAGTTGTCTCAGCCGGATAATGGCTGCGGACTTGGAGACACCAAGAGACTGGCACAGCAGAGTCAGGGATAAACGATCAATATAATTAAACCTCCCCTCGTAGTTCTTGAGGACACGACCACGGGCAAATTGCCTCATGGCAATGTCGATTTCCTTTTGGGGCATCAGAATGGCAGCGCCTAACACATTTGCTTGCCATTCATTCCAATCCTCGCGGGTCTTGAGATCACGGAGCGAATATACCGCTCTGGGGGCATATTTGCTTTCGTGCATTCTCTTATCATTGTCGCTTTCCATCCCGAACAGGATTTGATGAGCGCATTCATGGGCAAGGGTAAATCTGCGCTTCCCGCACAAAGCATGAACCTGTCCAGGCTGAATAAAGCTCATATCCAAAAGAACCTGATTTGCTTTCAGCGGGATTGTCCGCTTAACGCCCTGTTCCTCTATGGTGTACTCTGTATCGGCATAAGCGGTTAGCCCGCATAGGCTTCCGTCAGAGGATAGATGCGCGAATGAAACGCTCAAGCCGAGATAATCCTTGGCGAACTGGTCAATCGGTGTTGCCTGAGCAGTTGACCTCTCATTGTCTGCATCTTTCCCGAAAAAGAACTCATTGAAGTCCATGGTCACGGCTGCGGCAATTTCTTCGATCTGCTTGTGGGATAAAATCATAGGCTGGCCTCCTTTTCTTCGACAAACCACTTGTCTCCTTCATGGAACAGGAAAGCCTCCTTCCCATGAATCATAACGGTATAACGGATGCCGCCCCCGCCAACCTTCTTGGATGTGGCGCGGCATTTGTAACGAAGCTCATCAATCTCGAAGATGCGGCCGTTCCTCCACCGGATAAACCGGGGACGGATCGTGCCTTCCTCATCGACATCAAGATTGACTGAGACATACGCTTTCCTACACTGCATCTCCATCTTCAAACTCACTCCCGTCTTTCTACTGTCGGCTGATGCCGCCGAAAGTCTGATCTAAGATGCTGCGGCAGCTTGTCCGCCGAAAAAGCACCTTGATTTGTAACTTTTTCTTGTATTTTTGCTCACCCCACTTGACATGATGAGCAATTCAAGGTAAAATATGAGCAGTTGAATTGCTCAACAATAATTATACGCAGTTGAAGTGCCTTTGTCAATAGATATGAGCAATTAAAAGTCGCAAACTTTTTGTGAACAGGAGTGATTACCAAAATGACATTCGGAGAGAAGTTCAAGATTGAACGAGAGAAAAAAGGAATGACACAGCAGGAAGTGGCCGATGCTCTGGGAATCAACAGGCGCATGATCACCCGATATGAAAACGGTATTTCTTTTCCCCGTACGAAAGACGCATATCGAAAGATCGCTGCCTTTTTCGGTGTGGATGTCAACTACCTTCTGACAGACGATGAAGAGTTTGTAGTGGAAGCATCTGAGCAGTACGGTTCTCGCGGCATGAAGCAGGCTCAGGAGCTGATTGATGGGATGTCCGGCCTGTTTGCTGGCGGTACACTCTCCGAGCAGGATAAAGATGCGGTTATGAAGGCATTGCAGGATATTTACTGGGAGTCCAAAGCCCGCAATGTTGAGAAGTACACCCCCAAGAAGTACAAAAAAGGCAGCGGCGAAGCAGGGGCTTGATGCGTCTGTCCGTTTTATTGTACTTGTGCTTTGATAGAATTATATTGGAAACCTGTAACACCGAGGGGGTGAGCGTTCCGTGATTATCCGCTCCGAGGAAATCTACAACAAGGCGCAAAACATCGTGAGAAGCTGCGGAACAAGGGACACCTTGAAGATTGCCCGTGAGCTTGGTATCTATGTGCATTACCTTGATAACCTGAACGATCTTCTGGGGATGTATACATACCGGCATAAGGAACGGCATATTCTTCTGAACTCGAAAATGGAGGAAATGGTCATGCAGATGGTCTGCGGACATGAGATCGGGCATGATGTTTTCCATCGGGACCTTGCAAAAGGCAACAATTCCTTGCCGGAGTTTGTCCTGTTTGATATGCGTTCAAAGCCGGAATACGAGGCCAATGCTTTTGCAGCGCACCTGATCATCGACGATGATGAACTTATCGAAAATATGCAGCAGGGCTACGATGTCGTGCAGCTCTCCGCAATGATGAATACGAATATCAATCTCATGCTGATCAAGCTCCACGAGCTTAACCGCATGGGCTGGCGGCTGAATCTGCCCTATGTACCCCGCTCTGACTTTCTCAGGAATGTCAAGCCGGAGGGCTGATGCCAACTGGGAGGATGCTATGAAATATGTTCTGTTCCGCTCTTTTGGGAGCATTGATAAGGATGTCCGCAAGCATGAGCTTGTTGCCGTCGAGTACGGAAAGGACATCAACGAAGTGACTGACGCGCTGATAAAGGCTGCCGCCAATGATCTGGCCGGTATGCCGGAATATGAGTATTTTGAGACGGCAGCATTCGCGCCTGAGCCGATCAAGGATTTTCGGCGTGTTAAACGCTATCAATATGAAATGATGGGAATTGTCTATCCGCAGTACGCAGAGAAGAATATCCTGATTGAATACGGTATTACAGAGGCAGACAAATAAGAAAAGAGCAGGAACACAGTATGGAAAATATCGTTTTTGACCGAAATTATGAACTCACATCAGAAGACAATGGCTATGCTGATGCAGTCTACGAAAAGGCTATAGAACCGGATGGATTCTTCGCCTCCTTCGGGAAGAAAATGGATGCTATACCCAAGATCATTGTGCCGGAGGATCAGGCGAACTATGAGTATCTGCTGGAACGCTGTGATCAGTTCGCGCAGGATCATCACGGACGGATTCACGCTGTTGTGGACTATCAGCGCTTTCATTCCGAGATCAACCTGTATCTCAGGATGATTGAGTTTGACTGCGAGGAAGATATGTCCCTGCTGAAGGACATTGGAGAAAGGGCGCATTATGTCTGCATTACGCCCGAAGAAGGCGGAGGTTTTCGCATTCACATCATGATCAACTACTTTCAGGAGTTGATGACAGACGAGCAGTGTGACTATCTGAAATACGAAACCATCATGGAGAATTCGGAGCTGGCCGATTTGCTGCAAATACCCGGACTGACACAGGAGCAGATGGAAGCCTCGCTAATTATGAAAGATATTCTTGACCGTTTTGATGCAGAAACGAAAGTAGACAGAACTACGGCATTCAAGGCTGTGCTTGATCATATGGGACAGACCCCGGAGGAAGGCATGGATTTGAACCGTATGATTGCTCTTCTTCAAAAGCTGCTGGATGCAGTGCTGAATGAGGAAGACGAATAGATTTGGAGGAACAGAAAATGAGCAGAAAACTTGTGGCATACTTTTCCGCAACCGGAGCGACCGCAAAGGTCGCTGAAAAACTGGCTGAGGCCATCGGTGCGGATATATACGAAATTGAACCGGCAGTACCTTACAGCAAGGCCGATCTTGACTGGACAAATCAGAAATCCCGAAGCAGCGTTGAGATGAGTGATCCGACATCTCGCCCTGCTATCGCCGGAAAACGCGACAACATGGATGACTATGACACCGTGTTCGTTGGCTTTCCTATCTGGTGGTATGTCGCACCGACAATCATCAATACCTTCCTTGAGAGCTATGACCTGACCGGTAAAACCATCATTCCCTTTGCTACCTCCGGTGGAAGTGGAATGGGAGAAACCAATGAACATCTTGCTTCAAGCTGTAAGGGTGCAAAACTGATTGAAGGCAAGGTCTTCAATCACAGCACCAGTCATAAAGAACTGGTAGCTTGGGTTGATGGATTACGGATTTAGGAGACAGACAAATACGGAATTTGTGGAGGAGAGTATGAAATACAAAGGAACGCTTATTGTTGTTAAAGATTGCAACCGTGCTCTAAAGTTTTATCGTGATATGTTTGGGCTTCAGTTGCTGCAAGACAACGATGGAAATATGGAACTGACAGATCATCTGTATTTGCAGGAGCAGGGTTACTGGGAAGATTTCACGAAAAAGCCCATCATTTCAAACAGCAATCAGTCTGAATTATATTTTGAAGAATCCGATATAGAAAAATTTGTGGAACGACTTGAAATGCTCTACCCCCAAACAGAATATGTCAATCGCCTGATGACACACAGTTGGGGGCAAAAGGTGGTTAGGTTTTATGACCCTGACGGAAACCTGATTGAAGTAGGAACACCCGTTTAACACATCTCGATAACTTCCAGTTTGTAGATCAGAAAGAATGGTGGGATAATGCCTCTTCAAATCGTCAGAAATGACATCACAAAAATGAAAGTGGACGCAATCGTCAACGCTGCTAACGCATCGCTTCTTGGCGGTGGTGGTGTTGACGGCTGCATCCATCGGGCTGCAGGACCGGAGTTGCTGGCTGAATGTAAAACGCTGGGCGGATGTGAAACCGGCAGCGCCAAGATTACGAAGGGCTACAAGCTGCCCTGCAAGTATGTGATCCATGCCGTAGGCCCCCGCTGGCGGGACGGCAAGCACGGAGAGCGTGACCAGCTTATTTCCTGCTATCGCACTTCTCTTGAGCTGGCGAAGGAGAAGGAATGTGAGACAGTTGCTTTTCCTCTCATTTCATCCGGCATCTACGGTTATCCGAAAGACCAGGCACTTAGAATTGCCATTGATACGATCAGTGAGTTTCTGCTTGAAAACGATATGACCGTCTACATCGTCATCTTTGACAGGAAAGCATATCAGATCAGCGGTAAGCTCTATGCGGATATTGCCGAGTACATAGACGATAACTATGTGGACGAGCATTCCGACAACTATTCTGCGCGTCTTCGCCGGTTGAATGCCCTTCGTGATATGGAGCCGGTTTGCGAAGCGTCGGTCTGCGAAGAAGCCGACGAAGCGATTGAGCCTATCCTGCCTATGCCAATGGCAGCACCTAAGAAGACAAAATCTCTGGATGAGGCGCTGGGTCAGATTGATGAGAGCTTTTCCGAGATGCTGCTGCGCAAAATCGACGAGAAAGGTATGACGGATGCCCAGTGCTACAAGAAGGCAAACATTGACCGGAAGCTCTTCTCGAAGATCCGCAGCGATAAGCTGTATAAGCCGAGCAAGCCTACTGCAATCGCCTTTGCCATTGCTCTTGAGCTGTCTCTGGATGAGACTAAGGATATGCTTATGAAGGCGGGCTTTGCGCTGTCTCATTCGAATAAGTTCGACATTATCATTGAGTATTTCATTGAGAATGAAAACTACAATGTTTTTGAAATCAACGAGGCTCTGTTCGCATTTGACCAGAGCTTACTCGGAGCGTGATTGATTTAGGAGATATTTTATATGGCAACATCTTATTCGCAGTTTCAAAAAAAGCACATTGATCTCACACCTGTTGGTTTGGAGAAATCAACCGATCCCGGCACCTATTTTTGTACGCCGAAAGGCGCATCTATCATCGGCTTTGCGGGAGTAGACGGCATCCACTACTGCTTCGTTCGTGGCTTCGGGGAAATGGTTTTTGCAGTCAGCCCCATGAATACTGCCCCTGATTATGTTCATCCGCTGGCAAAAGACTTCACAGACTTTCTGCGTTTGCTGCTGGCGTGTGGAGATGCCGCTGCTTTGGAACAGGCATGGATGTGGGATAAAGCGCAGTTTGAATCCTTCTTGAAAGAGAATCCTGCAACCGAAGATCAGAAGGAAACCCTGGCTGAGATTGCTGAAAAGATGAAACTGACGGCGATGGAGCAGCCGTGGGAGTATATCAAGTCACTGCAATCGTCCTTTGATTACAGCAAAATTAAGTACACGGAAGAATACTACGACATAGATATGAACCAGGCAGAGGAACCCACTGTCCCGGAATGGAAGGTCTATTTTGAAGGCAACTTCTGGGGGCATCAGGGAAAGGATCACGCCGGAAAGGAAATCCCCATTGGAAAGCAGTTCGAGTGGGCGGGACATCATTGGTTGATCCCCGCAGCTTACGCATGCAGCAAGGGCTTGGTGATTGATTTCTGTATGCGGGTTGAGGCAGATGAAATCCGTGCTTTCATGAAAAAGTGGAATCTTACGCAAGAGAACGACTCGCGGGAAAACTTTACGCGGGAGCAGCAGATGGAACTGGAGCTGGACAATCCTCTGTGTCTTCATTTCAATCCACGGCTTGATCTGAACGACCATGAACTGCGAGCTTCTCACGGCTGCGCCGTAACGTACAATCCCTGCCTGCCGGATGGGATGGGCATTGATTTGGAAGCGAAATGGGCTGTGGAGCATTATGGCCTGGGCCCCGCATACGGATGGGTCATTTCCAGAAATGCCTTTCCGTGGGGGTACAAACGCCGGCCGGACATTAAAACGCTTTCTCTGACCATGGAACAGCAGCCGGTTTCCATCCCCGGCCCGCATTTCACGGTGAAAGCGCCCGGCGATTCCTTCCGTTTCGTCCATCCTGTGAGCCAGACAGCATACACGCTCACCGTACAGGAATTGGAGCAACAAACTTTGCCGAAGAACAGCTTTGGTTCTGATCGCTGGTTTTATCCGACGCATTTTACTGCCATGAGTTACACGCTTTCACCGGAAGCGTCAGAGCGAATTTCAGTCAGCGATAGTGATGATAGCGACAAACCGCTTGAAATCATGCCCGACCATGATTCGTTTGCGCCCTCTGCGAGCAGCAATGTCGCATGCATCGGAATTATCGGCGGATCAGACGGACCAACAGCGATTGTGTTTGGAGGAAGTTCACAAGGCAAGCTTTGTGCCGCATGTTCTGCGCTGCATTTTGAGCCTGTGCAGCATGATATTGAGTGGCGAATTACTTTTCATGAGAAATCATTCGACGATTATACCGTGGCATTAATATAAGGACGCATGAGGAGGCATTGAAGATGAAGGAGAATACTTATATCGCAATCGACCTGAAATCCTTCTATGCCTCGGTGGAATGCCGGGAACGCGGACTTGATCCGATGGACACAAACCTCGTCGTTGCGGATGAGAGCCGTACCGACAAAACAATATGCCTTGCCGTTACTCCCTCCTTAAAGAGCTATGGCATCTCAGGCCGTGGCCGTCTGTTTGAGGTCAAGCAGCGAGTAAGGGAAGCCAATGCCGGACGGCAGCACGACGCGCCAGGACACAAACTGGAAGGTTCCTCCTGCCTTCATTCTGAACTTCTTAAAAACCCAAACCTTGCGATTGATTTCGTTATCGCCCCGCCTCGGATGGCTTATTACATAGAATACAGCACCCGGATTTACAATGTTTATTTGAAGTATGTTGCACCGGAGGACATTGTGGTCTACTCCATTGATGAGGTATTCATGGATGTCACCGACTACCTGAACACCTACAAGCTCTCTCCCCATGACCTTGCTATGAAGATTATTCTGGATGTCCTTGAGACAACCGGCATCACAGCAACGGCCGGGATCGGCACGAACCTCTTCCTCTGCAAAGTAGCGATGGACATTGTGGCGAAGCACATTCCGGCAGATGAGAACGGTGTCCGCATTGCCGAGCTGGATGAGATGAGTTATCGCAAAACCTTATGGGCGCATCAGCCTCTCACCGACTTCTGGCGAGTGGGACGAGGGATCGCAAAGAAGCTCGAAGAAAACGGTATGTTCACGATGGGCGATGTAGCACGATGCTCTGTCCATGACGAGGACAAACTTTACAAGCTCTTCGGCAAGAATGCGGAGCTGCTGATCGACCATGCGTGGGGCTGGGAGCCTACCACTATTGAAGCAATCAAAGCATACAGACCGAGTACCAACAGCTTAGGCTCTGGTCAGGTTCTGCATCAACCATACGAGCCGGATAAGGCAAAGCTCGTTCTCAGAGAGATGGCTGACCTTCTCGTTTTAGACTTGGTGGACAAGGGACTTGTCACAGATCAAATTGTTGTCACGGTTGGCTATGATATAGAAAATCTCACCGATCCTGAACGAAGCAAAAAGTATCACGGAGCTATCGTGAAGGATCACTATGGACGGCAGATTCCGAAACACGCTCACGGTACTGCCAACCTCGACGGTCACACATCATCAACGAAGAAAATAATATGTGCTGCGTCAGAACTCTTTGACCGGATCGTCGATAAAAACCTTCTCGTGCGCCGGTTGAACATCGTCGCAAACCATGTTCTGCCCGAAGCAGATGAACCTAAGAAGAACGACGGCTTTGAGCAGCTTGATCTCTTCACGGACTACGCAGCTCTTGAGGCAAATCAGGAACGGGAACGCGCCGAGCTTGAGCGTGAAAAGAAAATGCAGCAAGCCATGTTGACCATCAAGAAAAAGTTCGGAAAGAACGCTATTCTCAAGGGCATGAACTTGGAGGAAGGCGCGACGGCTAAGGATCGCAATGCGCAGATCGGTGGTCATAAGGCTTGACCGAGCGAGGATATAACGCTATGAAATACTTTGTTACAAACAAAGAAAGACAAGGAACTTGTTATCACGAGTTTTACAAAGGCAAGTGGGATGGGAAAACCTTTTGGAGAGATGATTCAATTTGCTTACATGACGATGTGTTATGGGAGTGTTCTGGCTTTGAAGAAGCTATTAGAACTGTAATCTCTTCCTATGATCCTTTTGGAGAAACCGAGATTACACAGTGTCAGTGGGAAGAAATCGGACGCTTGATTGAAGACAAAGATGCCATGAGTAAGGAGATATATGCCGAAGCAAATATGTGGGCTGGGGGCGTATATAAATCCCATGACTGCTTCACAATTCTGGGAATATAAAATCTGAACAAAGGAGGCGGCTAAGTGACCAGCGAGAAATTATACGCAGACATCATCAATCTTCCTCATCATGTCTCTACGACCAGACCGCAGATGTCCATGATAGATCGCGCAGCTCAGTTCTCTCCTTTCGCTGCTCTCACCGGTTACGACGCAGCCATCAAAGAAACCGGGCGTCTGACGGACGAAAAGATTGAGATGGACGAAGAGGCTCTAAACATTCTGAACATGAAGTTTCAGATCCTCGTTGATAGTCTGGATGATGAGCCGGAAGTCACCTTTACCTACTTCAAACCAGATGAACGAAAAGCTGGAGGAGCGTATATAGAAGTGACCGGTACAGTGAAAAAGGTGGATGACTTTGAGAGGCTGATCGTGATGCAGAACGGAACGAAAATGCCGATGGATGACATCCTGAACATCGAGGGCGAGATATTTGCATCTCTGCAATAATGTCGCTTGCCATGCGACCAAACCAAATACGATTTTTCTTATAATATGACTGTAAGGTAAACAACCGAGCAGTCATATTTCTTTTATATACGGAGGTACTGAACATGAGAAAGAACTTGACGGAGATCATATTTATTCTTGACCGCAGCGGCTCTATGAGTGGGCTTGAGGCTGACACCATCGGAGGCTTCAACTCCATGATCGAGAAACAGAAAAAGGCTGAGGGCGAAGCTCTCATCTCCACTGTTCTCTTCGACAACACCAGCGAGGTTATTCATGACCGTGTGAGCGTCCAGAACATCAAGCCGATGACCGATGAGGACTACACTGTACGAGGCTGCACCGCCCTTTTGGATGCTATCGGTGGGGCAATCCACCACATCGGGAATGTTCATAAGTACGCACGAGCCGAGGATGTGCCGGAGCATACTTTGTTCGTCATCACGACTGATGGAATGGAAAACGCAAGCCGTCGATACGACAGCGAGAAAGTCAAAAAGATGATCGAGCGTCAAAAGGAAAAGTACGGCTGGGAGTTTCTGTTCCTCGGTGCCAACATTGACGCAGTAGAGACAGCAAGACACTTCGGTATCAGCGATGATCGTGCAGTGAATTATCACTCTGACAGTGAAGGCACACAGCTCAATTACGAGGTAGTCAGCGAAGCAATCTGCGCTGTTCGTTGCAGCGCACCTCTCGGCGCCGATTGGAAAAAGCGCATTGATGAGGACTACAAGGCAAGAAAGGATGGACGCAGAAAATGATGAGGACAATTACTGTTCGAGGCGTTGGAAATGTATCGGCAAGACCGGACTACATAACCATCTCAATGACTATAGAGTCTATCAGAAAAGACTATGATGAGGCAATGCGAGATGCTTCTGAGCGCATATCGAAATTGCAGGATGGAGCTGTCCGTTCTGGGTATGCAAAGGAGGACTTGAAGACCACCAGCTTCAATGTGGACACCCGATATGAGAGCGTCAAGGATCGGCAAGGAAACTACAAGAGAGAGTTCGCCGGATATGCTTGTGTTTATCGTCTCAAGCTGTCATTTGACTTTGGCAGCAAGCAGCTTGCAGAGGTTATCTCATGTATCTCCAACTGCGGAGCTAATCCTGAATTGAGCATCGCTTTCACGGTAAAAAATCCTGCAAAGGTAAGCGAAGAGCTTCTGGAAAGTGCGGCGCAGAATGCAC
>OGON01002307.1_pt1 | contig 11714 bp, 10 predicted proteins | sample 1552671 | NCBI WGS metagenome assembly OGON01 (sample SAMEA2580136, study PRJEB22360) | human gut metagenome | biome: human gut; feature: human-associated habitat; material: faeces | place: Denmark | collected 2008/2010 | reverse complement strand
TTTATATAGTGATGAATAAGAAAGAAGGTGCATCGTACATTACGACACACCTTCATCTCAAAATATAAACCTACTGCGATTTACAACTTAGAGGTTATCATCTCAACACGACTGGTGATGAACTTCCTTGTATAGCATCATATTTTGTCATCTCCTAAAAACAAATTACCTTTGTCCTCAAATACTTAGCTATGCCTTACGAACGTAAAATTATCAACGATCCGGTATTCGGATTCATCAACATACCCAAAGGACTGCTGTACGACCTTGTACGACATCCCCTTTTGCAACGCCTCACCCGTATCAAACAATTGGGATTATCGTCCGTGGTGTATCCCGGCGCACAGCATACCCGGTTCCAGCACTCACTGGGGGCATTCTACCTTATGAGTGAAGCTATCCAGCAACTTACCGCCAAAGGAAACTTCATTTTCGACAGTGAAGCGGAAGCCGTACAGGCGGCTATCCTCATGCACGACATCGGGCACGGTCCGTTCTCGCACGTGCTTGAAGATACTATTGTAAAAGGTGTCTCGCACGAAGACATTTCCCTGATGCTCATGGAACGCATCAACAAAGAAATGAACGGGCAACTGACACTTGCCATCCAAATATTCAAGGATGAATACCCCAAGCGTTTCCTCCACCAGCTGGTAAGCGGACAACTGGACATGGACCGCCTCGACTACCTGCGCCGCGACAGTTTCTATACCGGAGTGACGGAAGGTAACATAGGTTCGGCGCGCATCATCAAGATGCTCGATGTAAAAGACGACCATCTGGTCGTAGAATCCAAAGGAATCTACTCTATCGAAAACTTCCTCACTGCACGCCGCCTGATGTACTGGCAGGTATATCTGCATAAGACATCGGTTGCCTACGAAAAGATGCTCATCAGCACCTTGCTGCGTGCCAATGAGTTAGCCGGCAAAGGCGTGGACTTGTTTGCCCCGCCCGCACTGAAATTCTTTTTATACAACGACATCAACCGGGAAATATTCTACAATAACCCGGACTGCCTGGAAAACTTTATCCAACTGGACGACAACGATCTTTGGACTGCCCTGAAAGTATGGAGCACACATCCGGACAGGGTGCTTTCCACACTAAGTATGGGTATGGTTAACCGTAACATATTCAAAGTGGAAATCTCCACCGAACCTTTCAGCGAGGAGCGTAAAGAAGAAATCACCCGGCAAATCGGCGAACAGCTGGACATCCCTCTTTCCGAAGCCGGTTATTTTATCTCTACCCCAAGCATTGAGAAGAATATGTACGACCCGGCAGACGACAGCATCGACATCCTGTACAACGACGGCTCCATTAAAAACATAGCCGAAGCATCGGACATGCTCAACATCTCCCTACTCTCAAAAAAAGTAAAAAAGTACTACTTATGTTATCAACGTTTGCATAGATAAGTATAAAATATTCACCGCAGGACAAGGATATATAAAAAAAAAGTCCGTTATTTGTGTTTTGAAACCATCTAACAACAATAAAACATGGAGTTCTCTGCTAAACAAATTGCAACATTTATACAAGGAGAAATCGTAGGAGACGAGAATGCAACCGTGCATACCTTCGCCAAGATTGAAGAAGGAATACCGGGGGCAATCTCTTTCTTATCCAACCCTAAATACATACCTTATCTGTATGAAACCCAATCGAGTATTGTTTTGGTTAATAAGGATTTCACTCCCGAACAGGAAGTAAAAGCTACCATGATTAAGGTAGACAATGCCTACGAAAGCCTTGCCAAATTATTAAACCTGTATGAACAGAGCAAACCGAAACGCACCGGCATCGACCCGCGCGCATACGTTGCCGAAACTGCCAAAATAGGCAAAGATGTTTACATTGCGCCTTTTGCTTATGTAGGAGACCATGCAGAAGTGGGCGACAATACGGTAATTCATCCGCATGCCACTATCGGAAGCGGTGCTAAAGTAGGTAATGATTGCATTATTTACGCAAATGCAACAATCTACCACGATTGTCGCGTAGGCAACCGTTGCATCCTGCATGCCGGTTGTGTAATCGGTGCAGACGGTTTCGGTTTCGCCCCTACTCCCGAAGGGTATGAAAAGATTCCCCAAATCGGAATCACCCTATTGGAAGACAATGTGGAAATCGGCGCCAATACGTGTGTAGACCGTGCCACGATGGGAGCGACTATCGTTCACAGCGGTGTAAAACTGGATAATCTGGTGCAGGTGGCACATAATGATGAAATCGGTTCGCATACGGTAATGGCGGCCCAAGTGGGCATAGCCGGTTCCACCAAAGTAGGCGAATGGTGTATGTTTGGCGGTCAGGTGGGTATAGCCGGACACATCCACATCGGAAACAAAGTGAACCTTGGCGCACAATCCGGTGTTCCCAGCAGTATTAAAGAAGGCAGTGTATTAATAGGTACGCCGCCTATGGAAGTGAAGCCCTACTTCAAGTCACAGTCCGTATTCCGCAAGCTGCCGGATATGTACTTTGAGTTGAATGCGCTCCGCAAAGAACTCGATGAATTAAAAAAACAATTAAATAAGTAACCAATGTTGAAACAAAAGACTCTGAAAGACAGCTTTTCACTCAGTGGGAAAGGTCTTCACACTGGACTTGATCTGACCGTTACTTTCAACCCTGCTCCGGACAACCACGGATATAAGATTCAGCGTACCGACCTGGAAGGTCAGCCTATCATTGACGCTGTTGCCGATAACGTGACCGAAACGACACGCGGCACCGTGCTTTCCAAAAACGGGGTTAAGATAAGTACCGTAGAGCACGGCATGGCTGCGCTTTACGCTTTGGGCATAGATAACTGCCTTATTCAGGTGAACGGTCCGGAATTTCCTATCCTGGATGGAAGTGCCCAATATTATGTCAACGAAATAGAACGTGTAGGTACGGTGGAACAAAGTGCCGTAAAGGATTTCTATATCATCAAATCCAAGATTGAATTCCGTGACGATGCCACCGGCTCATCCATCATCGTATTGCCCGATGAAAACTTCAGTCTGAACGTATTGGTATCCTATGACTCGACCATCATCCCCAACCAGTTTGCCACATTGGAAGATATGGCAAAGTTCAAGGATGAAGTAGCCGCCAGCCGCACTTTCGTATTTGTACGCGAGATAGAACCGCTGTTGCAAGCCGGACTTATCAAAGGCGGCGACCTGGACAACGCCATTGTTATCTATGAACGTGAAATGCCGCAGGATGCCTACGACAAGCTTGCCGACGTAATGGGCGTGCCTCACATGGACGCCAAGCAGTTGGGTTACATCAACCACAAACCGCTGGTATGGCCCAACGAATGTGCCCGCCATAAACTGCTGGACGTTATCGGCGACTTGGCTCTGATTGGCAAGCCCATCAAGGGACGTATCATTGCCACACGTCCGGGACATACCATCAACAATAAGTTTGCCCGCCAGATGCGTAAGGAAATCCGTCTGCACGAGATACAGGCCCCTACTTACGACTGCAACCGCGAACCCATTATGGATGTAAACCGCATCCGTGAACTGTTGCCGCACCGCTATCCGTTCCAACTGGTAGATAAAGTAATTGAGATAGGTGCCAACTACATCGTAGGTGTCAAGAACGTAACAGCCAACGAACCTTTCTTCCAGGGACACTTCCCGCAAGAACCCGTCATGCCGGGCGTATTGCAGGTAGAGGCCATGGCGCAGACAGGCGGTTTACTTGTTCTGAATTCCGTAGACGAACCCGAACGCTATTCCACCTACTTTATGAAGATAGACGGCGTCAAGTTCCGCCAGAAAGTAGTGCCGGGAGATACTTTGATTTTCCGTGTCGAACTGCTGGCTCCTATCCGCCGGGGTATCTCTACTATGAAAGGCTATGTATTTGTAGGCGAAAAGGTAGTGTGTGAGGCTGAATTTATGGCTCAAATAGTAAAAAACAAGTAAATTAATTATGATAAGTCCCTTAGCGTATATTCATCCCGAAGCGAAAATCGGGGAAAACGTAGAGATTGCTCCTTTTGTTTTCATCGACAAGAATGTGGTAATCGGCGATAACAATAAGATTATGGCGAATGCCAACATTCTGTACGGTTCACGCATCGGCAACGGGAATACAATCTTTCCCGGAGCTGTAATCGGTGCTATCCCGCAAGACCTGAAATTCCGGGGAGAAGAGACTACCGCCGAGATAGGCAATAATAATACCATCCGCGAGAACGTGACAATCAACCGGGGTACGGCTGCCAAAGGAAAGACAATCGTTGGCAGCAACAACCTGCTGATGGAAGGTGTACATGTTGCACACGATGCCTTTATCGGCAACGGTTGCATCATCGGCAATTCCACAAAAATGGCAGGCGAGATTGTCATAGACGACAATTCCATCATCAGCGCCAACGTACTGATGCACCAGTTCTGCCACGTAGGCGGATTCGGCATGATACAGGGCGGATGCCGCTTCAGCAAAGACATACCGCCGTACATCATAGCCGGACGGGAACCCATCTGCTATGCAGGCATCAACATCGTGGGACTGCGCCGTCGCGGTTTCTCCAACGAAACCATCGAGGCCATTCACAATGCCTACCGCATCATCTATCAAAGCGGACTGAACAATACGGAAGCTTTGAAAAAGATTGAGAATGAAATGGAAATGACCCCAGAAATCAGCTATATTGTAAACTTTATACGCGAATCGGCTCGCGGCATTATTCCTGCAAGCAAATAAAAAGTTAATAGTATGATATATAGATTTACCCTCATCTCCGATGAAGCGGACGACTTCATCAGAGAAATACAGATTGACCCGGAAGCCACGTTCTATGATTTTCACGAAGCCATCGTGAAATCAGTAGGTTATACCGACGACCAGATGACCTCTTTCTTTATCTGCGACGATGATTGGGAAAAGGAAAAAGAAGTTACCCTCGAAGAAATGGACGACAATCCGGAAATAGACAGTTGGGTGATGAAAGACACTCAGGTCAGCGAATTGGTAGAGGACGAAAAGCAGAAACTCCTGTACGTGTTCGACTACATGACAGAACGTTGTTTCTTCATCGAACTCTCCGAAATCATCACCGGCAAGAATATGACCGGAGCAAAATGCACCAAGAAAGCCGGAGAGGCTCCCAAGCAGACCGTTGACTTTGAAGAAATGGCTGCTGCCAGCGGCTCGCTCGACTTGGACGAAAGTTTCTACGGCGACCAGGACTTCGACATGGAAGACTTCGATAAAGAAGGATTCGGCGGTTTGGACGATGGAGCCGCAGGTATTGCTTACGAAGACGACAAATTCTGATAAACCGGTTCGGGCGAATAGCACCTGCTCCAATGACAACGAGACTTCCCTGGAGGATACATTCGTTTCAAAGGATGCAATTGTTTTTCGCCCGAATTATTTTGTTGCAATCTCATGAAAACATTGATAGTACTTATAGGCCCCACGGGAGTAGGAAAGACAGAACTCAGTCTCAGACTGGCGGAACACTTCGGAACATGTATCATTTCCGCCGATTCACGACAGCTTTATGCCGATTTGAAAATCGGTACGGCCGCCCCTACCCCGGAACAACTGCAACGGGTACGGCATTACTTTGTAGGCACACTGCAACTGACCGACTATTACAGTGCCGCCCAATATGAAGCCGAAGTACTGCAACTTCTTGAGCAACTCTATACCCGGCACGAGGTCGTACTCCTGACCGGCGGCTCCATGATGTACGTAGATGCCGTATGCAAAGGCATTGACGACATTCCTACCGTAGATGCCGAAACCCGCCGGCTTATGCTGCACAAATACGAAACGGAAGGTTTGGAGCACCTCTGTGCCGAACTGAAACTGCTGGACCCGGAATATTACAAAATCGTAGACCTGAAGAACCACAAACGGGTAATCCACGCACTGGAAATCTGTTATATGACAGGCAAGACCTACACCTCTTTCCGCACACAGCAAAAGAAAGAACGCCCCTTCCGCATCATCAAAATAGGACTCACCCGTGACCGTGAAGAATTATATGCCCGTATCAACCAACGCGTAGAACAGATGATAACGGACGGACTGGTAGAGGAAGCCCGCAGTGTCTACCCTCACCGTGCACTCAATTCACTGAATACCGTAGGCTACAAGGAAATCTTCAACTATCTGGACGGTGAATGGACACTGCCTTTTGCCATTGAGAAAATCCAGCAGAATTCACGCATCTACTCCCGTAAGCAGATGACGTGGTTCAAGCGGGATGAAGAGATACGCTGGTTCCATCCGGAACAAGAAACGGAGATACTTGCATATCTCCGTTCCCAACTATCATAAGTCCGCACGCAACCGGCACAGCCCCTAAAATCTTTCCCGTACTTTACAATCCGACTATCGTCAAGGCAAAGCCGTTATTGTCTTTTTCAGCCTTATGTCCTGGCTGGATGCGCCTATCATAACCTCAAACTCGCCCGGCTCCACTGTCCAGTTCATATTGCGGTCCAGAATCTGCAAGTCTTCCGGCTTCAAGGAGAAAGTGACCTGCCTGGTTTCACCCGGTTGCAAGGATACCCTCTCAAAACCGCGCAACTGCGAATCGTAGGTAATGACACTGCTCACCTTATCGCGTACATACAACTGCACCACCTCGTCACCCGCACGTTTTCCTGTATTCGTAACGTTGACTTTAATCGTATATTCGCCCTGCGTATGCTGTTGCAACGGAGAGACTTCCAAATCGGAGTAAGCAAAAGTCGTATAGCTCAGACCGAAACCGAACGGATACAGTTCGCCAATGACGCGTGTTGCGCCCGAACCGTTTGGACCGGAATGCGGTTGAGCGCCATGCGAACCGGGTTTGAAAGGGAAGTTCAGCTCTATCTGTCCTACGCTCTTAGGGAAAGTCACTGTCAGTTTGCCGCCCGGATTATGCTCGCCAAACAGAGTCTCCGCAATCACCGTTCCTCCCTGACAACCGGGAAACCACGACTCCAAGATGGCTGGGATATAAGCATTTGCCCAGTTGACGGTGAGCGGCTGCCCGTTTATCAGCACCAGTATCACCGGCTTTCCCGTTGCATGCAATGCCTCAAGTAATTGCTGCTGGCGTCCCGGCAAGTCGAGCGAAGTACGCGAACGGCTCTCTCCCGTACGATACTCATCCTCGCCAAGCACGGCAATAATGACATCACTTTCACCGGCTTTTGCTACGGCTTCGGCAATGTCTTGTTTTTCCTGTTCGCTCATGGGCGCAGGCAATATCTCCGTGGCAGGCCAACCTGCATCCACAATATCACAGCCTTTGGCATAATCCACTTCGGCAATGCCTTTCAGATAATTACGCAAACCGGCAAGCACGGTAACCGTCTCCAGTCCGTTAGGGCCGTAACGGCTGGTCATAAAGTTATCCTCATCAGCCAACGGGCCGGTCACCAACACCTTCTTTATCTGCCGTTTATCCAGCGGAAGGATATTATTCTCGTTTTTCAGAAGCACAAGTGCCTGTTGCTGCATCTGCTTCACAAAATCCATATTCCGGTCTGCCCCGCCTACTCTGTCGGCGGCTTTCGTATCGGCTACATAAGGTTGGTCGAACAATCCCAAGCGGAATTTCACCTGCAGCACTTCCGACACACGCTTGTCTATCACAACCATTGAAATCTTCTTTTCTTCCAGCAACCGGCGGATGGGCAGAATAAAATCGGAAGGCGGAGTAAAGTGGGTACGCACATTCAAGCCGGCTTCCAAAACCTGGCGCACAGCCTCATCATAGGTATCCGCCACATGATGCTTGGACTCCACAAACTCCACAGCCTCGCTGTCGCTCACCACATAGCCGTCGAAGCCATACTCCTCGCGCAACAATTCCGTCAGGAAATAGTAGCTGGCGGATACGGGCACACCGTCCCAATCGTTATAACTGCTCATCACTCCCATAGGATGCGAGTTCTGAATGACCTTCTTAAAAGGATAAAGAAACAGTTCGTGCAACTCGCGCGGAGCCACATGCGGGTCGGTACGGCAATTCCCGTCACGCCCGCCTTTGGGCACACTGTAAACTGCATAGTGCTTCAAAGTGGCGGCTACTCCCTGCGACTGGATGCCGTTCACCATTTCCGTTCCCAAAGCCGCTATCAGATAGGGTTCTTCTCCATAACACTCCAATGTACGTCCCCAACGCGGGTCGCGTACGATATCCAGTATGGGAGCATACACATTGGTGTATCCCAACGCTTTCGCCTCTTGTCCGGCTATGACACCGGCACGGCGGACAAGCTCTTTGTTCCAGGTGCTTCCGATGGCAATAGGAGCAGGCAACGGAGTGGCTTTGGTGTGGTTCAGTCCGTGAATCCCCTCATTCGTGAAGTCAACGGGAATCCCCAAACGGGTTTCTTCCACAAACCAGCGTTGCACGGTATTGACGGCCTCGGCATGATTGCTGAAAGGGTACAATAAACCGGGAACCTGCGCAGACTTCTTTCCCACGCCGTTCAGCATCTCATCGATATTGGCAATGCCGTCTTTCCATATTTCGTTTTTCCAACCGGCAACGGGCAGGGAATCCTTTAGCACACGTCCGTAGCCGTAAAGGGTTGCCAGTTGGCAGGTTTTCTCTTCCACTGACATTTGGGAGAGCAGGTCGGCTACCCGCTTTTCAACCGGTTGGGAAGGGTCTTCATAAATGTCCTTCACCCCGTTCTTGTTGAAATCGATCCAACCGTTCCGATACATTTTCTTGTTTTGCGCCTGCACATTTCCGACGAGCCCCAGACAAAGAGCGGAAATGCAGATAATCAGTTTGTGTTTCATGTATAAAATCAATAATAAGTAATTAAAGTTCAAACAATTCCGCATATTCGGCTTCAATGAACGCATCCAGCTCATTATAGAGCGACTGCATTGCCTTTACATCCGCTTCCCCTTTCCTGCGCCACTTTTTCAATACCGGTACGGTGCGCCGGAACACCTCATCCTCTACCGGAGCCAGCAACTGCATATAGCCGTTCTTATCGGCATTATAAAGCCTTTCCCAGTTCATATAGCGGTTGCTGCCCATACCTTGCCCGTAAGAGAAAACATCCCCTGCCAGTATTACCGACCAATTGCCCAAAGGAGAAACCTTCTTTGCTTCATCACGAACCAGCAACCTCGGCAAAGCCTTGTCCGCCCCTTTCACCCAGACGGGCATTGCCACTCCGGTAGGCGGATACCCCAGAATTGTCCACATCGTAGTGAGTTCGGGCCGCTCCCCTTCTTTCACGCCCTGCACCACCACCGAACTTGCCGTACTGCTGCGTACGATGAAGTCCTGGTCTACAAACCACCCCGTTGTCTTAGGACGATTGAAATCCCCGCTCTTCAAATCAATCCCCAAAAGCGGATTGGCAAAAGAGCGGGAAAGTTCCCTGAATATCCATTGCGGCGTAATCTGTCCCGTAGCAGAGGCCGGCATCAGCAGTTTATCTTCCTGCATAAAGCGGACATAACCCGCTCCCTCATTCACCTTGCCGGAAAAAGAGAAGTTGGTGCGTGCAATGTATCCGCAAGGCGCATCCTTGGGATTGTTGGCATCGTACATCACATACTCGTAATAATCCACTTCGAACATGGCAGCACCGCCTTTGGCATCAATCACACCGAAGTTGGCCTCTATCAGGCTGGGCTTGGACAGCGTATCGAGAAATTGGCGGAAATCCTTCACCGTGGCACACACTTCCAACGCACGCCGCATTACCCGTCCGTTGGCCTCTCCACGCTCCTCACCGGGTTTCAGCTCGACCAGGTTATAGGATTGCGTATTCATAATGGAGAAGCCCGCGGCGTTCGTACCTATCCACACATCCGTCGGATTGTCTTCCACACTGTTCACAACGGCTACAAAAGGATAGCGACCGCCGGAGAAGTATCTCACGCTGTTTTGCGGAAAGTCCGTATCGCGGTTCTTCCACAACAAAGGACGTCCGTCGGGGGTAACCTTGCCGGAAATTACGGCAGAAGTACAGGCGGAAAGCGGCCCGGCGCTTCCCAAAGATACAATGGCGGCAATCAAGGCCAATAAAGTCCGTTTCATAGCAAAGATGTTTTACCGTTAATTTCGACAAAGATAAAAAATCAATCCGGATTAGTATATCATACCAGTCAAAATACCTACAAATAGCGATTGCAGTTCTCGAAGAAAAGCCGTTACTTTGCGCCCGAAACATAGAGTGGAAAGGAATAACCTACAATGAATGAACAACATAAATATCGGGCTACGGACAAGATGAGCGACCTCATCTGCGACAATTACTCCTTATTAATGGTGATGAGCCGTTTTGGGCTGTCGCTCGGCTTCGGAGACAAAAGCGTAAAGGATGTCTGCGAAGCCCAGCATGTAGACTACCGCACCTTCCTCGCCGTAGCCAATTTCATCAGCGAGGAGCAATACTCGTACAGTGCGGACAATGATTCATTCTCGATTCCGGCACTGATGGATTATCTGAAACGCGCACACGCCTACTTCCTCGACTTCAACCTGCCTGCCATGCGCCGCAAGCTGATAGAGGCCATAGACTGCTCCAGAGACAATGATGTGGCTTATCTCATCCTTAAGTTCTTTGACGAATACGCCAAGGAAGTGCGCCGCCACATGGAGTACGAAAACAAAGCCGTCTTCACTTACGTGGAGCAACTGCTGCAAGGCAGACCGTCCGATGTATACAACATCGCCACTTTCGCCAGCAAGCACAACCAGATAGACACCAAGCTGAAGGAACTGAAAAACATCATCATCAAGTACTATCCGGAAAAAGAGAACAACAATCTTCTGAACGCCGTCCTTTTCGACATCTTCAATTGCGAACAGGACCTTGCATCGCATTGCCAGGTAGAAGACTATATGTTTGTTCCCGCCGTAGCGCAAATAGAAAAAAGGCTGAAAGATGAACAATAATATTTCTCTGAAAATAGTTGTTGCAGAAACTTCGGTCATTGTACGAAGTGGTCTTGCGGCAGTACTCAAACGTATTCCCAATCTGAATGCGCACCCCATCGAGGTGTCGTCACCGGAAGCATTGCAGAACTTTATACATCTGCACACTCCCGATATTGTAATCGTAAACCCTACTTTCGGCGGTTGGTTCGACCTGCCCTCTTTCAAGACAAACCATAACGGAAACAGTATCAAATACATCGCATTGGTATGTTCCGTCATCGACAATAATGCGCTGAAAGAGTATGACGAAAGCATCGCCATCTGTGACGATATCGAAATGATTACCACAAAAATCAACCGTCTTCTCCATACCGAAGAAGAAGATGAGAAGGACAGCGAACAGGAAACGCTCAGCCAACGTGAAAAGGAAATCATTACCTGCGTCGTAAAAGGCATGACCAACAAGGCGATTGCCGACAAACTGTATCTGTCTATCCATACCGTCATCACCCACCGCCGCAACATTGCACGCAAGTTGCAGATACATTCTCCCGCAGGCCTCACCATCTATGCCATTGTGAACAAGCTGGTGGAACTGAGCGATATTAAAGACACTTTATATATAATCCGCAAATCGAAATGTTCGCGCGTTTCAAAATGAAAAGTTCATTTCACAAAACGAAGCGTATAATTTAAAGCACTCTTTATTCCATTTGAACTGGTCAATTCTAAGCTAAAAATAACAGAAAAATAACTTGCAAATATCAACAAAAATCACTATCTTTACATAGTTAAATTGAGGTCGTTTACCCTCAAATCAGTTCAGTTTTGT
>OGON01002301.1_pt1 | contig 11732 bp, 9 predicted proteins | sample 1552671 | NCBI WGS metagenome assembly OGON01 (sample SAMEA2580136, study PRJEB22360) | human gut metagenome | biome: human gut; feature: human-associated habitat; material: faeces | place: Denmark | collected 2008/2010 | reverse complement strand
TTTACCCAATATCTAATGAATTACAAAAGAGGAATATATGAATAGAAATTTGGCAAATGAATTCCATATTAAGATATTTATTTTTTTAAATAACCATATTTTTCGTCATAAAGGTTCATTCTGTCAGTCCATAGAAATACCATTCGCTTTGTAATTGACATTCTTTTGAAGAATCTTAAATAATACAAAAACACCCAGTTTTACATTCTTGGGTGTAAAACTGGGTGTTTATTTTGCAATTCGCTGATTTTCAGCGTTTATTGCGGAGAGAGAGGGATTCGAACCCCCGGTGCCTCTCAGCACGACGGTTTTCAAGACCGTTGTAATCGACCACTCTACCATCTCTCCAATACTTTGTCCGGGAAGCTCTCTTCCTCAAAAGCGATGCAAAGGTACGGGATTATTTTCATTCATCCAAATTTTCAAAGAAAAAAGTGCTTTGAACTTTTGATTTTATTCTGTTCCTGCTTTTATAGCCCTATGTAGGTTACTATTATTAAACGATATGATAGAATAAAGTTTTAGGGCACTCTTTCAATAATCCAGTTCTTTATTTTATATAAACTCTATTATAATACAAGGAGATTGGTGTTGTGCGGAAGGTGAATAGGACAGTTCTTTCGGTTACAATTTAGCCGATAGCATCTTTTTGAAGATTTCCGTTTGTTCTTTTCGTTCTTCCTCTGTAAAGTCGGGATGCAGTGTTGCCAAATAACATTTGAAGGTCTCTATGGCTTGCATACGAGCCATGGCTTTTCCTGCTTGTAAACCACTGTGATAAGGGGTGTGAGGTAATAAACTGCGATTGAAATTTCCGTCACTCATGATTTTTTCTTTTAAGAGGGGATAAAGTTAAGTGATTTTTTTATTTCCACGAAGGGTTGGGAGAGATTTAGAACCATGGTAGTGTGTTTTATGGGACAGTTTTAGATTCATCTCTCCCGGGAACACCGGGAGAGACGGATGAAGTACATCGTTGTCATATTCTGAACTTATAGTGCAACTAACCCACCTTATATGGAAGGAAGTCCTGTTACAAGTCGTTTAAGATTAAATAATTGGCTCTGTCTATGATAGTCGTGTCCAAAGAAGCCAGATAAATCTGTGTGGTGGTTTCGGAATCATGTCCCATTCCTTCACTGATGATGGATAGGGGTATGTTTTTACTTTTAGCGATACTTGCCCAGGAATGCCTCGCAACGTACATAGACAAAGGATGAGGACTGCGTACGAAGACGGACAGAATCTTGAGTTTCCGGTTTACCAGCGTGAGAGAGTTCCGGTATTGCAGGCGTTCGTCTTCGTCGGTTGATGTAATGATCGGAAGCAGGTACTCTGTTGGGTTAGGAGGGTATTTTTCTATAATTTCCTGCATACATTGTTCCCATTTGATAGAAAGTTGCTGTCCGGTCTTTTTTCTGCGATAGGTCAGTATGCCGTTGTGCAAATCCTTTTTTTTCAGATATGCCATGTCTACAAAAGACATGCCTCGCGTGTAGAAACTGAAAAGGAACATGTCGCGGGCGTAATCTACCGAGCTTCCAGCCAGGAGTTCCTTATCTTTTATCTGCCGGATGATAGGCTGAGGAATAGCTCGTTTTATGGTTTTTTATCCAAAGATAGCGATTAATCACAGGAGAGTTACTGTAAAATCCCCAAAATATTGCAAATTATTCTTATCAGACTTTCCGGAAAAAGGCGTTGACCTGCAGGTTGTATAAAAGCAGAAACGGCCTCTCCCTCACGGAGAGACCGTTCTTTTAATCAGTGAAAACACTGACTTTTCATAGTTGAGGTTTCCTTATTTAGATTCAATTCATAGTTTTCTTTGGTTTATATTTCTTTTTGGCGATACGCGGGTCGCTATCTCTTAGATTCACGTTTGCTGCGTGGGGCAGCCGGACTTCTTTTGACCGAGGGTGTCGGTTTAGAGAAAGACGGACGCGTAGAATTTCTTTGTACCCGTTGTGTGCTTTGCACTCTCGGAGATCTTTGCGGCTTTGCCGTTGAGGATTCCGGACGTACCGATGAACGGTTTACCGTTGTCCGTGTGGAACTCCGTCTGTTGTAGTGACTTCTCGGTTGCGGATTCGTCACTGGATATTCCCGGTTGCTGTTGTTCGACTGCGGCCGTGCAACAGATGGCCGTTTGTTGTCGTTGTCCGGTTTCGTTCCTTGATTTCCCGGTTTTTGGACGGGTTCAAAACGGAAACCATTGCCGCGGTGGTCGTTCGGACGTTGGCCTGGTCGTGACGGTCTGCCGGGTGATTCGAAATGAAAACCGGGGCTGCCGTTGCCGTTGTGCGACCCGGGACGATGAGGAGGTAGGGCCGGCCGGCCCGGTAACGGGCCTCTGCTTTCCCCTCTCAATCCTCCGTTCCATACCGGGCGTCGGTGAGCATAGAAGCTCTGCCGATGTTCGTGCCGGTAATGGTAGTGTCCGCCCCTGTACACCTGATATACCCTTGGTGGACTGTAATAGAAGCGGCTCGGGCTGTAAATGGTATACACCGGTAAGAACCAGCCGGAAGTCCTCCATATCACGGGACGGAAAAAGTAAGTGGCAGCCTGAAACAAAGCATACTGCCAGTCGTAGAGGATAAAGCGCAAATCAGCGTTTCTGTATTCCAGATACACGCTCGAAGCGTCGCTTGCCGTCCGGATATTCATCAGGTAGTCCAGGTTGATTTCGTAGGCGTCATTGTATTGTTGGTCGTTAAGGTTCAGTTCATACGCCATCTTGTCCGTCAGGAACCTGGCCCGGTCGCGGGCTTCTTCGTAAGACATGGCATTAAGGCTGGCCAGTCCGAAGTATAGAGCGGTAATCAGTCCTAATAACTTTTTCATGTCTTTGTTGTTTAACGGTTCGTACTTCATCTTTTCTACGTTGCAAATATCCGGCTTTTCCATGAGACGTGAAAAGGATTTTTCCTATTTTGCGGTAGGTATTTCCCTATCATGTAAGAGGGGAATGATTTTAGGAAAAGAAGAGTTAATAGATTTTAAAAAATGGGGGGGGTAAAAAGAGAAAGTTAAAAGAATTATCTTTGTTCATCATTTAAATCGTTACTTTTGAGGAAGCAAGACGAGAGGCTTGCGGAAAGCCTTATTTTGATAAATGGAAAAACAAGGAAGCCGAATGAAAGGACTGTTAAAGTTTATAGGGACATTGGGGCTATTGTATGGCGTGTCGTCCGGAATGGCGGCCCGGGCCCAAGAAACCGGGGCGCGTGAAGATACGACCCAGGTGCGCACCATACCCCTTTGGGGGCATGTGAAGGACGGTTTCACCTATGCCGCCCTTCACGGCACGTTCGTCACATTGATGCGCGAAGACAGCACTGTGGTGGACACCATGCACGTGCAATGTTTCAATTCCGGTACACCGCAGGAGGACACCTATTACAAGTTCGATGTACCCGCCCGGCGGGCGCGTTACATCATCAAAGCCGAGCATCCCGATTACTATCCGGAATACGTGGATTGCGCGGTGCGTTACGTGGCACGCAATCCCTACGTCGATGCTCGGCATCATGAGATGCGCCGTCGTCCGTATGCGTCGTTTGCAGACCGCAGTTTGGGAGAAGTGGTGGTAAAGGCTACCAAAATCCGGGTGGCTTACCGGGGCGATACGGTGGTCTACAATGCAGATGCCTTCAACTTGTCCGAAGGGGCGATGCTCAATGAACTGGTCCGCCAGTTGCCCGGAGCGGAATTGAAGCCGAACGGCGAGATTTACGTCAATGGCCGTAAGGTGGATTACCTGACGCTGAACGGTACGGACTTTTTCAAGGGCGACAACCGTAAGATGCTCGACAACCTGCCTGTCTTCACGGTGCAGCAAGTGAAAGTGTATGACAAGACGACCGACCGCAGCGAGTTCCTCGGTTACGACACGGAGAAAAAAGCCTACGTGATGGATGTGAGCCTCAAACGTGAATACAACACCGGCTATATGGCCAATGTCGCGGCGGGACAGCCGCTATGCCGGACGGGCTTTCGGCCTGCGTTATTCCGACCGCTCGCGTGTCACCCTTTTCGGCGGGATGAACAACACCAACGTGTATAATGATCGGCCGGGCGAAAACGGCGAATGGCCGGAGGAAAGCCTGACCAACGGTGAGTTTGTCACCCGGCAGACCGGTGGGGAGTTTTTCTGGCAGAATAAGGCGAAAGGCATTGAGAACAGCCTCACGGCCAATGCCGAATGGAGCGACAGGGATGTAAATCGGAAATCGGCTACGGAGGCTTACTTGCCGCAAGGTAACCGTTACACCCGTTCTTCTTCCCTTCAAGACGTGGATTATATGGGGGTGAATGCCAATAACTGGTTGACGTGGAAAACAAAGGACCATTTGCTCACCGTGCATTCCTACGTAGGTTACGACCGTACGGACACGCACGGTTATGCCCGTGATGCGGCTTTCGACACCGACCCTTCGGCCGTGGGAGGCATCGACGAGGTGCTCGATTCCGCTTTTCTCCTTCCCTCGTCCGGAAGCGCACGGATGCGCTGGCTGAACCGCTCTTCCACCCGGTCGCTTTTCGAGGAATGGAAGTACAATGTGGGGCATGACATGATGTGGGACGCCAAGTTGCCGTGGGGTGACAATCTCCAGTTGCGATTCACCGGCTCTCTCAGCCGGACGGAGAACGACCGTTTCGAGCATTACCTGCTGGATTATGCTTCGTCCGGGTCCGAAGCCGACCGCCGCAACCGAGCCGCTGAGTTCGCGCATTGCGGTGAAAGATGTGGTAGCGAAGACGGAGCTCATCGAAGAGCCCGATGGCGTAACCATTAAAAGCGTCACCGAACGTCCCGCGACGCCTGCTGCCCGCTATATGGAGGAAGCCAATCGTCCGAGCGCTCTTGATGCGCGTTTGATGCAGCACGAGGTTGCGTCCGCGCCTCAAGCGACAGTTCCCGCGCCTCAAGCGACGGCTTCCGCCGCAACTCAGGCTCAACCTCAAGTTGAAACTGCTGGAGCTCCTGAATCTTCCGCTGAAGCAGCACCTCATCATTTGGATGAGGTTCCTATCGAATTGGTGCATCCGAATCCGAACCAGCCGCGTATGCATTTCAATAAGGAAGAGCTCGACGAATTGGCGCTTTCAATTGAGAAAGATGGCCTGTTGCAGCCTATCTTGGTTCGCGAAGATGCTGAGGGCTATGAGATTATTGCCGGCGAGCGTCGTTGGCAGGCTTCCCAACTTGCTGGCCTGAAGAAGGTTCCGGTTCGCATCAAAGAGGCCGACGATATGAAGGTGCTCGAGCTTGCGCTTATCGAGAACCTCCAACGCAGTGATTTGAACCCTATTGAAGAGGCGTACGGCTACAAACGCATGATGGAGCGCGGCAACCGCACGCAGTCTGAAGTTGCGAGTGCGGTTTCAAAAGGCCGCTCGACCATCGCGAACGCTTTGCGTTTGCTCGATCTTCCCGAAGACGCCCAACAGATGCTGTACGAGGAGAAAATCACGGCCGGTCATGCCCGCGCGATTTTGGCCATTCCTTCCGATGAAGGTCGCGCAAAGCTCACCGAAAAGCTTGCCAAGGAAAAGCTTTCGGTTCGTGAGGCCGAATCGCTCGCTCGCCTGATTGCTGGACGCGAGAAGCAAAAGAACAATCCGGTGAAAAAGCCGCCGAAGCCCCGCTTCTTCCGCCGTGCTGCGAAGGATCTTTCCGAGTCGTTCGATACGAAAGTTCAGGTTCGCAGCGTGAACGGAAAGAATAAGATCGAAATCGAATTCAAAGACGAAGAAGACTTGCATCGTCTCTATAATCTTATGAAGCATTCTGCTGAATAGCGCCGACATATAACCAAGGGCCTTCGCGATATTCCGAAGGCCTTTTCTTTCGACGAGGGGTATACAACATGGTAGATATCGAAAAGGGCATCAAAGCGTATTCAAGGGAAGGCCTTGCCGAGTTTATGAAAAGCGCCGGTATGCCCGCATTTCGCGCGAAGCAAATCGAGCAATGGCTCTATCAAAAAGGAGCCACCTCGTATGATGAAATGACGAATCTCTCGAAGGACATGCGCGCGAAGCTCGTCGAAGCTGCCCCACTGTATAGTGCGGAAATCGACGATCGGCAGGTTTCTTGTGACGGCACGAGGAAATACATCGTGCGTTATGCCGATGGCTGCACAGCTGAAATGGTCGCCATGCCGTCGGGCGATCGCCTTACGGTATGCGTTTCGTCGCAAGTCGGTTGCGCGATGGCATGCTCGTTCTGCGCCACAGGTAAAGAGGGATTCACGCGCAATTTGCTCCCCGGAGAGATTGTCGAGCAAGTACTGATCGCTCAGAACGATATGGGCACCCGCGTGAGCAACGTGGTTATCATGGGTCAAGGTGAACCGTTTTTGAATTACGGCAATACCCTTGCAGCCCTTCGTTTCCTGAATGGCAAAGATGGGCTCAACATTGGCGCGCGCCACATCACGGTTTCGACGTGCGGCATTCTCGATGGCATTCGAGCATTCGGTGCGGAACCCGAGCAGTTTATTCTGGCGGTTTCCCTGCATTCCGCCATCCAAGAAACTCGCGATGCTCTTATGCCTCGCGTGAAAAATCAATCGCTTTCCGCTTTACATCGTGCAATTGAGGAATACCAAGCCGATTGTGGCCGTCGAGTTTCGCTCGAATACCTTCTTATCAAAGGCTTCAACGACGATGACGACCACCTGCAGGCGCTCGTCGATTTCTGCGAGGGCATTTCCGCCCACGTGAATTTGCTGCCTCTCAATAATGTTCCGGGCTCCCCTTTTCAGCCCGCCTCCAAACATCGCGTCGATGCATTCATTCGAACGCTTGAACGCGCGGGTGTCGAAGCAACCATGCGAGATTCGCGTGGTGGCGACATTGCGGCGGCGTGCGGCCAGCTTAAAAATCAAAAACGCTAGGATCCGTACGCGATTCAAAAACGCTGAGATTCGCATCGTTAATACGAAGAATCGGTAACTTCAAATGCGGTTCGGCGTATGTTGTGTCGGCAGAAAATACGCCCAATGCAAGCACGCCTTACGTGCATGGGTTATATTGGGCAAAGGCAATTTAAGAGGGCGCGAGCCCATCGCGAAAAGCTGCGATAAGAGTGAGGAATGAAATGGCGTATTCAGGCAACCCGAAGGATTATTCCGTCGCTGTGGTGTATGGCGGCACAAGCGGCGAGCGCGAGGTGTCTTTGAATTCCGGCGTCGCATGCGCCGATGCATTGAAAGAAGCTGGCTTCGCTGTTGACCTTGTCGACCCCTCGGTGAAAGATGATCTGAAGAAGCTCATCGACGGCAATTACGACATCGCGTTTTTGGCGCTGCACGGCAAAGGCGGCGAAGATGGCACGATTCAGGGGTTCCTCGAAACGGTAGGCATTCCTTATACAGGATCGGGCATTCTCGCAAGTGCTCAGGCCGTGAATAAGGGCAAGGCAAAAGAGCTGTATGCCGCCGCCGGTTTGAACGTTGCTGCCTCCGCCGTTATTGGCAAGGGCGACGATCTCGATGACGAAGACCTCAAAGAGATTTCCGCCGAGATTGGCATTCCCTGCGTGGTGAAGCCCACGACCGAGGGCAGCTCCCTCGGTATGACGATCGTCCATGAGTATGATGAATTGCGCGGCGCGATCGACTTGGCTTTGAGCGTCGACGAGGAAGCCATGATCGAAGCGTTTGTCGAAGGCACTGAACTTACCGTGGGCGTTATTGGCAACGACGACCCGCGCGCGCTGCCTGTTATCCAAATCGTACCCACTGAAGATGAGTTCTATAACTTCCATGCGAAGTATGCTCAAGGCGGCAGCAAGCATTTGTGTCCCGCTCCGCTTTCCGCAGAGGCAACCGAAGCCGTGCAGGAGCTCGCGGTTGCGGCTCATTCGGTTTTGGGTTGCCGCGGCATTTCCCGCAGCGACGTGATGATGGATGCCGACGGCGTATGTTGGCTTCTTGAGACGAACACCCTGCCCGGCATGACGGGAACCTCGCTTGTTCCCGATGCGGCGAAAGTTGCAGGAATGAGCTTCCCTGAGCTGTGCGAAAAGATCGTTGCGCTCGGTTTGGAATAGACCAAAGCGCTTAAATCAAATGAAACGAGCCCTGCGGTGGGTTTTCTCCTCCGCAGGGCTCGTTAGTCTACTAAGGCTTCGAAAATGTCTTAGAACGGCTTAGAAAAGGCCGAATTTATGGAGCGCCCAAACCACGAGCGTGACAACCGCCAGAATAAAGGCCCAACTTACGATGTAGCAGCCGACCTTTTTGGAACGAGCGGCGTCGAGCATGGAGTCGTGCACGCTGCGATGGTCTTTCAAAATCGCAGTGCGTCCGCCGCCGCGCGGGATTTTGATTTTTGAGGAAGGTTTCCATTCGGCAGGGTTGGCAAGCACGGAAACGATGCTGTCGTTGCTGAGCTTGGGATCAGGGCGCAATCCGTCGCCAGCTGCCTTTGCGAACGCCTTCAAGAAAACATCGAATTCCTCGGCGTAACGCGGTGCGAAGGCGATAAGGGCAACCTGGCCCCAATACTCGCCCGGTTCAGGCTCTTCGCTGTAGGCGGTGAAGCTGAGCACGTAATGCAGCTCCCAGCCTTTTGCGGCCATGACGGCCGTGTTGTATGAGTCGTGGTTATTCAAAAAGCCAACCAATTGCCCGTAAGGGTTTTTAAGCCACGCGATTTGCCTTTTGGAGTCGTCGAGCACGAATTCGATGGTGCCAATATCGCCCACGGCATTATCGGGTCCCGCGAGCGCTGCTCCTACTTTTTTATCCGAGGTGGAAAAGCGAACATACTCGCCAAAATATATATCGCCGGGCTTATGAGAGGTCATGCGGCGTCCTTTCGTGGTAGGCTTCAAAACATATATGGATGAATGAATCGAATCGGAAGTGCAACGAATGCAAATAGACGATCAACACACGAGTGTATACGACTTTGTGACCGATGGCACGCCCACCGATGTGGTGGCGCGTTACGCCTCGTTAAAAACGCAAGCTTTGCATGCCGACTATGGTGACCTCGACCGCAATATCGTGGTTATCGATACCGAAACCACGGGCGTTTCCGAACGGAAAGACGAGCTCACGCAAATTGCCGCCGCTCGTCTTGAGCGCGGCGAAATCACTGAATGGTTTGTGACGTTCGTGAATCCCGGCAAGCCTATTCCCGATGAAATTTCTCATCTTACGAATATCTTTGATACCGATGTCGCCGATGCGCCCACGCCCGTTGAGGCGTGCGAGCAGCTCGCGCGTTTCGTGGGCGACGCCACGCTCGTCGCGCACAACGCCGCGTTTGACCGTCATTTTGTGACGAAAAACGCGGGTGGCGCATGCTTGAAAGAAAACCTTTGGATCGATTCCCTCGATTTGGCACGCATCGCGCTTCCACGTTTGAAGTCTCATCGCCTGATCGATTTGGTTCACGCGTTCGACGCGCCTATTTCAACCCACCGTGCCGACGCCGACGTCGAGGCCCTGTGCGCGGTATACCGTATTCTTTTGGCTGCTGTGAGCGAGATGCCGAACGATTTGGTCGAGTATATTTCCAAACTTGCGCCCATTGAGGAATGGTCGACGGGCGCGGTGTTTGCACTCATCGCGACCCAGCAGCGCGAACATGCGACATCGGCGGCGGGCGAGAAGGCGGAAACCTTCCCGTTTTCGCTTTCAGCTATGCGCCGCAGCCGTTTTTCACAAGCGAACCAGCCGAAGCCTGCTTCCGAAAATGCTTCCGGAAATGCGCAATCGGAAGATTTGCCGATGGAATTCCCCGCTGCCGAGGAAATTGAAGCGGCATTTTCCCCCGATGGCCTGGTAGGCAGCCTGTATAACGACTTCGAGCCGCGCGACGAGCAGGTCGTTATGGCTAAAGAAGTGCTCAAGGCGTTCTCCACGAGCACGAATTTGGTGGTTGAAGCGGGCACGGGCGTCGGTAAGTCGATGGCTTACCTGCTGCCCTCCGCGCTTGGCGCCCTTCGCAGCGGCTCGCGCATTGGTGTGGCTACGAAAACCAATGCCCTGCTTGACCAAATCGTCTATAAGGAACTGCCGCTGCTGAAAAGCACGCTTGCCGAAGCCGGTGTAGGCGACTTGTCGTACGTGGCCTTGAAGGGCTTTTCGCACTATCCCTGCATGCGAAAAGTGTCGCATATCGTAAGCGACGGAGCGCGCACGGTGAATGTGACGGGCAAAGACGTGAGTCAGGCGCCTTCGATCGCCGCTCTGCTTTCGTATATTGAGCAAACTGAATATGACGACATGGACGGCCTGAAGCTCGATTACCGCGTGCTTCCACGCTACGCTATCACCACCACGTCGCGTGAATGCCTGAAGCGCAAATGCCCCTTCTTTGGCCCGCAATGCTTCGTGCATGGCTTGCGCAAGCGCGCCGAATCGGCGAACGTGCTCGTAACGAACCACTCATTGTTCTTCTGCGACCTCGCCGCCGAGGGTTTCTTGCTGCCTCCGACGCGCTATTGGGTCGTCGATGAGGCCCACGGCGCTGAGGCGGAAGCCCGCCGCGCGCTTGCCGTGAAGCTTGATGCCGCCGAAATCGTGCGCCTTGCGAATCGTTTGGCCGCGACCGACGCGAAGCGCAACCCCTTCGTGCGTCTGGAGCGCCGTGCGCCCATGAACGAGGCGACGATGCCCGAAGCGAGTTCGCTTTTCTATGGCCTCACCGAAAAGGCAGCCAAGGCCGGCCGTGCGTTCTCGGGCGATGCAATCGCGTTCTCCCACCACATGAAAGACCTGGTGGCGTGTGACACGAATCGTCAGAATCGCAACTACGAGAACATTGAGCTGTGGATCAACGACGAGGTGCGCGCGAGCCAGCAGTTCGCTGGCCTGCGCGAATATGGCAAGAAATTCCAAGAATCGGCCGAAAAACTCGTCGCCGCGGCGAGCGAGCTCGTCGCATTCCTCGAAGGCGTCGACGGTGTTGCCGATGTGCAGCGAGATGTTGCCACGGTAGTCATCGATGCGAAGGGCATGCTGCAAGCGTGCGACCTTATTCTGAATAAAGTCGACGAGAACTACGTGTATGCCGCGAAGCTTTCGCGCAAGCCTGAACGCGTCGCCGAATGCCTCGAGGCCCTTATCGTGAATATTGGCGCTACGCTCGACGAAACCCTTTACGAGAAAACGCATTCCGTGGTGTATGCGAGCGCGACAATCGCCGTGGGAGACGATTTCAAGAACTTCCTCGGCGCCATGGGTCTTGGCGAGACCGAGGAGTCGCGGGCAAATACCTGCATGCTGGGTTCGAGCTACGATTTCGACAAGAATATGCAAGTGCTTGTGCTCACCGATATTCCCGAGCCCAATCAGCCTGGCTACCTGGAAACGCTCGAAGATTTCCTTATGCAGGCGCATCTTGCGCAAAACGGAAGCATGCTCACGCTGTTCACGAATCGTCGCGAAATGGAAGAATGCTTCGGCGCGGTCGACCCCTCACTGAAAGAAGCGGGACTGCGGCTCGTATGCCAAAAATGGGGCGTTTCCACGAAGGGCCTGCGAGACGACTTCCTGAAAGACGAGCACTTGTCGCTGTTCGCCCTGAAGAGCTTCTGGGAAGGTTTCGATGCCCCCGGTGCCACATTGAAAGGCGTGGTTATTCCGAAGCTGCCGTTCGCCAAGCCGACCGATCCGCTTTCGTGCGAGCGCGCGGTGCGCGATTCGAGCGCCTGGTCGCATTACACCCTGCCCCAGGCGGTTATCGAAGTGAAGCAGGCGGCA
>OGON01002290.1_pt1 | contig 11770 bp, 7 predicted proteins | sample 1552671 | NCBI WGS metagenome assembly OGON01 (sample SAMEA2580136, study PRJEB22360) | human gut metagenome | biome: human gut; feature: human-associated habitat; material: faeces | place: Denmark | collected 2008/2010 | reverse complement strand
ATCCTCCTTTTTTCTATTTCAGTTTGCTTCATTCCGCTTAACTTTTATACTCTCATTATAACAGAGGATGACCAAAAGAGAAGGGACCCAAATTTTGGTTTTAGTGCTGTTTTTATAGTTTTTAGTTATCTTGTTCATATTTATTGTGCATATTATCTCTCCCCATTGGGTGTGACTCCGTATTTCTCCTTATAGATTCGTGCAAAATGCTTTGTGCTGCTGTATCCTACCATTTCCGCGATATTCACGATTTTTAAATCTGTATTTAAAATCAGCTTTCTCGCCTTTTCCATGCGTAAGTCTGTTACGTAGTCAATGTACTTCTTACCCGTCTGTTTTTTAAACAGCGTGGAAAAATAGGCGGTGTTCATATGAACCACCTGACTGACCTCCTCCAGACTGATGTTGCGGTAAAAATTATTTTCGATATACTGAACTGCCCTGCCGATACTTCCGCTCTCCTCCGGTGCCGTTCCCGTCTCTTCCTCCACATCCTCCGGCTCCTTCATATCCAGGAGGCGTGACACGCAGTCTGTCAGTTCAAAACGGTTGACCGGCTTTAGAATGTATTCCCGGACTCCGCACCGGATTGCTGTCCTGGCGTACTCAAAATCCCGGTAAGCGCTGATCACCACATACTGGGCCGTGATTCCGTCGGCCTGGGCCTTCTCGATCATCTCGAGCGCGTAGGCGCACTTGTCCTCCTCGAGCAGAGACTTGCCGATCTCGCCGCCCTGTGCCTTGGCGAAGGTGTAGGCCATGCCGCCGCCGATGATGATGGTGTCGGCCTTTTCCAGCAGGTTGTTGATGACGCCGATCTTGTCGGAGACCTTTGCGCCGCCGAGGATAGCGACGAGGGGTCTCTTCGGATTCTCAAGAGCGCCGCCCATGAACTCGATCTCCTTCTGGATGAGGAAGCCGCAGACTGCCGGCAGATAGTCGGCAACGCCGGTCGTGGAGGAGTGAGCTCTGTGAGCCGAACCGAAAGCGTCGTTTACATAGATATCCGCAAGGGAGGCAAGAGCCTTCGAGAATGCGGGATCGTTCTTGGTCTCTTCTGCGTGGAAACGCACGTTCTCAAGGAGCATGACTTCGCCGTCCTTGAGATTAGCGGCAAGCTCTTTTGCGCTGTCGCCGATAACGTCCTTAGCCATCTTGACATCCTGACCGAGAAGCTCGGAGAGTCTTGCGGCTACGGGAGCAAGGGAGAACTCGGGCTTGAACTCACCCTTGGGTCTGCCCAGATGGGAGCAAAGAATAACCTTTGCGTGATGATCGATAAGATATTTGATAGTGGGGAGGGAGGCAACAATTCTCTTGTCCGAGGTGATTTTGCCGTCCTGGAGCGGGACATTGAAATCGCAGCGTACCAGCACTCTCTTGCCGGAAACGTCGATATCCTTAACTGACTTTTTGTTAAGTGCGCTCATTTTGATCGTCCTTTCAAAAGTTGAATTTGCCAGCTTTTTACGCTTGCACCACTGATTATTTTATAACATAAATGTGAATATTTCAAGTGTATTTGTATGTATGATACCATGTAAAACAGGCAATTATCCCAAAAGTTTTTATATTGTTTTGCCCGAACCGATTCTTCTTGACTTTGAAGAGCTTATCTGATAAAATATTGAGCGTCAAAAAGCATATACGCCTCCTTAGTTAAATGGATATAACAGCCCCCTCCTAAGGGGCAGTTGAGGGTTCGATTCCCCCAGGGGGTGCCAAAAATCCCTTGAACGCAGTTCGGGGGATTTTTACTTATTACTTATTAGTTTTTTGTTCTTACTTTTTCACTTCTGACAAGGGATTTTTGGAAAGTAAAAAGTAATAGGTAAAAAGTAAGAACTGATGTGCCTGTTTTACTTCATGGCAGCGAAGCTGCCGTTTCATGTTTGCAGGGCAAACGCTTCATTCAAATCAATTTACAGTCAATTTGCAAAATCCCCCGCACGGCAAATTTCCGCGCGGGGACATTTTTTATTTTCCGCTTTCGCCGTAGTTTGAGAGCACGCGGGCGGACGGGTCGTTGACATCGCAGCCCTCCCATGACTTGTTGGGCATCCAGAAATCGACTATCATCTCGGACTGGCCGGGATAGTACTTTTCAAATATCTCGCGATAGAGCAGGGATTCTTTCGTGAACGGCTTTGCGTGGGTGTATTTTTCGCACTTCTCTTTGAATTCCTCTTCGGTGTAGAGCCCCTCGGCGTATTCCTTGAGGTAGTCGACCATCGAGTGACCGACCGCGTCGGAGAATGCCGCCTTTTCGCGGAAGAGTATATCATGGGGCAGATAATCGCCCTCGAACGCGTGGCGGAGCAGATATTTGCCCTTGCCGTAGGTGTTCATTTTTTTAGCGGGGTCGATTGACATGACATATTTCACAAAGTCGAGATCGCCGAACGGCACGCGCGCTTCAAGCGAGTTTACGGAGATGCAGCGATCGGCGCGCAGAACGTCGTACATGTGCAGCTCTCTTATTCTCTTCTGCGACTCCTTCTGGAACTCCTCCGCGCTCGGCGCAAAGTCGGTGTATTTGTAGCCGAACAGCTCGTCGGAGATCTCGCCCGTCAGAAGAACTCTGATATCCGTGTTCTCGTGTATCCATTTGCACAGCAGGTACATACCCATGCTCGCGCGGATAGTTGTGATATCAAATGTGCCGAGCATACGGATGACACCCTCGAGCGAGTCTATGACCTGTTCTTTTGTCATGATGACTTCGGTGTGGTCGCTGCCGATATAGTCGGCGACTTCCTTTGCGTATTTGAGGTCGATAGCGTCCTCGCTCATGCCTATTGCAAAGGTGCGTATCGGTTTTTTGCTCTGTCTTGCCGCTATGGCGCAGACGAGGGACGAATCGAGTCCGCCGGAGAGCAGGAAGCCGACCTTTGCGTCCGCAACGAGTCTCTTGTCAACGCCGGCGATGAGCTTTTCGCGGATGTTTTTGCAAACTGTCTCAAGGTCGTCATGGCAGACTTCGTCAACCGCCGCTATGTCGCAGTACTGGACAAACTCGCCGTCTTTATAGTAGTGTCCGGGCGGGAAGGGCATAACATGCCCGCACATTCCGACGAGGTTCTTCGCCTCGCTCGCGAACATGATAACACCTTTTTTATCGTAGCCGTAGTAGAGCGGGCGGATGCCTATCGGGTCTCTTGCGGCGATATATTTTTTCTCTTCGCCGTCGTAGATAATCAGCGCAAACTCGGCATCGAGCATCTTGAACATATCCACGCCGTATTCACGGTAGAGCGGGAGAAGTATCTCGCAGTCGGAGCCGCTTTTAAATGTATATTTCTTCGAGAGCTCCTCTTTTATCTTCTCGTAGCCGTATATCTCGCCGTTGCAGACGACATAGCTGCCGTCCAATTCAAACGGCTGCATTCCGTCGGGGGTCAGCCCCATTATCGCAAGGCGGTGGAAGCCGAGCAGACCTTTGCCGGTGTCTATTATTCTGCTGTCGTCCGGTCCTCTTGAAACGGTCTTTTTGAATCCTTCCTCAAAATCAGAAAAAGCGGCACAGCAGTCGCAGTAACCCATTATCGAACACATAGTAATCTTTCCTTTCGGTTAGTTTCAGCATTCGATAGGGCAAGTGCCAACTCGCTGTGCCACCTATCTTTGTTCTCTTTTCGGCTTCGAAGAAAGCCTCGCCGCTGTAACGGTCGGCGTGTCCGGCGCACCTACTCGGTAGTCCTTTCGGCTTGCGGCTCGTCGGGTGTTATTCGCGCGGCTCCTGTGCTGCATGGCTCTCACCGTCCCATGCTCGCTTTGAGCGGTATTCCGCGTTACTTCTCCCGACTCGGGTGCTTTTGTTATTGTAAAAAGGGTTGTGGATTTTTATTTTACGCTGAAGAGCAGGTCGCTGTAGGTCGGGAACGGCCAGAACTCCTTGGCGGTTATCGTCTCTGCCTCGTCGCAGACGGCGCGCAGGGCATCCATCTTGCCGAGGATAACGTCTCTGATATCATTCGCCGCTTCGGTGACATCCTCGATGGCCTGGAACTTCGCTATCTCGCCTTCAAGGTCTGCGGTCGCGTCGGCGATTTCATCGGACAGCTCGGAGAGCTTCGTGATGGTCGCGGTCTCGTATTTGCAGGGGAGACCTGCGACTGCCGCTTTCTTCGCGGCGAGGGTTTCTGCAAGCGACTTCGTGTAGCCCTCGACTGCGGGGAGAATCTCTTTTCTCGCCATGTCGACCATGGTCAGAGCTTCTATATTGACGGTCTTTGAGTAGTTCTCAAGAAGTATCTCATAGCGGCTGTGAAGCTCTGCGGGTGAGAATATCTTGTGAGCGGTGAGCATCTTCACGTTCTTGTCGGCGATCATCGCGGGCATAGCGTCCGGAGTGGTGCGGAGATTCAGCAGTCCGCGCTTCTCGGTAGCTTCCTTTATCCACGCGTCGTCATAGCCGTTGCCGTTGAAGATGATTCTCTTGTGGTCTTTTATGGTCTTCTTTATCATGTCGTGCAGAGCGGTCTCGAAGTCATCGACATTTTCGAGGCGGTCCGCATATATCTTGAGCGACTCCGCAACTGCGGCGTTGAGCATGATGTTCGCGCAGGCGATGCTGTTCGACGAGCCGAGCATACGGAACTCAAACTTGTTGCCGGTGAACGCAAAGGGCGATGTGCGGTTGCGGTCGGTGGTGTCGCGGGTGAACTTCGGCAGAACATGAACGCCGAGCTTCATCGTTGTCTTTTCGCTGCCGCTGTAGGGTGCGTCGTTCTCTATAGCGTCGAGAACTGCGGTCAGCTCGTCGCCGAGGAACATAGAGACAACTGCGGGCGGAGCTTCGTTCGCGCCGAGTCTGTGGTCGTTGCCTGCGGTCGCGACGGAGACGCGGAGCAGATCCTGATAGTCGTCAACGGCTTTGATGACCGCGCAGAGGAACAGCAGGAACTGTGCGTTCTCATAGGGGGTCTCGCCGGGAGTGAGGAGGTTGACTCCGGTATCCGTAGCCATGGACCAGTTGTTGTGCTTGCCCGAGCCGTTGACTCCGGCGAACGGCTTCTCGTGGAGCAGGCAGACAAGTCCGTGCTTCGCGGCGACTTTCTGCATGATCTCCATAGTCAGCTGGTTGTGGTCGGTGGCGATGTTCGTTGTGGTATATATGGGTGCGAGCTCATGCTGAGACGGTGCGACTTCGTTGTGCTCGGTCTTTGCAAGAACGCCGAGCTTCCAGAGCTCTTCGTTGAGGTCTGACATGTAAGCGGCGACTCTCGGCTTGATAACTCCGAAATAGTGGTCGTCCATCTCCTGACCCTTGGGCGCCTTTGCGCCGAAAAGCGTGCGTCCGCAGAAGACGAGGTCTTTGCGCTGCTCATAGAGAGCCTTGTCAACAAGGAAGTATTCCTGCTCGGGGCCGACGGAGGTGCGCACGCACTTTACATCGGTGTTGCCGAAGAGTCTGAGAATACGAAGAGCCTGCTTGTTGAGAGCCTGCATGGAACGGAGCAGAGGCGTTTTCTTGTCGAGTGCCTCGCCGCCGTAAGAGCAGAACGCCGTGGGGATGCAGAGGGTCTTGTCTTTTATAAATGCGTAGGAAGTGGGATCCCACGCGGTGTAGCCGCGGGCTTCAAAGGTTGCTCTGAGTCCGCCAGACGGGAAGGACGATGCGTCCGGCTCGCCTTTTATCAGTTCCTTGCCCGAGAACTCCATGATAACGCGTCCGTCGGATGCGGGGGTTATGAAGCTGTCATGCTTCTCGGCGGTGATGCCGGTCAGGGGCTGGAACCAGTGGGTGAAATGGGTCGCGCCATGCTCAACGGCCCAGTCCTTCATAGCGGCGGCAACTGCGTTGGCGACGTCATTATTGAGACTTGCTCCTTCGTCAATAGTCTTCTTGAGAGACTGGTAAACATCGGCGGAAAGCATTGCTTTCATCACTCTGTCGTCAAAAACGAGACTTCCGAAATAATCAGATACTGTGCTCATAAGTTAGCGCTCCTTTTTTATATTTTAAGGCAAAAAATAAAAAATGGCGTCAATGAACCCGTTCGGTTCAAAGACGCCATTGCCTTTATGCGCTGAATTATACGCGCAGCAAAATCGTTTGTCAAGGCGTTTTTGGACAATTCTTTATTTTTGTGCAAATAGCCGCAATCGGGGCTTTTTGAAAAGCAATTTTATGAGCAAGATGTAACCGCTTTTCTGAGAAAATGCGGCGGAGTTGAACTCGCGCCGGAAAAATTTTTTCGACGGCGCTCTTTTCTCTCAGCCGTTTCGGAAAATAAAGTGCGATACATATAAAATACGCGATTGACACGGGTCTTTTAATATGATAAAATACGCCTCAAATGAGCAAAGGCGTTCATTCCCCCGGGGACAGTGCCCCCATCGGCGGACGCCTTTGCTTTTTGCTTTTTCGGAACCGAGCGCCCCGCATCTCATCGGGTTTTGCGGGCAGTTGACCGCGTTGTCATATTTTTCGGTTCCAAAGCACTCGCTTTTAGTACAGAATACCGTAGAAGTCGGCAGGGAAGGTGTGTTATAATATGATATAATGAAAGTACGCGTGAAACCTTAACCGGAGAAGTATATAAAAAAGAAAAAGATAAAATACGGAGGGATATTAATGACAAAGTACATCTTTGTGACCGGAGGCGTCGTATCCGGTCTCGGAAAGGGGATAACTGCGGCGTCGCTCGGACGAATACTCAAAGCGCGCGGACTCAAGGTAGCGGCGCAGAAGCTCGATCCTTATATCAACGTTGACCCGGGCACCATGAGCCCCTATCAGCACGGCGAAGTTTACGTCACGGAAGACGGCGCGGAGACCGACCTCGACCTCGGCCACTACGAGCGCTTCATCGACGAGGATCTTAACAAATACTCGAATCTCACCACCGGTAAAGTATACTGGAACGTGCTCAATAAAGAGCGCCGCGGCGAGTATCTCGGTTCGACCGTTCAGGTCATACCCCATATAACAAATGAAATAAAGGATTTCGTATACCGTGTCGGCAAGAAAACCGATGCTGACGTGGTCATCACTGAGATCGGCGGCACTATAGGTGACATTGAATCCCAGCCTTTCCTCGAAGCTGTAAGACAGATATCTCTTGAGGTGGGGCGTGAGAACAGCCTCTTCATCCATGTCACTCTGGTGCCGTTTTTGCGTGGATCGGACGAGCATAAGTCCAAACCCACCCAGCACTCGGTCAAGGAGCTGCAGGGCATGGGCATCAACCCGAACATAATCGTCCTGCGCTGTGACGAGCCGCTTGAGGAGGCTATCTTCAAGAAGATATCGCTCTTCTGCAACGTCAAGCCCGACTGCGTTATCGAGAACATCACCCTGCCTTATCTCTACGAAGCTCCGCTGATGCTCGAGAAGTCGAACTTCTCGTCCGTCGTCTGCCGTGAGCTGAATATAGACGCTCCCGAGCCGGATCTCGACGAGTGGACGGAGCTTGTCCACCGCATCAAGAACCGCGAAAAGGAAGTCAAGATAGGTCTTGTCGGCAAATATGTCCAGCTCCATGACGCATATCTGTCCGTTGCCGAGGCGCTTCGCCACGCGGGCTACACTCTCAACACCCACATCCGCATCGACTGGATCGATTCCGAGAATCTAACCGAGGCGAACTACGAGCAGGAGCTCTCGCACCTCGACGGAATAATCGTCCCCGGCGGCTTCGGCGGCAGAGGAATCGAGGGCATGATTCTCGCGGCGAAATATGCCAGAGAGAACAACGTTCCTTATTTCGGAATCTGCCTCGGAATGCAGATTGCGGTTATTGAATACGCGCGCGATGTCGCGGGTATCAAAGACGCCCACTCGGGCGAGTTCGATGAGCTCTGCAAGAACAAGGTCATCGATTTCATGCCCGGTCAGAGCGACAATATCGACAAGGGCGGCACACTGCGCCTTGGCGCATATCCCTGCGTCATCAAGCCCGGCACAACAATGGAGCGCTGCTACGGAAAGTCCGAAATTTCCGAGCGCCACCGCCACCGCTACGAGTTCAACAACGATTATCGCGATATACTTACTCAGAACGGACTTACCCTCTCGGGTCTTTCGCCCGACGGCAGACTCGTTGAAACGGTCGAGCTTTCCGACCGCTCGTTCTATGTCGGAGTGCAGTATCACCCCGAGTTCAAATCCCGTCCCAACAAGGCTCACCCGCTGTTCAAAGGCTTTATAGCCGCAGCACTTGAAAAATCTGAGATCGGAGAATAAATACCTATGGCAAACTTGCATGAAGAGTGCGGCGTTTTCGGAGTCTATTCACCCAAGCCCGGCCCCGTGGCGGATCTCGCCTACTACGGTCTCTATGCCCTGCAGCACAGAGGACAGGAGAGCTGCGGCATAGTCGTTAACGACGACGGAGTGTTCGCTTCGCGCAAGGATATCGGACTTGTCAACGAAGTCTTCTCGCGCGACGACCTGATGAAGTTCCCGCAGGGCAGGATGGCTGTCGCCCACGCGCGCTACGGCACGACCGGCGGCAACAGCAGAGCGAACTGCCAGCCCATCGAGGTCAACCACCAGAAGGGCAAGATGGCTCTTGCCCACAACGGAAACCTCAGCAACGCCTATGAACTGCGCAGCGAGCTCGAGCTCGGCGGCGCTATCTTCCACACGACGAGCGACACCGAGATAATCGCATATATCGTCACGCAGGCGCGCCTCAACTGTCCTTCAATAGAAAATGCGCTGAGCAGCGCGATGAACAGGCTCGAGGGCGCGTATTCCCTCGTGCTCATGTCCGCCGCAAAGCTGCTCGCGGCGCGCGACCCCTACGGGTTCCGCCCGCTGTGCTACGGCAAAACGCTCGACGGCACATATGTCGTCGCGTCCGAGAGCTGTGCGCTTTCCGCCGTCGGCGCAAAATTCGAGCGCGATATACTCCCCGGCGAGATACTCGTCTTTGACGAAAACGGCGTGCGCTCGAACAGGGATCACTGCGGCGAAAAGCCGAGGCGTTCATGCATTTTTGAATATATCTATTTTGCAAGACCGGACTCCGTCATTGACGGTGTATCCGTCCACGCGGCGCGCAGAAATGCCGGCGCGATACTTTCAAAGACCCATCCGGTTGAAGCCGATGTTGTTATGGGCGTCCCGGATTCGGGAATCGACGCCGCTTTGGGCTATGCCGAGGCGTCGGGAATACCCTACGGAATGGGCTTCATAAAAAACAAATATATCGGCAGAACTTTCATCTCGCCCGGTCAGGACAGGAGAATCGACCAGGTCAGAATAAAGCTCAGCGCGATAAGCGAATCCGTAAAGGATAAGAGAATAGTGCTCATCGACGACTCGATAGTGCGCGGCACGACGAGCCGCCAGATAGTCAATCTCCTGCGCGAAGCGGGGGCAAAAGAGGTGCATATGCGCATCTCCTCGCCGCCGTTCATGCATCCGTGCTACTACGGCACTGACGTTGACTCGCGCGAAAATCTTATCGCCTGCCACCACTCGGTGGAGGAGATTGCCGACATAATCGGCGCGGATTCCCTCGGATATCTGCCGGAGTCGGAGCTTAAAAATCTGATAGGCAGCGAGAACTTCTGCAGCGCGTGCTTCAACGGAGTCTATCCGACCCCTATCCCGGATGTTATCACCAAAGATCGCTTTGAGGGGAAACTCTCTGAGCGGAGCAAATAAATAAAAATACAAAAAGCGAAAGGAAACTGCGGTATGGAAAAGTTGTATGAAGGCAAGAGCAAGGTCGTTTACAGTTCGGAGGAGCCCGGTACCTGCATCATCAAGTACAAGGACACCGCCACTGCCGGCAACGGCGTCAAGAAAGAAGATCTGCCCGGAAAAGGAAAACTCAATGCGGCGATCTCCAACATCATCTTTGATTACCTCATGAAGAACGGAGTCAAGACCCATCTTCTCAAGGTCATCGACGAAACCACCGTCCTCGCGAAGAAGGCTGAGATCGTTATGGTCGAGGTCATAGTCAGAAATATCGCAGCAGGAAGCTTTTCAAAGAAATACGGCGTGCCGGAGGGTTCGCCCCTGAAGAACACGGTCGTTGAGTTCAGCTACAAGAGCGACGAGCTCGGCGATCCGATGATAAACGACAGCCAGATAACCGCCATCGGTCTCGCCACGCAGGAGGAGCTCGACGAGCTCAGAGCCATGTCCAAGCGTATAAACGAGCTGATGACCGAGCTGTTCGCAAAGGGCGGCGTGCGCCTTGTTGATTTCAAGCTCGAGTTCGGACGCACCGACGAGGGACTTGTCCTGTGCGATGAGATATCCCCCGACTCCTGCCGCCTCTGGGATATGGAGACAAACAAAAAGCTCGACAAGGACAGATTCCGCCGCGACCTCGGCGATGTTCTCGGCGGCTACAGAGATGTGCTCGAAAGACTTAAAAGCTCTATCTGATAAATTCAAGGAGTGTATTTTTAAATGAGACTCATAGACCGCAAGATCGTCCTTGAGGACGGCAGCGAGTACTACGGATACGGCTTCGGCAGCTATACCGACAGGGTGTGCGAAATAGTTTTCAACACCTCGATGGTCGGCTATCAGGAAATAGTTTCCGACCCGTCGTATACCGATCAGATGGTCGTTATGACATATCCGCTCATAGGCAACTACGGCATAACCGACGACGATTTCGAGTGCAAAAACCCGAGCATCGGCGGCCTTATCGTGTATGACTACAACGATATGCCCTCGAACTTCAGATACACAAAGACGCTCTCGGAGCTGCTCGAAGAGAACGGCATACCCGGCATCTCCGGCGTTGACACGAGAAAGCTCACCCGCAGCATACGCGACTTGGGCTCACGCCGCGTGCTCATAACCTCGCCCGATATCCCGGCTGAGGTCGCAGTGGAGATAATCAAAAATACCCCCGTCGCCCACGATGCGGTCAGCCGCGTCAGCTGCAAAAAGCGCTGGTATTCGCGCACGTCGAACCCGCAGTTCAATGTCGTCGCGATAGACTGCGGCATGAAGCTCAATATTGTGCGCAGCCTCAATAAGTTCGGCTGCAACGTCGTTGTCGTGCCCTATGACACGCCGGCGGATGAAATTGAGTTCATGAAGCCCGACGGAGTGTTCCTCTCAAACGGTCCCGGCGACCCCGAGGATGTGACCCCGGTCATAAACACGGTCAGGGCGCTTCGAGGCAAATATCCGATTTTCGGCATCTGCCTCGGACATCAGATGATATCCCTCGCCTACGGCGCCAAGACATATAAGCTCAAGTTCGGCCACCGCGGCGGAAACCACCCGGTCATGAACCTCGACACCAACAAAATAGAGATAACCTCGCAGAACCACAGCTATGCCGTTGACCCGAAAACGGTCGAGGGCACCGACCTCGAAGTGACGCACATAAATCTTCTCGACAACACCGTCGAGGGAGTAAGATGCAAGAAAGACCTTGTGTTCAGCGTGCAGTATCACCCCGAGAGCGCGCCCGGTCCGCAGGACAGCAGCTATCTGTTCGGTCAGTTTATCGACTATATGAAGGAGGCGAAGGAGCGTGCCTAAGAGAACTGATATAAAAAAGGTGCTCGTTATCGGCTCGGGTCCTATAGTCATCGGTCAGGCTGCCGAGTTCGACTATGCGGGAACTCAGGCGTGCCTCGCCCTGCGTGAGGAGGGCTACGAGGTCGTCCTCGCGAACTCGAACCCCGCAACGATAATGACCGATACTACCATAGCCGATAAAGTCTATATGGAGCCGCTGACGCTCGAATCCCTCGCGCGTATCTGCCGCTATGAGCGCCCGGACGCGATAGTCCCCGGCATCGGCGGTCAGACCGGACTCAACCTTGCGATGCA
>OGON01002289.1_pt1 | contig 11774 bp, 21 predicted proteins | sample 1552671 | NCBI WGS metagenome assembly OGON01 (sample SAMEA2580136, study PRJEB22360) | human gut metagenome | biome: human gut; feature: human-associated habitat; material: faeces | place: Denmark | collected 2008/2010 | reverse complement strand
CCTTAAACACTCCCCCCTGAAAAGTAGCCGTCAACTGCAAGGGGATCGGTGGCAACGCCTCTTCTGATTTGCGTCGAGCACACCTGTGGTAAAAGTCTTCCAACGCAGCCTCTTCTAGCCAAACTAAAGAAAACGTGCGTTTCTTGTCGGCAAAGGTGATGGTCACTCTATCCTTTTCTCGATCTATTAGGGAAACAACATAATCTCCATCTATAAAATAGCGCCGTTCTTCTGCGACCTCTTCAACGGGTTTCACATTTTTAAAAAGGCTTTTCGCTGTCGACGCGGATACTTTTACATCATCTATGGCAATTTTATCTTCTTTTTGCATCTTACTAGCCAGATAAGCTACGGGAGCGGCCGTCTGTTCGGCCAGATCAAAAGCGCGATCAATGGCATGCATGGCGTCTTTACGAATAGATTCATCTTGTAAACGTTCCTGAGCTTTTAACTCTATTTCGGCTCTTTTTTCTTCTTTGAATTTTTCAAAGGCTATTTCAGCAGATATTTTAGCAGTCTGGGCTTGAGTGTCGCAATAATGCCAAAATCCAATACCGGCTGGAACAGCCAAAATAGCCGCTATCGAAATAATGGCCCATTTTTTGTCTTTGGATTCCATATTAGCCCACATATCTTTAAAAAAAGCCTTGATACAGCTACAGCCGGGCTCGATAGAAACGGTTACCCTGAGCCCCGTTTTGTCCATAACCGACGTGTTATATTTGACTTTGTGTTCCGAGTACTCACCATACGCCGCTATGAGTGCTTTCTGAAGCCTTATAACAAATTCGGCTACCTTGTAGTCAAGCCTGCCATCCCACTGCTTGCCCACCAGCTTGATTGAAAAAATAGTTTGTTCGGAAAATTCAATAGATTCCCAAGAAAAATCTTTTTCCCAGCTGGCAATATAGGCGTCAATGGCCGTATCAAAATCTCTGACAACCAATGTATCCATTCACGTCCTCCCCGTAAATGAGTACACACGGCATGTGTGCACTTTGTCTACCATAAAATTTTTCTGTTGTAAGACTGACACATAAGGAGATCTTCCATTATATAGGAGGCGGACTCGCGAAAACATACCCGAAAATAGTTAATAGTCTTTGATTGCACATTCTTCGACATGACCGGCTCATCTCCTTTTTTGTAGGTCAGCTTGAACTCGAGAGCCTTCGGGCCGTAAAAGCTCATTGTGAGAAGCACGAAACCATTCTTGGTTATGAGACAGCGTGGGAGGCTTCTGTCAGTCGAATCCTTGTAGGCACTGAATCCAAAATTGGATTCAGTATAGGGTGTTCTTTGTTTTGGACATTCCGGTATGTGCCAAGCACAAAGTTTGATCTGGCAAAAGACTTTAAGGACTCCCCATTTTGGGGGAGTCCTCCCTTTCCATTCGGCTCTATTCTGAGCAGACCGCGAATATCACGAAGTACATGATCATGTGAGCCAATCCCAAACCCACCCGATCACCGTTCCGAAAAACAGCACGATAAAGATATTCCCGATCCGGCGGGCAACGGAAAGTTCATACTCCAAGACCCCAATCTTGCGCTCCCGGTTTTCAATCTCCAGCCAAGCCACCCGCGTCTCCATATCCAACGTCCCTTTCAAGCGTTCCGCTTTTTCCTGCAACAGCTGTATATGGCGCTCCTTTGTCCGAATGAGCTCCCGTTGTGCGGCGATGTTCTCCTGCAACAGGCCAATGGTCTTCTCCCGGAGTTCAGCCTCGGTCATTGCCTGAATGTCCGCTTCCTCTTTCATCCTCGTCATCCCTCACCCGCCGCACGCTAACCAGCGTCCTGCCCTGCCTGATCGTAATAACGGGAAGCCCCCTTGCGCATCCTTCGAAGTTCCTCGTTTTCACGCTCAAGGTCGCGGATGCGGGATAAGTGACGTTCGGCTTGGACACGGAGATCGGCATTTTCCCGAATGACAGCGGCATGTTCTTCCGCCAGCTTCATATACCGAGCAAAAAAATCCACATCGAAAGAACCTTGATCGTGATCAAGGTTCTTTTTGTTGGTGCTTTCAATAAAATTAGTATCTTGCGCTTTTTTAATGGGTATAAAACCTTGATCACGATCAAGGTTCTGAGGGGGATCAGTTTTGTACATCGGCCCCTCATTCGCAAGGAGCCAATCAACAGATACACCTCACCGTTTGCTATCCGTAGGATAAGATCATTATCCGGAATACGTGTCCCTTTTTCATACCGGATAAGAGACTGCTCATGTATTCCATATTTCAAGGAAAAAGATTTTCTAGACTCGTTTCCACGTATTTTTTTTAATTTATCCGCTAATGTTTCCTGCATAAAAAATACCCCTCATCGGATAAAATCTCTTGACGGATAATATCCATCGGATATATATTTTTATCCAACAACCCACAACAACCCACTACTTCCAACCACACCCCTACACGGAACCGTGAAAGGGTGCAAGAAAGGGAAACCTATGAGACAGGCAAGCATTTACAGGTCGCCCATCTCGCAGGAACAGCGTGATCAAGTGAAGGCGTATTTTGAGCAACACGGCATCAATGCCGCCGACTGGGCACGGGAGCGGAACCTTGCTCCCCGTCACCTCTACGATCTTCTGAATGGGAAGACCGCCGGGGTACGGGGAGAATCGCGCCGTGTCGCTATTCTTTGCGGGCTCAGGGAAGGCGTCATCGAAGAGCGGGCGGCGTCATGATGCACCCCGTCAGCCGGAACATGGCGAGGCTCATGCGGCGCATCAGGCGCAGGGACATGAAGATCGGAAAACTGAAACGGGAGCTTCGCAAGTTCCAAAGGAGACAACGCAAGATGGAAGAGGAACGCAAGGCCGTCATCATAGTCCGGCAGGGCAGAAACATAATCGACGTATCGATTGCTGTTTTCCCCGGTGCGACAAGTGTTGGGAAGTGCGGCGACCTCGCGTGGATCGGCTTTAGGGCGATCAAGGAAGAACTCGCCAAAATGCCGGTAAACATCAACGACGGCGTAGGAAAAATCATATGACCCATAAAGACGGCTACACGTTCTGCAACTTCTGCGGAAGCCATGAATCACGGGTGACGTTTCTGGTCGCCGGACAACGGGACACCCATATCTGCGACTGCTGCGCGTGGGACTGCGCCATGCTGATCTACGAAAAAATGAAGGACCGGTACAACGGGGAACAGACCGACACCGTTATGGAAAAGCCCCGACACCCGAATTTTCCCTGCTTTAAGGAACTCCCCGAAAACGAACAATCCACCTTGGAGGACGAAGATGAATAACCTTACCATGACCATCCTCGCGGCCCATTTTTCCGCCGTGGCTCCGGAAAACCGCCGGGCGCTCGAAAACGAAAAGCCCTCCACCGGTGCAACGGTGAAGGGCAACAACCTAAAAAACCAACATGTCGGTCACATGTACGCTTCACTTATCACGCCGCACGATTCCGCGCAACTCCCGCCGCTTGCGGCGAAGATCGACGGCATGGCCTCCCAGCTTGTGAAGATCGCCGAATCCGTCGAACTTTCTACCGAAATGCAGCTCATCATCTTTGCCCACAATCTCGCCGCCGTCGCCGAACAGGTGGCGCACATGGAAAACAATCTGGAGGTGCCCCATGCGTAAATCTTCTCTCCGTGCCGCAACCCGCCGCAAGCGTACCGCCGGTGTCCACGCCCCCTTGGGTGCGCCGCCCTCCGCGGCAATCATGCTACTGCATACCGTGTCGTCTTCCTCGTTCAACGAAAAACAAGCGGAAGACGCACGCATGGCCGGTTCAATCCTGCTCGATCAGGGATACGTCGTTTTGGACCCGTTGCTGATGCTTTGGAGTCTTCGGAAAAACGCACAGTTTACCCCTGAAGAGATCCCCCGCCTTGTTCTGCTCCAGACCTGCTACCTCGGGACATTTCTGCCCCGGTGCACCGAGCTACATATCCTCCATGACGAGGAGCAGCAGGACCCCACCGGTCTGATCGAAATTTTTTCGGAGTACGCCGCAAAAAACGCTCTTCCCATGGTCGTCTGGAAGCTCGAACCCGGCAAGAAGACTCTTACTCGGCTTTACCAATTTTTGTAGGGGGCCAACATGACCGAAAAAAAGAAGCTCTCCCCCTTCGGGCGGGCGTTCCTGCTCATCGAGACCTTGGCCCCATATGTCGTGACAGGGCTTTCCGTAACCGATCTTTCCGTCGCCACCGGTATCCCCGCCCCGTCGGTTTGTCGGGACATGGACGCCCTCGCCGCCGAAGGCATGGCGCAAAAGCTCGAAAGCGGGCGCTGGGCGCTTACGGCAAGGCCGCTTCGGGCCTACCGGGCCTACGACATAGCCCTTCGCAACCAGCAGCAGCGGCAAGACGACTTCAAACGCAACATCGAAACCGGGGCCTACCGGATATTGGGGTGAGCAATATGAGAGAGATTCCCGAATACCAGTGCGTCAGTGAGTGGGAAATGGGCGATGATTTTTCCGATGTCGATTGGGAGGACGCCTACACGACGAAATGCCACAGCGCGCAAGGTGCTGCGGAAGACTACGCCGGGCGTGAAGAGTTTACGGACGAGGAAATCGTCGTTGTCCGCAACAAGGCTACGGGCGAAATCAGTCACTGGCGCGTCGAACCCGAAACCATATTCAACGCCTACGAAGAGGATTAGGAGCCCCCCGATGAACGACACCACCGTCACTCCCGAAGAACTCCCCGTTTCCGCCCCCGCCGTTTCCGAACAGCCCGATCCGGTAAAGGAACTTGAGGCCGTCCGCACCGGCACCGTCTCCGTTCATGCGGAAGACTACGCCCGCGATCTCGCATTTCAGCAGCAGGTGGGCCGCGTTCAAGGCTTTCAGGCTGCGGCTTCTGGCCTGAGCCTTTCCGTCATTCAGTGGTTTTCGGCCATGAAGGCCAGTGGAGACTACAAGGGCCGGAGTTTTACGGATCAGCGGGGCAGTATCCACCAGCCACAGACGTTTGATGATCTGTGCGAAGCAATGGGGTTTTCCCGTAGAACTGTCTACGAATCCCTCCAAAACTACGCCACGTTCGGCGAGGAACGCCTGACGGAAATCCGCAACCTCGGGCTTACGGTTCGTGACACCCGCAAAATCCGCAAGGCCATCAAGGATGTGGACGAGGACACGAAAAAGGAAATCTTCCGGGAGCTCAAGAGTTCCACGCCGGAAGACCTGCGCGTCACCATCGACGTCATCTGCGCACAGCACGCCAAGGCGCAGGCCGACAACAAGAAGCTCGAAAAGGAAGCCGAAAAGCTCAAGGAAAAGGTCGAAGCGCTCGAAAAGGACAAGGAAGCCCAGCAAAAGGTGGCGCAGGAGCGAAACGACCAGATCGCGACGCTGAAAGAAGAGCTCATCGTCGCCACCTCCTCGGCCATTGCGGACGTTGAAGTCAAAAAGATGAAGAAGAACGTCAAGAACCGGGAGATCATCGACGAAAAGTGCAGGGACGCCGTTTTCGCCGTGGCGAACCTCGCGGCGTTCGGAGCTTCGGTTCTCGCCGACGATGAAAATTCGGAAGAGACGGCGGCCTATGTCCACGAGCGGATTTCTTCCGCCGTGCGGGGCATGGCCGCGCATATTCTCTCCGCCGGGATCGACGTGGACCTTACTGCGGAGCTTGTGCCGGATTTCGGCCCGGACTTCGGCGAGGATCTGGATGGAGAACCGTTCCCCGGAGCGGACGATCAGGAACCAACCGACTAGGGAGCCGTCATGCCTTCCACACCTTCAACCGAACAGCTTCGCCTCATAAGCGACGCGGCCCGCGCGCTCGAAAAGGCGGACCCATGCAACGGGGATCGCGGGCGCATCGTGGCGCGGCTTGCCGAAACGCTGAATCGCTCCCTGAACACCACCTACAACTATCTGAAAAAGTACGGCGCGTGGGAGAGCGGCAAAAAGCCCCGCAAGGGCAAGGGCGAGACGTGCGTTCCCGAGGCGCTTTGCCGGAAGATCGCGGGACTCGTCATCTGCGGCGACCGCGCCAACGGCAAAAGGCCCATGTGCATCAAGGACGCCGTGAAGCGCTGGGAGGCGAACGGGGAAGGCATCGCGGACCCGGAAACAGGAGAAGTCACCATGCCGTCGGTTGAAACCATCAGCCGCGCCATGCGGCGCTACGGGTGCCACCCGGATCAGCTCAGGGTGGCGAGCCCGTCCGTCCGTATGCGGACGGAATACCCCAACAGGCTCTGGCAGGCCGACGCCTCGGTATGCGTCCTGTACCGCATCCGGGGCACCGGAAATATCGGGCTCATGAAGGAAGAGAGCTACAACGAAAAGAAGCCCGAAAACCTCATCAAGATCAGAAATACGCGCATCGTGCGCTATATCGTGGTCGATCACTGTTCCGGCAACTTCTACCTGCGCTATGAGCAGGCCGCCGGAGAAGACGCCAAGGGGTTTCTCGATACGCTGATTGATGCCATTACCGACCGGGGGCCGCAGGACGTCATGCACGGCGTCCCGGAAATCCTCTACACCGATCCCGGCCCCGGCCCGGCCTCTTCGCTCGTCACAGGCTTTTGCGGGCAAATGGGGATCACTCCGGCGCAGCATGTGCCGGGAAGAGCCCGCGCCACCGGTTCGGTCGAAAAGTGTCAGGACATCGTCGAATGCAAGTTCGAGAGCCGCCTGCGCTTTCTGGAAGTGCCTGACGTCGCGCAGTTGCAGGCGCTTGCGGATCGCTGGCGCAGGTATTTTTGCGCCACGGCGATCCACACCCGGACGAAAAAGACCCGCAACGACGTGTGGCTTTCCATTCCTGCGGAGAAACTCCGCACGGCTGAGGCCGACGTCATGCACTCCATCGCGGCGTGGGGCGAGGTACGGTGTCAGGTAAAGGACGACTTCACGATAAGCGCCGACACCCGGACGCATTACGGCGTCCGGCGCTACGATCTGCGTGAGCTCGGCTACCACGGTTTGCAGGTCAGAGATTCCGTATCAGTCCGCCTCAATCCATACAAAGCCCCGAGCATTATTGCCGTCATCGAAAAGCCCGACGGGGAAAAGCTTTCCTTCGAGGTACCTCCCATGCAGTTCGACGGCGCGGGGTTCGATCTCGGCGCTCCGGCCTTCGGGGAGGGCTTCAAGGCCATGCCGAAGACGCGCGCGGAAAAGACCCTCGAAGTGATCAAAAAGGAAGCCTACGGCGTCCAGTCCGTGGAGGAGGCCGAGAAGATGCGCCGGGCCGGAAAGCCCGCCTACGCCGGGATCGACATCATGGCCGACGTGAAGGAAGCGCCCGTCTACTTGAAGAAGGCCGGGACGCCTCTGCCTCTCGAAGAGAAAAAGGCCGACGTGCCGCCGATGAAGCGGCTCTCCTTCGCTTTGATGATGCGCCGGGATCATCCGGATGTCTGGCGCGACGACAACACCGACGAATGCGCGGAATGGCTGCGGACCCGGTATCCCGACACCGTACCCGGAAACGAGATCGAGGCCGTGGTGGAACGGATGCGCGGGAAGTTCGCGCCGAAGCCAGCCCGGCGGCTTGAGTTCCGGCCAAACGAAGGGAGGGCGGCATGTGCCGGATAACCCCCTACGATCCGACGGTAAAGGCGCTCTTTGAAGAGACGGAGCTCAGCCAGCGCGAGGCCGCCGCAAGGCTCGGCGTCTCCCCGGCGCTCGTTAATCAGCTTTTGAACCGGGGAACCCTCCCGAAAACGGGCTGGGCCGGGCTCAAAAAAGGGCTCGCCTCTTTGCTTGAAGAGCGCGGCGCACAGACCGCCCTTGTCGACTATGCCCTCGGCAAACTGGAAAAACTTGCCGGGGATGAAGATACCCCCGCCGGGGATACGGCGGAAAGCGAGGAACCCATGATCTTGAAGAAGCAGACGCTTGGGATGAAGGCCAGACAGGCGTTCAACATGGTGAGAAATCCTTTCATGCCCCCACGGGAAGCTGAGGACGTCTACCTGTCGCCTGAAATCCGATATGTGCGGGATACCATGTTCGACGTTGCGACGAACGGCGGCTTTCTTGCCGTTGTCGGGGAATCGGGCTCTGGAAAGTCCACGCTCCGGGAAGAGCTCGTCGACCTGATCAACGCCGAAAACGGCAAGACCATCATTGTGGAACCCTATGTTCTGACAATGGCCGAAAAGGAGTCGAACGGAAAGCCCATGCTCGCCCGCCATATCACGGAAGCCGTCATGAGCGCCGTTGCCCCCGGCGAATCCATTCCATCAAGCCCCGAAAAGCAGTCGCAAAAGCTCCATCGGCTTTTGAGAAGCGCCTACGCCGCCGGTACGCACTACTGCGTGATCATCGAAGAAGCGCACGATCTGAACAGGCACACCTTGAAGAGCTTGAAGCGTTTTCTTGAGTTGAAGGAAGGACGGCACCCGCTCCTTTCCATCATCCTGATCGGGCAGACGGAGCTCGGGGAAAAGCTGAATCCCGCCGACCCGTGGATGCGTGAGGTCGTGCAGCGGTGCGACGTGCTGAATATCACCCCAATCGAAGACGTAGCGGATTTTCTCCGCTTCCGGTTTGCCCGAGCCGGGATCGACTTCGGCAAAATATTCACCGAGGACGGCGTCGACGCGATCAAGGAAAGCCTCACTGTGGCGCAGGACCGTTCCGGCAATGGCGTGTACATGGGCTATCCCCTCATGATCGCCAACATGACCATCGCCGCCCTGAACCTCGCGGCAAGTGCCGGGGAAAAGCAGGTGACGGCGGATGTGGTCAAGATGGTGCGGCCATAATTATGCCGTTACTTATGACTATCGCGGCGCTCTATCTCATATGGGCAATATTGGTGCACCCCGAGCAAGTCCAGGAACGCATCATCATGGAAGCCCTGAAAACCTACCAAATGGAATTGCAGGCGGGCATCACCGAAAGCAAGATAAAATGCCTGCTCCCCGGGCAGAAAGAAGAACGCGAACCCGGCCCTGAATCCACGGAAAGAGACAATCAGGAACAGAAGGAAGCTATGAAATGAACATTCCCGAAGGATATATGGAAAATGCGCAAGGGCATCTCGTCCCCGTCGCTCAGGTAAGGCCGATCGACAAGGCCCGTGACGAATTTGTGAAGGAAACGGTAGCGAAGGCCCGTGAAGTGCAACGGATAATCAGGGATTTCAAGAGGGAATCCATGTCCGGCATTTCCGCCTTTGTGCAGCTTTCCGCCGAACGCTACGGCGCGAAGATCGGCGGTGAAAAGGGTAACGTCACCCTCGAAACCTATGATCGGAAGCTTCGCCTTGTCCGTCAGGTGTCCGAAACGCTCGCCTTTGACGAAGGACTCATGGCGGCGAAGGCGCTTATTGACGAATGCCTCTCGGACTGGTGCGAACAGGCTCCCGGAGAACTTCGGGCCGTGGTCGAACAGGCTTTCCGCGTGAACAAGGAAGGCCGGATCAACACGAACGCCGTCCTCGCCCTGCGCAAGCTCAATATTTCCGATGAACGCTGGATGAACGCCATGCAGGCCATCGGCGACAGCCTTACCGTGGCCGACACCAGGCCCTATATCCGTGTGTACGAGCGGGACGAGTTCGGCAAGTACCACGCCATTCCTCTGGACATGGCGGCGTTATAGAAACGTAGCACCGGGCGGAGTAATCCGCCCGGCTCCATATATAAGGATAGAACATGCGTACCCCAACCGATCCCAAGAAGCTCATCAAGGCGCTCCAGACCGGACGCCGCAAGCTCGGCATGAAGGATGAAGAGTATCGCGGGCTCCTTTCCAGCGTCACGGGCGGCCGGACGACTTCCAGCAAGGAACTTTCCGGCGAGGAACTGGTCCGGGCGCTGGCGGCGCTCAGAAAGGCGGGCTTTCGCACGACGGCGGCCCCACAGATCAGGAAGATCAAAAGCCTCTGGTATGAAATGCACGATCTCGGAATCGTCAGAAACCGGAGCGATCAGGCTATCGAGACGTACATCCGGCGCATCACGCGGGCGCAAAAAATCGAATGGTGCTCTGTGGAACAGCTCCAGCTCGTCATCGAAACCCTGAAAAACTGGGTAGACAGAATCGAGGAACCGGCGGCACGGGAGCATCTGCAACGGTTCTTCTCAGAGCAGCAGCCCGCTACGGCGGTGGTGCAGTAGGGAAAAAGATGCCTAGATTTATTTCCGTCGTATCCGGTTCTGGTATTCCGTCTATAAAGGATACACGGGACGGATCGCTCGTCTGCTGTTTCTTTGCTGATAAAAAGGAACCCGAGAAACGTCTGGCCATGATGAAAGTTTGCATAGACGCCTTGAATGCGGCGTCCGCCCGATATGCCGGGGAAGGGGGCGCTAATGGACGTACAACACGATGAATACAGCCACCTTCCCATTGTGGAAGGCAAGATAGGGCAAGGCGTCAAATTCGAGAGGATACGCCGGATTTCCGGCTATCTCGTCGGCACCACGGACAGATGGAATAACGCCAAACGCGCGGAACTAAGGGATCGCGTGAAGCATATCAAAATAAACGGAGAATCACATGAACAAGTATGATCTTGTAAAGCGGTTGAGGAAGAAGACGCTGTAAAGGAGGAATCAGATGGTTGATCTGATTGCCGTCTCACTGGTGTTGATTGTTGTTGCGGCTCTCTGGCTGACCGCTTTCGCCGGGCTCAATGTCTTCCTCAAGGAATTTTTCGACGTCGATCTTGCGCGGTGGATCAGAAAGAAACTGACAAAAGGAGTGGACAGATGAATGAAGAAATCATTCCTCCCCCGATGGCCGAAAGCGAAGTCCAGCGGATAATGGGATTCGGTGACGGGATTATTTTCGTCATCATGAACATATCAAAATAAACGGAGAATCACATGAACAAGTATAACCTCGTAAAGCGGTTGAGGAAGGAATGCAGTCTAACGGAAGCCGAAGCGGAAAAGCTCATCAAGGCCGCGCTCGACACATTCACGGAAGCGCTGGCGGAAGGGGAACGGATTTTCCTCCCCGGTTTCGGGACGTTCGCGCCCGTGGCACGGGCCGCTCGAAAAGGACGTAACCCAAAGACGGGGGAAGAACTCTCCCTCCCCGCCTGTAACGCAACCAAGTTCACGGCGGCGAAGCGGCTTAAAGACGCTATGAACCGATAAAGATACAGCTTATCCGCCAACAAAAAAGGAGGGTTGATTCCCCTCCTTTTTTGTTGCAGATTCTGCAATAGAATTACACCCCCGCCTAAAACTCTTCCCGATACTTCCCGAGTTATCACGTTTTTTCCCACTACTTTTCATGCCATTGATCACAGGGAAGTTTTTGAACTCGCTATGAGCGGTCTGAGCATCAGAGAAATCAGTAAACGTCTTGGAATCATCTACAGCTGCGTCCTTCGGCACAAGGAAAAAATGCTCTTGCCGAACGAATGTAACTCTATGTTGGAATTGATTGCAAAATATCATGGGACAAATCCAAATCGTCAATTGTGAGGTCCATAACATGGAAATTGAAGGCCGCACCATAATACTTTCCACGCCGGAAGAACTGCTTCCTCTCATTACACAAGCCGTCCGTACCGCTGAGCAGGGGAAAACGGCGGATGCCCCCGACTTGCCGGGCAAAAAACTGCTTGCCCCGAAAGATGTGGAAAGAGAATTCGGCATTCACCAGAAGACACTCGCCTACTGGCGTATGGAAGGCGTCGGTCCGGCGTATACCAACTTTGGCAGGCGTGTCTTTTATGAACGCGCCATATTGGAAGAGTATATTGCATCCGGGCGTGTCCAAACCTCGGACACATTCAGATGATGGATTTCTCAGGCAAGCATATCCCCGATAATCGAGAGCTTTTCGCTTTCCTGTCCGGGGAAC
>OGON01002287.1_pt1 | contig 11780 bp, 8 predicted proteins | sample 1552671 | NCBI WGS metagenome assembly OGON01 (sample SAMEA2580136, study PRJEB22360) | human gut metagenome | biome: human gut; feature: human-associated habitat; material: faeces | place: Denmark | collected 2008/2010 | reverse complement strand
ATTCCATACCCAACACGCCCGTCACCGAGCCCGGTTCCCGCCGCTCCGGCCGCCCGGCCGTGCACGCGCAGACCCTCGCCGTCTACAACATCTTCAAGGGCCTCAAGACCGCACATCCGGGCCTTGAGATCGAAAGCTGCTCCTCCGGCGGTGGCCGCGTGGATCTCGGCATCCTAGAGCACGCCGATCGTATCTGGGTCTCCGACTGCGTGGACCCGGTCGAGCGCGCGGACATCCAGCGCTACACCTCGCTGCTGGTGCCGCCGGCGATGATGGGCGAGCACGTGGGCGCCAGCCCCGCACACTCCACCCAGCGCGCCACCAGCCAGGAACTGCGCATGGCCATGGCGTTCTTCGGCCACATGGGCATCGAATGGAACCTGTTGAAGGAGCCGGACGAGGCGCTCGCCAAGCTGGCCGTGTGGGTGGCCGAATTCAAGAAGCACCGCGACTGGTTCGCCATCGACACCTGTGTGCACGCCGACTCCAACGATCCGGCCGTGCGCTTGGATGGCATGGTGATGCCGAACCGCGACGCCGCCATCTACCGCTTCACCCAGCTGACCACCAGCCAGACCTATCCGGCCGCGCCCGTGCATCTGCCCGGACTTGACCCCGAGCGCACCTACCGTGTCAGCCCGCTTGACCCGAGCTTGGATTTGACCGGTCTGACCAACGGCCAGAGCACTCTCGGCTGGTGGAACGAGGAAGGCGTAGTCCTGACCGGCGAAGCCCTGCAGCGCTACGGCATTCGTCCCCCGTCCCTCCACCCCCAGCAGGCAGTATTGCTCAAGGCTGTGGCGTTAAGCTGACAGCCTAGTAGGCTGTCAGTAGCCACGGCCTGAGCGAAGCGACAGCTGAGCGAAGGTGGGATTGAGCCTTGCCGATAGGCAAGTCCGTAATTGCTGGTCGTGGCGGAGTAACTGTGGCGAAGCAACGTTCTTGGCTTCCCTCTCTGAGGGGAGCCAAGAACGGCCTACCCAATATGCTTCACGATTACGCGACTGGCGGCGGCTTTGGCCCAGAGCTGCCAGTCGTGGTTCATAATCGTGAACTTGACCGGCTGGGTCTGGCTGTGACGGTAGAAACGAATGCCATCGCGCAGCGAATCGGTGCCGAGCTTGGCCAAAAACGCGGACTCCCCGGCAATCATCACATGTCCGGGCATCGCGATGTTCGTCACCGTAGCCACCAGCGAACCCAACCGGAAACACGTCCGGTTCACCAACTGCGTGGCCTGCGGCACGCGTTCCTTGGCATCGCGCGCAAAGTCCTCAAAACTGACCGCGCGACCCACAATCGCAGAGTACTGTTCGGCGATTGAATCGTCAGTCAAGCATTGTGAACAGCCGATATGTCCGCTGGTGCAGCGCGGCCCCTCCGGATCGATAAGCACGTGGCCCACCAGACCATAGCTCTTATCCGGGTACTGCACTGGCTTGCCGTTCACGGCCAGCGAATAACCAACACCCACGCCGATGGTCACCACGGCGAACATATCCACGCCGACACCCGGCCCGAACCAGGAGGCATCCACCAGCAGAGAATCGATATCATTGAACACCCCGCACGGCAGGCCGGTCGCCTCTGTGACCATCGTCCCCAAGTCCGTGGCCCCGTCCCAATGCAGGAACGGCGCGAACGTCACAATCGAATCGTCGACCACATGCCCACCTACCGCAACGCCCACCGCAGTGGGGGAGGGTAGTCCGGAAGAGGCGATATCGGCGGAACATTCGCGCACCAGCCGCGTGATGGCCGACACCACATACTCAGCCGACTGATCCGCCCCGATCGGCACCTCGTGCCGGCCGGACACCACCTCGCCATGCGCGTTCACCGCAGCGGCCACAATCGACATCCCATGAACCTTGACACCAATGAAGGTGCGTGCGTTCGAACACAACACCAGCGAAGTCTGCGGGCGTCCGCGACGATCCGAACTTTCCCTTGGCGTGAATCGCTCGGGCAGCTTGCCTGACGGGCCGGCCTCGGCCGGAAGCTCCTCGATCACCCCGGCGTAGATCAGATCGCTGGTGATGCGGGACAAGGCCCCTTGGCTCAGTCCCAGCATCTGTGCCAACGTAGTGCGGGCTATCGGCCCGTATTGGGCAATTGCCGCCGCCACGCGATGCGTATGCTCGGATCCGGAAAACCACTGTGGAATCGCGTTGACATCAGACATGCAAGCCCCTTCGCTGTATTTATTGCGTTAATCACAAAATACCGCGCTTTTTGTTGCTTGCGCAAGTGGGCTCGCTGGCGCTGGAAATGAAATGGCCGAACCGTTACCTTGGAAAGTGAAAGAACCGCCGGCACCGAAGCCGGAGGAAAAGAAAGATAAAGGAGTCAACAATTATGCTGTCCGATTCCCCACATGCAACGCCTAGACTGAAGCGTCTGGCCGTGCGCACCGCCGCCGTGATGTGCGCGATCGCCGTCGGGTTCGGCCTGGCAGGCTGCGGCTCCAGCACCGCAGGCACCGTCACGCTGGATTTCTTCCAGTTCAAGTCCGAGGCCGCCGACCAGTTCAAGTCCATGGTCGCCGACTTTGAGAAGCAGAACCCGACCATCAAGGTCAACATCAACAACTCCGCCAACGCCCAGACCGATCTGCGCACCCGTTTCGTCAAGAATCGTGTGCCGGACGTGATTACCTTCAACGGCGACATCAGCTTCGGCAACTTCGCCGCCTCCGGTGTGTTCTACGACTTCACCGATGAACCCATTGTGGACACCCTCAACCCCGGCATGGTGCAGATCGCCAAGAATCTGGTGCAGACCACCGATTCCTCCAAGAAGCGCCTGTATGGCCTGCCCTTCGCGGGTAACGCCTCCGGCTACATCTACAACAAGGCTCTGTTCCGCAAGGTTGGCCTTGACCCGGAGAATCCGCCGACCACCTGGAGCGAGTTCACCGATATGCTCAACACCTTCAAGGACGCCGGCATCAACCCGCTGCAGGGTTCCGTGGCCGACGCCTGGACCACCCAGGCACCGCTCGCCTCCCTGGCCGGCACGCTGGTTCCCGAATCGAAGTACACCGAGCTCAAGCAAGGCAAGACCACGTTCCAGGAACTGTGGAAGACCGCAGTCGAGAAGGAATCCGAGCTCTTCACCTACTCCACTGCGGACACCGGCGTCACCTACCAGCAGGGCACGCAGAACTTCGCCCAAGGCAAGGCCGCGATCATCCCGCTCGGCACCTACGCCATCCCGCAGATCCTGCTGATCAACCCCGATATCGAACTTGGTTTCGCCCAGATGCCGGCCACCGATGACGCCAGCGAGCAGATCCTCACCGCCGGCGACGACGTGATGCTCACCATCGGTGCGAACACCAAGCACCCCAAGGAAGCGATGAAGCTCGTCGAGTTCCTCATGCAGAAGGATCAGCTTGACGCCTACGCCGACGCCCAGTCCGCCATCACGCCGCTGAAGGACACCTACTTCGGCAACGATGCGCTGGAAACCGTGCGCCCGTTCTTCGAGGAAAACCGACTGGCCGACTTCTGCGACCACTACATTCCTTCGTCCATCAACATCGGCGGCTACCTGCAGACCATGGTGACCTCCGGCAACACCGACCGCTTCCTGAACCAGATGCAGACCGAATGGGACAAGGTCCAAGCCAGGACCTTCGAGTGATCGGTAGGAGAGGAGAACATCATGTCACACGCAACCGCAACCAAGACCGCTGCCAAGAAACCGGCCAAGAAGAAGGTCTCCGCCTTCTCCACCCGCAAGGTGGACCCCGCCTACTACTGGATGGTGGTTCCGGCGGCCATCATCTTCGCCTTCTTCCTGTACCTGCCATTTCTTGACGGCATAAAGTATTCCTTCACCAACTCGCAGGGCTACGGCGATTACAAGTTCATCGGCCTGAAGAACTACATCGCCCTCTTCCAAGACAACCGCGTGGGCCACGCCTACCTGTTCACGTTCCTCATCGCCATTCTCATCACGGTGCTGATTAATGTGATCGCCCTGTTCCTGTCGGTGCTGCTGAACTCGAAGATCGCCTTCAAGAATGGCTTCCGAGCCGTCTTCTTCATCCCCTACACCCTCTCCGTGCTGGTCATCGGCTACGTGTTCAAGTACATCTTCATGAACCCCCTGCCCGAGCTCGGCAAGGCGCTGGGCATCAAGTGGCTGTCCACCTCGTTGTTGACCAATGAGCAACTCAGCTGGATCCCAATCGTCTTCCTCGCCGTCTGGCAGGGCATCGCCTACTCGGTACTCATCTACCTCGCCGGCCTGCAGACCATCGACGACGAAATCTACGAGGCCGCCGCCATCGACGGCGTCAACGCCTGGCAGAAGTTCTGGAAGATCACATTCCCGCTGATCGGACCGTTCTTCACCATCAACCTCGTGCTGTCCATGAAGAACGCGCTCGGCACCTTCGATCAGGTCGTCGCCTTGACCGAGGGCGGCCCGAACTCCTCCACCGAAACCGTCACCTACCTCATCTGGAAGGGTGGCCTGACCGGTGGCGAGTACGCCTACCAGACCGCAAACGCCGTGCTCTTCTTCATCGTGCTGGCGATCATCGCCTTCGTGCAGCTGCGCATCTCCCGCAGCCAGGAACAGATCTGATTTAGGGGAGGATAAGAAATGACTACTGCAACAGTTACCCCGTCCAAGTCCGGCAAGCCCGCCAAGTTCCGCAGAGACCACAAGATCAACTGGTGGCTGACCGCCGCCGTGGCCGTGCTGAGCCTGACCATTCTGATCCCGCTCTACTTCACCATCGTCACCGCGCTGAAGACCCCGGCCGAAGCCGGCACCTTCGCCCTGCCCACCTCGTGGCAGTGGCATAACTTCGCCGACGCCTCCGCCAAGGTCAACTACCCGAAGGCCGCGCTCAACTCCGCGATCATCACGGTGGCCGCCGTGGTGCTCACCCTGCTGACCAACACCTTCGTGGCCTACGCCGTGGCCCGCAACATGGACAAGCGCTTCTTCCGCTTCCTGTACTACTTCTTCATCGCCGCCATGTTCGTGCCGTTCCCGGTCGTCATGCTGCCGATTGCGAAGCAGATGGGCTCCCTGCACCTGGACAACCAGGTCGGCCTGATCATTCTGTACACGGTGCTCGGCCTGGGCACGAACCTGTTCATCGCCACCGGCTTCATCCGTTCGATTCCGGTATCGCTGGAAGAAGCTGCCCGCATCGATGGCGCATCCACCTGGCGCATCTTCTGGACCATCATCTTCCCGCTGATGAGCCCGATTAACGCCACCATCGCCATCCTGACCGCGCTGTGGGCCTGGAACGACTTCCTCCTGCCGTTGATCATTCTGACCGATCAGTCGAACCAGACCATCCCGCTCGCCCAGTACGTCTTCAGCTCGCAGTTCGCCACCAACTACCCGATGGCATTCTCCAGCTATCTGATGGCCATGGCCCCGATCCTCATCGTCTACATCTTCGCCCAAAAGTGGGTCGTGGGCGGAGTGATGAGGGGAGCGGTGAAGTAAAACAGCGCAGGCGCTGCTTTACTTCACCGCGTCGAGCGAGACGAGCCGATTAAGGAAACAGCCCCGTGGGCTGTTTCCCGGCCCGGGCGGCCGGATAGGTCGCGTACTCGCGAGGTCATGTTGGGTCTGGCCGTAGGCCAGTCCTGAATTGCAGGACTCTGTGAAGTAAAGGTCCGCTTCCACCCAAGCCTCCTCCGGCTCTCACCGGAGGAGGCTCTTCTGTCCTGTTGCCATACTGGAAACCGCCACAATAAAGGCGACGGTCGGTTGATGTGGCGGTGGCGCACAAAGGTCATGTGGTTTTGCTCGTTGTGCGAATGAAAAAGTGACGAAACCGTACGGCTTACGGTGCAATTGAACGCATCTGCTGTGTCGCCGTGCCACTGGCTTGTCCCGGTCCACATATCAACCGTTTGACGCGCGAACCGGGACAGAATCCGCTGTCCCGGTTCGCGGTTTCGGGCGATTTTCACGAACCGGGACAATTTTCATTGTCCCGGTATGAATGTCAATCGTTTTATGTGAAAACCGGGACAACATGTTGATTCCGGGATCGGCTCTATTCCGCCGATTTTGTATTACGGAGCATATGAACTGCGGAGATTGGCTTGTCCCTGTTTGTAAAAAAGGACAAAAATCGCGAACCGGGACAGCGGATTCTGTCCCGGTTCAGACGGCAATCGATTGACATACGAACCGGGCCAACGCCGAAGTCCGGAGCGGTTCCCGAGGCGGGGTTTGCTTGAAATCCGGTGTGCCAGCGAAATCCCCACCAGATTCCCGCAGGCGTGTCAACTAAATCATCTATCCCCGCACCAGTGGGTTCAAGCAGACAATCCAAGCGCGCCCGAAGTTGCTCTTGCGCGTCGCAATCAGAAGAACCGTTAATATGTGAGCTGCCGCAGGTCAGGTAGATTATGGTGGCGAAGTGGCGGCGGAACAAGCGGGCGAGCTCCTTCATAGGTTCGAGCCTCGAGTGCATCATCCACGAGCACAGGCGATATAGCCACACCCACGCCTCGAACAGGAGCATGAACCCTCTGCCGGGCTCGAAGCCGATCGTGATGTGCGGCTCCCGCCCGTCGCCGTCGGCGTCACGGAAGTCCGCAGACCCGACCCTCCAAGGCGACCGCAGCCGAAGCGCGGCGGTGAACAGGTGAGAGGCATCCATGCCTCCAACCTACCCGACCAACATCACCCCACGGCACAGTCACCCACCACAAACAGCGAAAGGGCCCATATGTTGCTAAATAGCATGTGCAGCTTATGAGAATTGAGCCGTAGCAGTGCCTTCCGGCTCTTTGCAGTTTTTGTTTCCGGCACACCAACGCAGTTCCCCAATGGAAATGTAATTCAGCGCTTTTTAGACTATGAGCAACAGGCAATGTAGACCATAAATAATGGAGGAGCCAACGATGACCACTTCACAACGCACAGTAATTCCAGATTCCATCCGCACCAACGGTGCCACCCCAAATCCGTGGTGGTCCAATGCGGTCGTTTACCAGATTTACCCGCGTTCCTTCCAAGACACCAACGGCGACGGCCTCGGCGATCTCAAGGGCATTACGTCACGGCTCGACTATCTGGCCGACCTCGGCGTGGATGTGCTCTGGCTCTCTCCGGTCTACAAGTCCCCGCAAGACGACAATGGCTACGATATTTCCGACTATCAGGACATTGATCCTCTGTTCGGCACACTCGACGACATGGATGAGCTGCTGGCCGAGGCCCACAAGCGCGGGCTCAAGATCGTGATGGATCTTGTTGTCAATCACACTTCCGATGAACACGCCTGGTTTGAAGCGTCCAAAAACAAGGATGATGAGCACGCCGACTGGTATTGGTGGCGTCCGGCTCGTCCCGGCCCCACGCCCGGCGAGCCCGGCGCCGAGCCCAATCAGTGGGGCTCCTACTTTGGCGGTTCTGCATGGGAGTATTGCCCTGAGCGTGGCGAATACTACCTGCATCAGTTCTCGAAGAAGCAGCCGGACCTCAACTGGGAAAATCCGGCTGTGCGCCGCGCGGTATACGACATGATGAACTGGTGGCTTGACCGCGGCGTTGACGGCTTCCGCATGGATGTGATTACGCTGATTTCCAAGCGCACGGACCTGTCTGGCAAGCTGCCCGGCGAGTACGGTTCCGAGCTGGACGATCTGCCCGTGGGTGAGGAAGGCTATTCCAACCCGAATCCGTTCTGCGCGGACGGCCCTCGCCAAGACGAATTCCTGGCCGAAATGCGCCGTGAAGTGTTCGAAGGCCGTGAGGGCTTCCTCACCGTGGGCGAGGCTCCCGGCGTTACCGCACAGCGCAACGAATACATCACCGACCCCGCCAACGGCGAGCTGGACATGCTCTTCCTATTCGAGCACGTTGATTTTGACTGCGAAGGCGTCAAATGGAAGCCACTGCCACTTGACCTGCCGAAGCTCAAGAGCATTATGGCCGGTTATCAAGCGGCCGTGAAGAATGCAGGCTGGGCAAGCCTGTTTACTGGTAACCACGACCAGCCTCGCGTCGTTTCTCGTTGGGGTGATGACTCCTCGGAGGAATCTCGTGTGCGTTCGGCCAAGGCACTTGGCCTGATGCTGCACATGCATCGCGGCACCCCGTACATATATCAGGGCGAAGAGCTAGGCATGACCGACGCCCACTTCACGCGCCTAGACCAGTACCGTGACCTCGAGTCCCTGAACGCTTACCGTCAAAGGGTTGAGGAAGCCAAAGTGCAGTCGCCCGAATCGATGTTGGCGGGTATCGCCGCGCGCGGTCGTGATAATTCGCGTACCCCGATGCAATGGGACGGCTCTGTCTATGCCGGTTTCACTGCGCCGGATGCCGCTAAGGAGCCATGGATCTCCGTCAATCCCAACCATGCGGCGATCAACGCGGCCGGCGAATTCGACGATCCGGATTCGGTATATGCCTTCTACAAGCAGCTCATCGCGCTGCGCCACGACATGCCTGTCGTGGCGGCCGGCGACTGGCATCTGCTCGATGCGGATGACGCGCATGTCTACGCCTTCACCCGCACCCTCGGCGATGAGAAGCTGCTGGTCGTGGTCAACATGTCCGGCCGAACCGTTGATCTACCGCGCGAAACCGCCGAACTGGCCGCCGCCGGAATCACCGAGTCGAACGTGGTAATCAGCACGTATGATGCCCCGCACGCCGTGGCCTCCCTCGCCAACCGTGAGCTCGATCCTTGGGAGGCCGCCGTCATTCAGCTGTAGCGATTGGAGCGATTGTAGCGGATTGAGTACCTTTCTCCGTTCACAGAGATACTTCAGGGCTATTGCGAAATGCTATCCGCCTTGAAAGAGGTACCGTAACGTCAAAACCCCGAGTATAAGCGTTGAAAAATCAAGGCTTATACTCGGGGTTTTCGATGCTCGGTACCCCTGTGAAAAGCAGATAGCTGTCTGCAAGAGGCCGAATGTACCTCTGTGAAGCGAGATAGCTGGTGTCTCTCGGCATTGTGGTGCTTACAATGGAAAGCTATGGAACAAAAGGATGTTTTGAAGGCGCTGCAACGTGATCATGCAGCCGAACTGAAGCTGGCCGCCGAACGACTCAAAGGCACTGCCCGCCACACGGAGATCATTCCTTCTCCGGTGCTGAGCGAGATGACCGGCCATGAGATTCTCCTGAAGCCGGAAAACCTGCAGGTCACCGGATCCTTCAAGATCCGCGGTGCCTATAACAAGATTGCTTCGCTCACCGAAGAGCAGATCGCTCACGGCATCGTCACCGCGTCTGCCGGCAACCATGCCCAGGGTGTGGCCTATGCGGCCCGCGAGCGTGGAGCCAAGGCCACCATCTGCATGCCGCAGATCACCCCGCCGCTGAAGGTCGATGCCACCAAGGCCTACGGTGCCGACGTGGTGCTGTACGGCGATGTGTTCGATGAATCCGCCGCCCACGCTGCTGAGCTCGCCGACAAGGAAGGCATGATTTACGTGCCGCCATTCGACGATTACGAAGTCATCTGCGGCCAAGGCACCATCGGTCTGGAGATCCTTGAAGACGTGCCGAACGTCACTGACGTGGTCGTGCCGCTCGGTGGTGGTGGCCTGGGTGCCGGCGTGGCGCTCGCCATCAAGACATTCAAGCCTGAAGTGCGCGTAATCGGTGCGATTCCGGAGGGCTCCCCGGCCTGGAAGGACTCGCTGGCCGCGGGTCGTGTGTCTCCGGCTGACCATGTGGTTACCTCCGCCGAAGGTGTTGCGGTCAAGCACCCCGGCGACCTGCCCTTCGCTCTGATCAACGAGTTCCTGGACGATCTGGTCACCGTCACCGAGCGCGATATCAACGAAATGATTCTGCTCATGCTCGAGAAGCACAAGCTGGTGGTCGAGGCGGCCGGCGCCGTTTCGCTGGCCGCGCCGGGACACCTGAACCTGCGTTCGCGCAAGTTCGCCGCCGCCACCGGCCCGCACGTGGTGGTTCCGATTATGTCCGGCGGCAATATCGACACCGTGACCATGGGTGCGGTGATTCAGAAAGGTATGATCGCCCGCGGCCGCATCATGAACTTCGAGGTCGAGCTGCCGGATACTCCGGGCCAGCTCGTCAAGGTGGCCACCCTGCTTGCCGAGCAGCGCGCCAACGTCATTCAGCTTGATCACGACCAGTTCAAGGCATCCGGCCACTACACCAACGCGGTGTCTCTCGGCGTCACGGTCGAGACCAACGGCCCCGAGCACATCGACCGCATCCTCGCGGCACTCAGGGAAGCCGGATTCCAGCCCAAGCGCATCTACTGATTCCAATACCGCTGGCGGGAAGCCGCGCAGAAGTGTGCTCCAATACCTCCCGCTGGCGGGAGGTGGCGCAAAAGCGCCGGTGGGTGGTTAACCGACAATCATCAGTTGCTTAACCCACCCACCGGCGCTTTCGTTATGCTGAGGGCTACTTGTTCTCCGCAATCGTCTCGTCCACCAACTTCGGCAGGGCAACGGCGATATCCTCATGAATCAAGCGGCTCGCAAGATGGTCATATTGCGTGTGACCCATATTCATAATGGTGATGGGCACGCCCGCCTGCGCGGCCACCGGCACAATGCTCGCCGCCGGGTACACCTCAAGGGTCGATCCGATTACCCATAGTTCGTCGGCTTTGGTGGCCAGACTGTACGACTTCTCCATCGCGCCGTCCGGCAACGCCTCACCGAAATACACCACATCGGTTTTGATAATGCCATTGCACGGCATATCGCCACGATACTTCAGTTTGCGATGGCAATGTGGGTCGGGCTCTTCATCCAAACGGGCCATGATGTCCGCCGTGGCATATTCCTGATGGCACTTCATGCAATGCGAGGTGCCGATAGTGCCGTGCAGGTTCACGATGACGTTGTCGCTGTTGCCGGCCTTCTCATGCAGCGCATCGAAGTTCTGCGTGGCCAGCAGCGTCAGCATGCCGGCTTGTTCCAGCTTGACCAGCGCCTTATGCGCAGTGCCGGGCTGCGCATTCCATACTGGCGATTCCTTTTGCCAGCGCCAGGAGTACTCGCGGTCCTCTTTGTTGCGCAGGAACAGATCGATGTCGTAAACGCTCATTTGGTCAGGATGCTTGGTCCACACACCGTCCGGACCGCGGAAATCAGGGATGCCGGCGGACGTGGAAATGCCCGCCCCGGTTAATACAGCAATCTTCTTGGTCATAACTACAGGTATACCCGCGATTCATGAACGAAATCCGATGACGGAGCGCTGTCATGCGCCGATTGTGCGCCGGCAGTGTGGTTGCCGAGAGATGAACGCAGGGCCGACAAGCTGAAAACTCTCGCGACACGCCAGTCGAATAGTGGATTTGATGCTTTTCAGAAACATTTGAGGGGTTAACCTAGCCTCATCAGAGCAAAGTGGGCTCTGTGCGACACGCCGAGGGAACCGCGCTGTTATGCCGATTCCTTGGGTTTTTGTGCGCCTTGATTTGCGTGAATCCGGACATGCGTGTAAGTTATTCACCTGTTGCCGCTCAGCGCGGCGGGTTCCTTCTTCTGGTTGGTTTCCCGTCTGGCTGGTGTGGTGGTGGTTTGAGAACTCAAGAGCGTGTTTGTACTACTTCTTTATAGTCAATGATTGCCAGTTCATTCCTCGCCTGATTGCCTGTCGTGGTGGTTGGGTACCCGGGAGGGTTTGATGAGGGGTGAGGTTTTTTGAGGGCGTCCTTCCTTAAGGACGTGCTCGTCAATTTTTGTTTTGAGAGTCATCTATTCGGATGCTTTTCATGAAGTTTTTTTGTGGAGGGTTCGATTCTGGCTCAGGATGAACGCTGGCGGCGTGCT
>OGON01002286.1_pt1 | contig 11783 bp, 9 predicted proteins | sample 1552671 | NCBI WGS metagenome assembly OGON01 (sample SAMEA2580136, study PRJEB22360) | human gut metagenome | biome: human gut; feature: human-associated habitat; material: faeces | place: Denmark | collected 2008/2010 | reverse complement strand
TCATTATCCGAAGCATTGTTGCTGTCAATGCTGTTATTGATTGCAAGAAAACGGATATCTTTCTGCGGAAACAGAATTTCCGTATAAAATCCGACTTGCAGATAGTTTCGCCCTAATCGGCTCATATCCTTAACAATCAATGTTCCGACATTGCCTGCTTCAACTTCTTTTATCAAAGACTGAAAACCGGGACGATTGAAATTCACACCCGAAAAACCATCGTCAGTAAAATGGCGGATATTCTCAAAGCCATTTCTACGGGCATAATCTTCAAGATACTTTTTCTGATTGGTAATGGAATTACTCTCGCCATTCAGGTCATCATCTCTTGATAATCTCTCATAAAGTGCTGTAATCTTTGAAGTCCTTGACATTCTCTTAACCTCCTTCCTATGTATTTTCAATTTAGGACAGTTAATTTTATCGTCCTATTAAAGTATAGCCCTCTGGTGCAAGTTCAATACTCGTGACAACTTCTCCAAAAGTAGAGGCCCAGGAATCAAACAATCCAAGTCCCATATTTTGTAATTTGCTGTTCTGCAAATACCGCTGCATAACATATAATTCCGTCATGCTGTTGCTGATCGGTGTGCCCGTAGCAAAGGTAATGCCTTTTCCTCCGGTAATCTCATCCAGATACTGACATTTATTGAACATATCTGCGGACTTCTGTGCTTCGTTCTGTGCAATCCCGGCTACATTTCTCATTTTTGTATAAAGGAACGCATTTTTATAGCTGTGTGCTTCATCTACATACAAATGATCCACGCCCAGTTCTTCAAACGTAACTACCTGATCTTTTTTCTCTTTCTGATTCAGTTTTTCCAGCCTTGTCTGCAGTGTTTTTCTGGTCTTTTCAATTTGTTTGACGGTGTAACGTCCGCCATCCTGTTCATACCTTGCACTCTGAATTGCCATTTCCAGATCATCAATCTGCTTCCGTAACATGGCTTCCTGACGTTCATCAGAGATTGGAATACGCTCAAACTGGGAATGTCCAATGATAATAGCATCATAATTTCCCATAGCGATCCGAGCACAGAACTTCTTTCGGTTTGCCGGTTCAAAATCTTTCTTGGTTGCCACCAGAATATTGGCACCCGGATATAACTGCAGGAATTCTGCTCCCCACTGCTCCGTCAAATGGTTTGGAACGACAAAGAGGTTTTTCTGAGATAATCCCAGGCGTTTGCTCTCCATTGCCGCCGCTACCATTTCGTAGGTCTTTCCAGCTCCTACTACATGAGCAAGAAGCACATTCTCTCCATAAAGCTGGTGTGCGACAGCGTTTTTCTGATGTGGGCGAAGTTCAATTTCCGGATTCATTCCTGGGAAAGTTAAATGACTGCCATCGTATTCACGGGGACGGATGCTGTTAAATCGTTCATTGTACACCTTTACCAGTCGTTCACGCCTCTGCTGATCTTTAAAAATCCAGTCTTTAAATGCTGCTTTCATTGCATCCTGCTTCTGTGATGCCAGCATGGTCTCTTTCTTATTGAGGACACGGATCTCATCACCATTTTCATTGACACTCTTATCATAGATGCGTACATCTTTCAGGTTCAGGGTATCTTCCAGGATCTTATAGGCATTTGCTCTCTCCGTTCCATACGTGGCATAGGCAAACGCATTTCTTGGACTGTCGGCATTCTTTCCTGTAATCCTCCACTCACCATTTACCTCAGAGAATTTTACCTGTATTTCCTTCTGTGCAAGATACCACGGTGTATGAAGCAGTTCCGTCATAAAGGCCTGATAATCCGAAGGTTCAATCCAAGTAGCTCCAACACGCACCTCAATTTCGGATGCTTCCAGATTTCTCGGCTGAACTGCCTCTAAAGCACGAACATTCGGTGTAAATTCCGGGTGACTCTCGGCAAAGGTTCTCGCAGTGTTTAATTTATCCCTGACATTTCCGGACAGATATTCATCTCCACTCTCCCACTGGTCTGTCAGTGGATTCTTAAAGATAACCCCGACCAGTTCTTCTGTGATTTTCTCTTCGGTCTTTCCGGTCAGCTTTGCCATATAAGGAAGATCTACATTTGCCCTTTCATTAAGAGACAATGCAAGTGCTTCTGTGGCTGTCTCCACACTTGTCACAGCGACTGCCTTTTTGATGGTTCGTTTGGTGAACATATCCGCTTTCCGCTTCAATGTTCCATCTTCATTCAAGTCTTCCAGGGAACACAGCAGGCAATAAGAAGAGTCATCCAAAAATGCACGTTTGTTGGCATTACTTCCAATGACTCCATACTTTGCTGTGTAAGTATCATATACTTGATTCAGTTTCTCCTGCTGTTTTTGGATTTCTTCGTCTGTGACGGATTCATCCATCTGCATGGCGATCAACTCCCGGACAGTATCACGGATTGCAACCATGCCTTTCACACGTTCTGCAGTGGCGGCAGGCATTTTCACCTGATTCATCAAAGAATTGACACGGTAATATACCTGATCATCTACCACCGCATAGCTGTAATTTCGGACATTTGGTTCTGCCGGAATGCTCTCTGGCATCTCATCCAGTTCTGTCTCCACATCTACTGCCGGTGCCATGCTTCCCTTGATGTGTTTTACAGCTTCTTGTAACTGTAATTCCAGATCAGCTCCTTCCATTGGAGCACAGGTTGTTTCCATACCATACGGACCGGACACTTCTTTCATCTCACCAAGAATCATTTCCGGATGCTGAACATAATACTGATTGACCGTAATACCATTGACATCACTATCCAGATTTATCCATTCCGGCATTTCTTTCGTAAGGCTTTCCCTCTTCTGGAAAAACAGGATATCCGCACTGACTTCTGTTCCTGCATTTGCCTTAAAAGCTGTGTTCGGCAGTCGGATTGCTCCTAGCAGATCTGCCCGCTCCGCCAGATATTTCCGAACTTCCGGTGACGCCTTATCCATGCTTCCCTTTGTTGTGAGCAGCGCAGCCACACCACCTGGACGTAACTGATCTATCGTTTTGGCAAGAAAGTAATCATGGATCATGAAATTGTAGCGATCATACTGTCGGTCATTGACCTTATATGCACCGAATGGCACATTTCCGATCGCCACATCAAAGAAATCATTGGGATAATCTGTCTTCTCAAAACCTTTGATCTGGATATTGGCATCTGGATAGAGCAGCTTTGCAATTCTACCGCTGATATTATCCAGTTCCACACCATAGAGTTTGGACTGGTTTAGATTCTCCGGAAGCATTCCAAAGAAGTTACCGACTCCCATAGATGGCTCCAGGATATTTCCTTTTGTAAATCCCAGATTCTCCAACACCTGATACATACTGTCAATCACAATTGGCTGTGTATAATGAGCATTTAAGGTGGAAGCTCTGGCGGCAGCATATTCTTCCGGTGTAAGGACGGTCTTTAATTCCAGATATTCTGTCTCCCATGCAGCTTTTGTTTCATCAAATGCATCTGCAAGACCTCCCCAGCCAACGTACCTGGATAAAATCTCCTGTTCCTCTGGTGTTGCATTGCGGTTCTCATCCTCACATTTTTTCAACAACTGGATAGCCATGATATTGGCTCGGAATTTTTCTTTCGGTGTTCCCTGTCCCAGTTCATCATCTGTAATACGAAAGTTCATTGCTTGAATCGGTTCTGCTATTCCGTTAATCTCTTCCAATGACTCTTTTTCTTCCGATACCTCAACTTCTCCCGATAATTCTTTTTCTTTTTTATCATAATCTGTCCACACACGATTAGAAATTGCAGTAAAATACGAGGACTCTTCCTCCATGATTTCTTCCCTGATATCTCGTAATTTATCTAAGGTATCTGCATTTACTGTTTTGTTGTGATAATGATAATAAAGTACTTCTTGTCCAAGTTTTACATCCAGACGTTCCAGTTCTTGTGTTGACATTCGATTCCAAATATCATCTTTTTCCGTATGAATCGTGAAACCTTCTCCATCATCATGATATTCTAAAGTGTATTGAAGTCGATTCTCTTCTCCCTTAACTTTGCAATCAAAATCATGAATTGTTGTTCTGGTACCGGACATATATTCTGAATCAACTAATCTCAAATCAGTTATATCTTCCGCTGTCAAAGTATCCTGCTCCAGCTGTTCTCCTAACATCTGCTGTGCTTCTTCCAAATCTGCCAGTCTTTGTGCTTCCTGTCGTTCTTCGTACTTTTCCATTTCTTCCGGTGACAAATAATCATCTGTGCGGATTAACTGGCGGACACGTTCTGCAACTTTGTTCCACTTTAATAAAACTTCTACCTCTGGACTGCCAATTTTCCCTTTTGCAAGTTTTAATCCTTTTGCATCATGGGATGCGTCGGAAGCACCTGCTCCTGGTATTCCGGGTGAAGAACCACCTGTTCCATACTCATTTTTCAGGAATTCAGCTGCATCTTTCATATCATGGTGCTCCATGAAATATTCATAAATCCGGTTACGTCCTCCGGCAGTAATGCCGCCTCTTCTTAACACTGCATCAATTTCATCCTGTGTGATAAAGGACAGCGCCGGTCGCTCTACTTTAAACTGTTGATCCACCCAAGAACGCTCCCTCTGGAGATCTTTATAACGTTGGAAATATTCCGGATTATGCTGTATTTCCCAGCGATGATAATCTTCTGGATTCTTTTCCATATCTTCCTGAAGCCATTCAAAACGATAGGCTGTCGCAGCTGCTTCCTCCGGATCTGTCCAAGCCGCCCCCACTACGTCCTGCCAGTCAGAATAAGACAACTGCTCTTCTCTGTTTCTGCTCGTATCACGGAAATGGAGTGCCAGAAGATCTGTCATTTCTTTCTGTTCCTGCTCGATAGCATTATTGGAGATAAGATTATCAACGTAATTTCCCTCCTCATACATATCCCGGATCCTGTCAGCAGCTTCTTCCCACGTAACGATACGGTCAAAGTTTCTTCTTGCTGAATCGCCTCGTCGGATACGGATACCATCGTTGTTGTACCAGATACTGATTTTCTGTCCATCTATGGTAAATCCTTTTCCTCCAGTGCCATATTCCTCTTTCAAGAAGCTTTGCATTTCTTCATTATCCAAACCTTCGATCAATCTTGCAGTAATGTGAAACAGTGTATTTTTCTGTCCACTTCCTGTTCGGAGAATATCGTCTACCACTTCATCAGAAATAAGAAAAGCGGCTGGCTGTTCTAATGCAGCTGCCGCTTTCCTTATTTCTCCTAACTGTTCCTCTTCTGTTGGGAACAGACTTAATTGTAAATAATCTCCTGAATCACCAGTTCCTCTGCCTGTGCTTTGATCTGGTTCATGTGTCTGGTCCAAGCCATTGTGTCTGCCATCTTGTCCGGTGCCGGATCTTTCTCCAGAAGTTCGTTCATCAGGTTGTCTACTCTCTGTCTTGCCTGACTGTCGATCTCCATCAGATGACTGTCCAGACGGTTCTGCAGTGTCAGAATGTTGAACCTGGCTACCTTGTGATTTCTCAGATACTCTTTCCTCATCATTCCGTACTTCCCAATCGTTCCTCTCGTCTCCTCCAGACTGATATCCGGAATCTGATACTCTCCGTTCTGGCTGTAACTGATCTCTCTCATAGTCCGTTCCCTCCTTATTTTCTTCTCTATTTTCTGTGTTATTTGCCTTACTTTCACGAATTAACTTGTTAAATTCATTATAGACTACTTCTTTTTCTTTTGCAACCGTTTTCAGGTCATTTTCCAGATCATTCAACACATACCGTCCAATCTGCATCAGGACTGGTCTGCTGATTTCGTTGACTGCACTTCCCAGATGTCCTAATATTTTCAGCTGATTGAAGTCCGTAATATGCCGAAAATCCTCTGCATCCAGATATTCCTGTACATCTAATCCACACCGGTTTAGTAATACATACCAGACACTATTTTTCATCAGTTCTCGAAATTCGACTTCCTGATTCTGTTCGTCCAGTTCTTCCAAAAATGTCCCTGTTACGTCCAGTCTCAGTTTCATTACGATTACTATCGTAAGGAAGAGTAAACATATCCGTTGCTGTTCTGCCGCCCTTAAGTTTTTCAAAGTCTGCCGACTTACCTCTCATTGCCTTGTTCCAAAATTCTGTATCATACTCCTTGCCACTAATTGTGATTTCCTCAATACCCATTGCTGTTCCCTCCTGTGATAAATTGTTATTTGAAATTGTTTCTGTAAACATAGTTAAAATCTCCTCTCTCTACTCTTGAGCAACAATTCCATTGCATCCTCGTAGGGTGTTGCTCCTTCAAAATTTACTGTGCAATTAGCCTTTACAATCTCATAAATTAAAGACCATTGCTGCGTTGCCTGTTTCATGTAACTCTGGCTCATACTCACATACGGAGATGTGATAGCCTGTCCTGTTGTAGGGTGCTTTGCCAAAAAACCATACTCTGAAATTGCCTCTTCACACTGAATCCAACGTGCAAAACTCATCGCATATTCCTCCACAATTGCAGGTACGAATAAGTGGCCACACTTGCATTCAATAAGCCATCCCCAGGTATTGTTATAGATTTCCTCGGCATATAATGGCTTGCCGTTTTTTTGTTTTGCCTTGATGTAATCATTCGGCTTTGGAATATCTGCACCTTCATATGTAGAAGGTGCAGGTATAACCTTTATTGGTTTATATCCGGGATTACCATCAGCTAACTTTTCCGATAATGCTTTTCTCGGTCTGCCACCAGTTCCAGGCATAGGTCCTCTTTTTCCCATATTTTTCCCTTTCCGGGGTTAATACCCCTAAAACTTATGAAAGTTATTCGCACGAAGGGGCGGCACCGTTGCCCTGCCATAAAGGTCACAGAGATTCTGACCGCCCCTGGGGTCACCCTCTCGTGCTAAACTGTGATGTTGCCACTTGGCTTTGTTTTCAATCCTCTTGCATTGCAGAATGAGGTAAGGTCTTCCACATCCATAAGATCCAGTGATGTATGACCGCCACTCATATGGAAGTGTGGCTCTTTAGTAAACTCCAACTTGATATCGTCCGGTGTGTAAAGCACAATCTTGTTATGAAGTTTGAAGTGTTTCTCAAAATAATCCTGTGTAAACATTTGCATTTCCTCCTAATTCTCTGTTCTATCTGCGTATCCTTTACTGATACAGTAGCCGATTGCCTCGGCACGGGTTTTGTAGTACATCTCCTGCGAACCATCAATCACATAGTAATGAGGTGGTTCTGCCGCCTTGCTCATGAACACTCCGACAAGGCTGTTATCCGGTTTCATATACACACGGATGCACTTGTACTTTTCTGTGTCACAATCACCGGGTAGTAAATGTAACTCCTCGGCACTTCCCCAAATCTTAACCATAAGTCTTTCCTCCCTTCTTGCGTTTTCACAATGGGGCATTTTGTGGCTAGTCCATATGGTATTTTCTATAATTATTTTTTCTATAGGATTTACCATTCTGAATAGCCACAGTTTGCCCCTAGCTTAAGAAATCCACCTTAAGCCTGTATCCTATAAGCATTGTGGTTTTCTCCCCACCAGCTTTCGGACGCTTTCTGACAACTTTTCCGAATTTGCGTAACTCCTGATTGAAGTTTCTGCTGTTCTCGGAGTAACAGCCGTTCTCGTCACACCATCTTCGATATTCATCGTAGACCTGTGATGTTCTGACCTCTGCGGTACCATCTTCGATGAGCCTGTCATCGGCAAACTGCGTAACCTTGTCACTTTCGTGATAGTAGGCTACCGTTGCCTCAAGAACCGATTTCGGTGGTTGCAGACCTTCCTTCTGTAAAAGTGCATATCCTTCAAGTAACCAGTTGAGAACTGCACTCTGCACTTCCGGCTTTCTGAATTCCGCCTTTAACCCTTTATCCTGTTCCCAAGGTTCAAAGTGTCTCTCAAACGGCACAATCAGAACTCTGTCACTTGTAAACACTGTCATATCCGTAATTACAGTCAGATAGTTGGTATTCACATATAGCTTGAACTGTGGTCTGAAATCAAAACTGTTCTCATGAAGGAAACGAGCATTCAAGGTATCACTACCCGTCATCGTTTTGACTTGTGCTGCGTTAAGCAGAAGACCTCTGCCCGGCTCGGATATGTTGGCAAATCGTATGCCTGCAAGTCTTGCAATATCCTCTGAAGGGTTCTGACTGTTTGGGTTATACTTGGTTGCTATTGTTTCAGGTCTTACGGTTGCTCCGTAATCCCCAAATGTGATAAGAACGGTCTCCATAAGAGTTCCCTTACCATTTCTCGTGGTTTCTCCGAAGTAGAAGAACATACACTCAAACCTTGTATCACCACTCAAGCCGTAGCCCAATGTCTTCTGAAGGAATCTCGCCCTGCCCTTATCCTGACAGGTAATCTCATCGATGAATTTCTCAAAGCGTTCCGACCTTGCTGACGGCACATATTCCACGGGCGAGATTTTGGTAACGAAGTCATCTGCTCTGTGTTCTCTGAAAGTTCCGTCCCGCAAATCAAGTGTTCCGTTCTTACAATTGAAGAGATAAATATCTGCATCAAACTTCTCAATCGACACCGGGTAGCTGAATTGGAAAACTGACTTCCAGTTTGCAAAAGTAAATACCTGTTCCTGAAAACCTTTGCAAGACTAAATTCTGGTATTTCAAGAAATCATAGATTTAGCGGAATTTACAATTCCGAACTGGAACTTACAAAACCAAATAGATTGAACCAGTTGCTGGGGTATGGTAAGATAATCCCAGATCAAACTCTGTGCTGAAAAAAGGTGCACTTTAAGCGGAGGTCGAATTTATCTTTCTTTTTTTGCAAGATTAAATTCCACCCCTGACGGTAGTGTTTATGTATCCGGATGGCGGTCCGATCATCTTAATTTTTCAGCAGATATGGTGTGAGATTGATCTCATTAGCGGGGATTTCCTTAATGCCGAGCTTAGCTAAGGTGTCTCCGCCGTAAAAGAAGCTGAACAACTGGTTTGCAGACTGGTCGTTCAGCTTTTTTCTTGTGTAGGAATTAATGTGACTCATCAGGAGAGACACATCGTCCTGGGTTAAGTTGTCAAATGATGTCTTCTTCGGAAGAACCCGGCGGATCATTTCATGACATACTTCACAGCCACCTTTCTGATTAGAACGCTGTGGATCACAGTAGAATACACGGGTTCTTCTCTCGCCATCGCCATTAAATTCAATGCCTAAAGGATCGGTAAATTCACTTCCACGGTCAGTTATGATCGCCGGAAATAATTCGGTGAATTTCCCGTGTCCTAAAAGGACATAGAGCTGATTGAATATATCTGTTACAGAGCGTGCAGTGTTAGCATCGCGTATAAATGCCAGCATAAGATTACAACTCTGAAAGAAGATAGTCAGAAATACCTTTCCGCCCTTTCTTCCCTCAACAGAGTCCATTTCAACCACAGCAACATCAGGATTAGCAGCGATATATGCCTGAAAATCCTCGTAAGTGCGGCCGACGTGGCACTTCTTGTCGACCCTTACAGGTTTCTTCTTTTTTCGAATGCGGTAACGGACTTTGCGTGGAAGGTCGCTGTTGCAAACAGAAAGAAGACCAGCATCGATATAGTTGTAAATTGTCTTCTCATCCAACATGATCAGGTCAACGTTATTGACACAGATCTGGTGAACATACTGTCCCTGTTTGATCAGAGGCGAGATGATGCCATCAATTCTCTTTAATTCTTCAGAACTGATAGCAAACCCCTGTCGGCCTTCGCTGCGAACAGCTTCGTATTCGTTCTGAGCATACTTAGCCTCATATAGATGGCGTTTTAACTTACAACCCTGTCTGGTATCACAGCCATTGCAAACATAAGGCGGCTTCTTGAGTTTCAGGCAAACCTGTTCCTCAAAATCAGGACAGTGGGTATAGCAAGGAGGATCACACTTCTTGCAGTCCTGCCCCCAGCGTTTCTTGCAGGGCTTGCAGATGTCACCATAATGCTTGCAGTTACGTCTATTAGCACAGGGATTGTAGGTACTCTTTTCCACAATCTTATAATGATTGCGAATTTCCTTGGAAATCGTTGACGGATCCTTTCCCAGGAGTTCCCCGATTTCCTTAAATTTGAGATTATCACGAAGTGATACCTCTATCGTCTGTCTTTCATCAAATGTCAGATGTGCATTCTTTGCCATAGTAGTTTCTCCTTTGGTAGGATGCCATCCGGATATCAGCTGAAAGGTTGCTTATAACAGAAGGGGCTCTGCCCCTTAAACCCCGAGGTTTATCGCTTTGTGTTTCCACAGGAGCAAAGAGAAAGAGCAACACGCTCAGTGCTGCTCCTGTGCAACCCTGGATGCCGCTCAGGTCGCTCCTCAGCGTTGCCTTATCCTGCATCTCAGGGAAAGTAACTATATTATATTGGATTACTAACCGGAATTCAACCGGTTGGAGAAAGGTTTGGAAAAGTTACTTCCACCACTGTTTTTGCAATGGTAAGTTCCAGTTAAGACATACTGGAACTGGAATTTACTTTTCCAATTGACCTTGCAATATCCTTTGAAACCACATGAGTTCCAAGTTCAACATTTCCCTCTTGCCCGTGATAGGACAGGTTCGCTGATGTAATCATGGTCTCGTTCTGATCAACGGATAATACCTTTGCATGAAGTGCCGACATCGAATCCTGCTGTTTCGGATAGTTATAGATTTCCAGAAATCGTCCACAACTACTTTTGTCACTCTGCTTTGTATTGCGAATGAAGGAGGCGCTGTTACAACGAGGGATGTTTCGTCCTGTTGCCCCATTGAGGCAGCTACAATCATTTTATGAATTTCTATTGCCTCTTTCTGTGATAACGAAGGATATCTTCTGCGGATATCTTTCACCGCATCTTCCGTTTTTGCCATCGCATCATTTCTGATTTGGTTCAGCAGAATATCAAGACTTATACTTCCAGTTGACATAGGTCATTTACCAGCTTTCTGAAATATGCCTGGTCTTCACGACCGTTAATAGGTACCACCAAGCCTCGATCGAGCATACGATTTCCATTCTCGCACGCCGTTTCGGAAATCATACAACAAGAGTGACAAGCAGCTCCATTAGAATTATTTCCGGCAGGCGTGTTATTCAAGCATTCAGGGTCGTTCGTACACAGCAAAGCTTCCTGGAATGCATCTCGCATAAGAACGATAAGTTGGTCAATATTACCCAAGGGTGATGTCACCTCAGGGAAGGATTTGGTAGTTTGTGATTTATCACACATTCATCAACCGAAAACGATTTATGAAAATTGCTGAATATAATCTTACCTTGCAGAATACTTCTTCTTTTTGCCGAAAAGGACGATTCCCAATCCGCCTGCACCGATCACGACGACCAAAGCAACCCAAATCCACAGCCTGCTGCCGCCGGGCTGCGAAGACTGTGTTTCGTTATCTGCGGCTGGTGCATGAACGGTAAATGCGGTGCTTGCGGAGCCGTCTGTCCATTCGAGTTCAATGGTGTGGCTTCCCGCAGTAAGGGTATTCAAATAGTCTGCTTTCAGTGTAACAATGGTAGAATCTTCCTCTACGGTGTAGTTCTCAGCGTCAACAAGGGTTCCGTCAACTTTAACACCCACGAACTGGGAAAACTCTCCGCTGCCCCGGATGGAAAGGCTTTCACCGGAATCCAGTGTCCAATTGCTGTTTGCACCATCTAAAATGGCATACTCTGCCGGGACAACAGGAATATCCTCCCAGATGGCATAGAGGATCGTGTCGGCTGACAGGGGAATGGCTGCGCCGGAAATGACCTCACCGTCCGCACTTGCCGCCCAGCCCTTGAACTGCTTGCCTTCGGGGGCAGCAAATCCGTTTTCAGGGAGGGGGTATTCTCCAAA
>OGON01002283.1_pt1 | contig 11796 bp, 10 predicted proteins | sample 1552671 | NCBI WGS metagenome assembly OGON01 (sample SAMEA2580136, study PRJEB22360) | human gut metagenome | biome: human gut; feature: human-associated habitat; material: faeces | place: Denmark | collected 2008/2010 | reverse complement strand
AGCCGTGCTACAACTTTGATGAGATCGTGCCGCTTTACTCCGAGTGGGACCACACGGCGGGCAAAAACGCCGCCGACGGCCTGTATGCCGTGCGCGATGGTGAGCGGTGGAGCCTGTTCTCGACCAAGACGTGCAATATCATGATGCAGGACGCTGCGCAGCAGATGCCCTACCTGTACGGTACAAACGAGCTTTCCGTCTGGCTGGACGATGAATATTATAACTACGACAATTTCGCGGCCATGCGGGAAAAGTGCGAGGGCCTGAACGCTGAGCTGCAGGCCAATGGTGCGGAGATAGAGGTCCTGTACGATGGTGTGGGCGGGTATGCAAACCGCTGGATCTACACCGAGGACGGCCAGATTTATTATGACCTGCTGGGTACTTACGAGTTCAGCGGTACGCCGCTGGTGCAGGTAAACGACGCCTCGGCGCTGTTCGGCGTGCGCCCGGCAACATGGGACAACGAGTACCGGTGCTACACCGTGGCCAACGGTGCCCCGTATGCGGTGGCGCGCAGCGACGGCTCCCTGCTGAGCAGCTTCCGGTACAAGAACGTCTGCATGGCGGGCGACGAACTGATCGCTGTGGAGGACACCGACGGAAACTGGGGCTACTGCGACATCAACGGTGAGGAGGTCATCCCTTGCACCTACCAGGCTGCGATGCAGGCGGAGGGGGCGTCGGAACCTATCGACTACCCGTTCCCGGATATGTCCGGCGTGGTGGTTGTACAGGATGCAGACGGCGCAAGAATGGCGCTGTACACCGATGGAACGGTCTGCATCGAGGCTGGCCGCTTTGAGGATCTGGCCCCCGCGCAGGGCGGCTGCGTCTGGGCCAGGCAGAACGGCCAGTGGGGCTTGTTGGAGGTGAAATAACACAATAAGAAAGGGAAAACCCCCGGTGAAGGTGAAGTGACCCCAAAAAGTTAGACAATATTCTGAAGTAAAAATTGTTCAAGCAGCCGAAAGGGCTTGCTGTCTGTGAATTGCAGGCGGCAAGCCCTTTAGCTTTGCCTTGATCCTGCGGTTGTTGTAGTAATCTAGATATTCGATCAGTTCCAGTTTGAAGTGTTCCATGGAGCGGAACTCCTGCAAATACAGCAGCTCACTTTTGAGCAGCCCGAAGAAATTTTCTATCACAGCATTGTCCAGACAGTTTCCCTTGCGGCTCATACTCTGGCGAACACCTTTCTCCCGGAGCATCTGTTGGTATTGTTTGTGTTGGTACTGCCAGCCCTGGTCAGAATGGAGAATCAGGTTTGTTTCGGCCGGGATCTTTGCAAACGCCTCGTCCAGCATGGTGGTTACCATGCTGAGTGTAGGACGATCCGATATGGTGTAACTGACCAGATCGCTGCTGCACAGATCAAGGATGGGAGAGAGATAGAGCTTCTCTCCAAACAAACTGAACTCTGTCACATCGGTGACCCACTTCTGGTTCGGCTTTTCGGCGCGGAAGTCCCGGTTTAACAGATTTGGCGCAATTTTGCCCACTTCTCCCTTATAAGAGCGGTACTTCTTCATCCTGACACGGCAAACTAAGCCCAACTCTTTCATAAGCCGCTGGACAGTCTTGTGGTTCAGGAGAAAATTGCGCTTGCGAAGTTCTGCCGTGATCCGGCGATAGCCGTACCGGCCCCTGTTTTCGTGGTAAATCGTTGTGATTTCTTCCTTAACAGATACATATTTGTCTTCTTTCTGCATCTGCTTCAAATGATAGTAGAAAGTGGCACGGGGGAGTTGAGCGATTGAGAGCAGAATACTGAGTGCGTGTTTTTGCCTTAGCTTCTGAACTACCAGCGTTTTTTGTGCTGGCGTCGCTCGTCTTCCAAAACCAAGGCTTGCAAATTTTTTAGGTAGTCATTCTCCGCACGCAGTCGCTGCACTTCGGCCAACAGATCTTCTTCTACCTCTTTTGGCAGCTTCTTTGACCGACCAGTGCTGCTGCGGCCCCGTCGCTCAACCGACAAGCCTTCCGGCCCTTCTTCCAAATAAATGCGTTCCCAGCGCTCTATAATTTTATGGTCGTTAATTCCAAATTCCTGCATTGCTGCATAGATACTCAGATGTTCTTTTTTCATGGTTTCTACAACCATTTTCTTGAACTCCGGCGTATATCGTTTGTTTGGTACTCCTTTTGGCATAGCAAAACACCCCACTTGTTAGATAGTATATCATACTGTCTAACAAATGGGGTGCTGTTCAGATCTTGATCAGGGGATTTTCCACAAGAGTGTCGGAAGAAACGATATATACAGTTTTATGGCGCTCTTCAGGCCGAAGGTTTTTCAGCATCTGATAGACCAGGTGGACAACGACGGTGGAATCTTTACCACCGCTATATCCAATCACCCAAGGACGATTGTCGGACCTATACACATGCTTAATTTCTTCAAGCAAACCCTCAACCAGAGGCTTTCCATTGTATTCTTTCATGTATGGATTTTACTCCCTCTAGAAGTCTTTTCTGGTATGGAGAAAACTGTATATTCTTCCTATGCGGAAGTACAATCTTGTCCAATACTAGACTATTATTAAGTATAACATTTTACGAAACAAAATGCACCCTGTCCGACGAAAAAACTCTGCCTTTCCGGTATTTGACCAAATTTGCAGAAACCTCTTGCAATTCCCTCGGAATAGAGTTAACACAACACAAACACTTTTCCGAGGAGGTTGCGAAATGGAAAATAGGGTTTGTGAAAATCAAGAAACGACGATAATGAGGGCATTTGAATTCCGAAAGGAAGGACTGGAGTATTTACAAAAGTTGCCGTTGGAAGAGAAGATCACGCTTTCTAAAAACTTGATTGTAAGCTGCATGGAAACCTTTGGCGAGCAGGTTTATATTTCCTTTTCAGGAGGAAAGGATTCAACGGTTCTGTCATCGCTTGTGTGTAGTGTAAATCCAGACATCCTGCATCTGTTTTCGGATACGGGCTGCGAATACCCGGAAACGATTTCTTTTGTTGAAGAAGAACGCCAGAGGGGGAAGAACATTATATCCGTGCATCCTATCTGCAGGGATGGCTCAGTATGGACCTTTGAGCGTGTAGTTGCAACCTATGGATACCCATTGTTCTCCAAAGCAATTGCCAATGGGATTCGGACATATCGACATGCAAAAACGCCTGCAACAAAGCAACACGCACTGGATTATTTGGGACGTATGTATCCCAAGGCACTATCCTATTTAGACTGCAACATTTCTGACCTATGTTGTGAGAAATTGAAGAAAGCTCCCTTGAAGCGTATGGCAAAGCAGATGCAAACGCAATGCAGCATAATCGGGACGTTGGCAGAAGAAAGCCAGATACGAAAAAGAGACTGGATTGCTTATGGCTCCAATATCTTTTTTCAAAAGAAAGACAATCAGTGCAGACCGTTATCCTTTTGGACGGAGCGAGACATCTGGGACTATATAGGGCTTTATAAAATACCTGTTTCCGATTTGTATGGGCAAGGGTACCAAAGAAACGGGTGTATGTATTGTGGTTTCGGTCTATGCATGGAGCGACGGAAATTTGGAATTAATCGCTTTGAACGATTGGCGCTGACGCACCCGAAGCAATATGACTACATGATATCCCAATGGTCGTCGCTTTTTAAAGCGTGCGCTATTCCCTTTTGAAATTATTTTTATTGTGGTTCTTATTGTATTATAGCATTTCATATGTACGTTAATATGTACTACCAACAGTTCAGTTTAACCATCGTCATATTTCTTTTCTGTGAAGCGACCACCATTTGACCACTACGTGTGCAAAAGCCCGCGAAGCCAGTTCTGAAAAGGCTTCGCGGGCTTTTTATATGGTTTTCTTATTTGTGCATAACCGACGAAAAACGGCTTCACAGCGCCGTTTGGCGTTGTGTGTCTGGGAACTCCGACCCGGAAGGCCGCTGGTTCGAATCCAGTCGGGCGCACCAAAGCCCGTTAAACCTCAATGGTTTAACGGGCTTTTCGTTTGTTTAACTGGCAAAATATACTTATGATTAAATGCGTATTGTTCGGAATGTTTACATATCCAACGCAATTCATGTCACCATAACAAGCATTGAATTTGTGCTATAATAAAAGTAAATGCAACGAAGCGGAGTGAAGCGTAAATGTTTTTCCATGACATTATTGACAGTTGTTTTTCACGCGATCGGTATCAATGGAACTACTACGCCACTGAACTCAGCATTAATCCTCTTTCATTTCCAGATCGTTCCTATGAATTTATATACCAATACTTCAAAAACGGAGCTAAAGAATACGCTGTGAGTTTAGCAGATCAATGCTTCATAGCGCCAACTGATTTTTGTTCAAACTCGAACCCCAAATCAATGAACTTTGTCAAACTAGCTCCTCTCCGCATCTCAAAATATCGGGCTGCTCATACAGTTCAACTTATTTTTTTGGCATTTTTCTTGCAGAACAACTTCATCCAATTGTGGGGGAAGTCAATATTCGCTCCGGCAGAAACACTTTCCCATTTTCTTATCTTTGGTTTTTGCTTTGCCTTTATCACGATTTTGGATATGTTGTTGAAGAAAATTGGAAACCAAATATTTACACTAAAACCTCCAACCCATCCTTCGGAAAACGTGGATTTTTTGAATTAAAGGCACTAAACAGAGCCCTGGGTATCAAATATACGCCAGCCCTAATCAATCGTATCGATAACCGTCGGTCAACAGAAAAGCATCATCAACCTACAGCTCAAGAATTAGATTGGAAGCTCTTAGAATTATGTCCCCCCTTAAATCTCCAGTATGAAAACCAGGCTAACATCACCAGATTCACTTATTCAACAAACATTATTCATCGGTACTTTTCATACTGCATTCATGAACTACGCCCCTCGGTGTATAACCACGGAATCATGGGCGGATATTTGTTTTTTGACCGAATGTTTAAAAACTATCTAACCTCATACACAAATTACTGCTCCGAACCTAGAGAAGTTCGTCTACCACTTGATGATTTCATGTGGCGTGACAAACATTTCTCTATTGACCAAATTCCGCTTTTTGCGTATCTTGCAGATTGCATTATTGCACATAACATTTGGAAAGCCGATTCTGACCATGAAGGAATCTATCTCCAATATGGATTAAGCAAGTTGGTCGACTCTCAGTTTCGCAAAATTTCCTTTTATTCAAATCCTCTACTGTTCTTTCTGGCTATTACTGACACTCTAGATCCCTACAAAACGTATGGCCTTGTTTCTGAAAGCGCAGAAGATGCCTTATCGATTTGGAGATCAATCGATTACACTTTTAATGGGGGAACACTAACCATAACTTCATATGACGAGCGCTATTTAATTAAGCGGTTATTTGAAAAAGCAAAAGGGTTGGAATCCTGGACAGAAGTTACAGGAGTCCAGCTCATCAACGACACAAGCTTCCGTTTAACCATCATATAGCGCCATCTTTCATTAGCGGTCTTTTTGTATGGATTTTGGTTTGTGACACATTGTGTTACAAACCAAATCATATACAATATGATTTCGCGAGGCTACCCTTCGGTTGATTTTCTATTCCTCCAAACCCGCCCCAAATTCGCTGTTTGGGGCGGGTTTCGTTCCCATGGCGTCGTTCCTCGTCTTTGCTGCATTCAGCGTGACACACGTCGTTTTTCGGCGTTACAGGCTGCATCCTTCTCATATCCCCATCGCTTCGCTGAGCTTCTGCCCGGCGAGACGCTTGTTTTTGTCAAAGGCATGACTGTAGATGTCCAGTGTGGTACTGGGCTGGGAGTGACCCAGCAGGCCCGCCACCGTTCGGACATCCACGCCTTGGGCGATGAGCATGCTGGCATTGGTGTGGCGCAGACTGTGCACATTCAAATTTTCTGGCAGACCGTTCTCACGAAGTATTTTTTTGAAGCGGAAGGTGAAGGTACAAGGCACCATAGGGTCGCCATTAGGCTGTCGGAACAGGTAGTCATCCTGTGTGAGCGCACCAGCGCCTTGCTGCTCCTTTTCCCATTGACATTCCTTCTCCCATGCACGCAGCAGTTTGCAAAGATCTTTCGACAGATATACCACCCGCACCCCTGCCCGTGTCTTGGGTTCCTTGACCAGAATGGGCTGCCGACTCAGTTTGACTACATTCCTCTGAATGTGGAGTGCCCGCTGCCGCCAGTCTATGTCCGACCAGCGCAAGCCACAAGCTTCGCCTCGGCGCATCCCCGTGGCAAGGATGAGCTTGTAGTACACTTCATATTTCATGCTTTGGGTTTCCAGTGCCGCAATAAGCCGCTGCACCGTTTCTTCATCCGCAACCGGCCGTTCCTTAGGAATGCCCTTTTTCTTGTAGGCCCGCCATGCAGGGTTATGGGTAATGTAACCAGCTTCCACCGCATCGGAAAGAATACTGCACAGGCAGGAATGGATGCCTTCCACCGTTTTCTCTGCCAGCATGTTTCCGGTATTTTCGTTTTTCTCCCGGCGCATAGCATCGTAGAAATCCCGGAAAATTTCTTTGTTCAGCTCTGTCAGCTTGTAATGTCCTAAAGCCGGTAGGATACGGCGGATATCCTGTTTATCTCGCGTCAGTGTACTGGCAGCGAGTTTTCTCGGAGCCCCCTGTTCGAGCCAAATCTCGATGTATTTGGCCAGGGTCATACCGTGATCCACCGGCTGGCCAGGGGTGTGTTTTACTTCCTGCTCATAGAGGACTGCCTGTTCGTTCAACCACTTCTGTGTTTGCTTCGCTGTCAGGCCCAAGGGCGGGTGGACCGTCTTTTGTGCTGGCTTTAATCGGTTTCCCTGATAATCGTACCCGCGGGACACCACCAGCAGATAACTGTTTTCGCCGCGTTTCCGGATGCTTGCCATGTTGACCACTCCTTCTTTGTTTGGTACCACAAAGCATACCGACAACTGCGACACATAGCTATCACCAAACCCAACAAAGAATCGTCACCAAACTTGATCACATAGCAAAGACTGTTGAATACGTAACGTTTTTCCTTCTAGAAAGAATGGCTCCATTTTCATCGTATCCGTTTAGGCGAAATCTAACGGTTTATCATGACTATTAACCATTTCATAGTGTAGCGACTTTCTCCGGATTAATTGTGAATAGCAGCTGGTTGTGATATACTTTTTTTGATAATATGCTGTAAAAACCAGCTTGAAAGAGGCTATTGAGATGGTTTCCTATAATTTTTCTGACATATCCCCCTATGACGATTCTCTTCCTGTCAAGTTGCTTGAAGAAGCGTTTGCCGAAAGATATTGCGAATCTAAAAAGGTAACGAAAAAAATATGGGATACTGTTTTAAATAAGTCTTTTCCTGGTACTCCTGTAGCAGAACCGGGCAGGGACAATGTCCGCCTGGTAGTTGATGCGGGTGATGAATTTCTAAACAACTATAAGAGTGGCGCAGTGAAGCTGGTTCAGGAAAATGGGCGCATTTTTGCACAGATTAAATCAAATGGTAAGTACGGAAAAAAGCTTCCTTTAAAAGAAGAACATTATCTGGATGGGCCAGACGCATTGAGCGTGCAAAACGCCATTTATCTGCAGGCTCTCGGCAACAGTTTGCGTGATATTGCAAAACAAATCGAAACCATTGACGCCAATGTAAAAGAGGTTTTAGCCGGCCAGCAAAACGATCGATTAGGCTTGTATTACAGCGGTGTGGCACTATATTTGGAAGCCTCCAGAATTACCGATCAGAGCTTTAGGAACCAACTTATTTCTCAGTCTATTCAAACTTTATCTGATGCCGTTTTTCAGCTTACACTGGGGCTCAAATCCGATATTCTATATTTGGCAGACAAAAAATACAACAGCGATAAAAAAAGGGCTTACGATCTGCTCCAAGAAAAAATGCTTTCTGTTGATAGAGCCTTTATGGCTATACATCAATCTGCTCTCATGAAAACCAGCATTTATCTGCAGCAGGGAGAAGTCGGTGCGGCGATGGCCGTGCTTGAGGAATACGAAAGATTTATTGCTGGAACTATCGTCAAAAACGCGAACATGCTCTCTCAATGCGATTCTCGAGATTCCGGCAGGGAAGATGGTATATGGAAAAAGCGTGCTGGACTTCAGCTTGATGTTAAAAACGCCGTTCAAAGAATAACTCAGGCCAGGACTATATTGATTTTAGGAGGAGAATGATTGTATGAAACCTTTCAAGGGTTGTGTGAATGAGAATTGCAGTGCCTACAAAAAAATCCACTATCGCAGAGACGATCATTACTGCCGCAAGTGCGGTCATCCTCTATATTCCGTGTGCGCGGACTGCTGGACCGTACTAGGAGAAGACGATACACAAAGGATCTGTGCTAGTTGCCAAGCAAAGAGGACACAGCGGAATGCCGAACGGGTAGAACGCGCAAAGCATGTAGGAATTGCGGTAGCTGGTGTTGCAGCCGGCGCTAAGGCCATGGTAAACAATATTGACAGCATCAGCAAATCGGCTAAAAAGGTAGCAAGCATTGGTGCCGACGTCATCAAGGTTATCAAAAAGTAATAGCTTCTATTCCCACTTCAAAGAGGAAATTCGCATGGCAATTGGAGATAAATATGCGTCTCTAACAAGTTGGCTTCAGCGTTGCGGCCAGGAATCCATACATCTGTCCTTCCGTGAACTGAATACTATAATTGAAATTCCCGACTGCGCGTACAGGAATAGGCCCTCATGGGCCAATCTCACAAAGCCATCTTCGTTCAGTTCAGCCTGGCTTAATGCTGGATACATTGTTTCCGCTGTCAACCTAAATGAGCAATGGGTGGAATTCACACACGGACAACCGAAAAGCCTACACAGCAATCGTGTTCTATCTATCAAGACCATTAATTCAAATATATTCGCTGCGCTATTGCGGTGTGGCCGTAGTTGTTACGATGCGATCACATCTGATCTCAACCACAGATACTTGTCGTGGGAGCATTGTCATGAAGCATTTAGGCAACACCGACAGACACACGATGAAAAAAGCGTCGATTATCTATGTCTTCATTTGGCCTGGTATCTTGCAAGCTGGGGAATGTTACGAAATTCATTTCTCATGCAGAAAGACTACAAAGTCCATACAAAGGCTGTAGAGCTGATTTGCTCGCCGGAGTGGAGCGACCTGTGGGATGTTTCTGCCAATAAAATGGCCGATGTGCGTTATGCGAGGCGCATCATAGAACTGAGTGAAAGAGTTCGTGCCGCCTATATCGACGTGAACGCTGGTATGCCAACCGGAACGCTGTTGACAAAGATATTGCTTGGCACTTTGGGTTGTGTACCCGCTTACGATAGATTTTTCAGGCACGCATTGTCCCTCACAGGCATAGCCGCGCAAAGTTTCACCGAAGCATCCATCATGGCTCTTGGAAAATTCTATATGTCATACGAAACAGAATTCGAAACCCTGCGTCAATACTGTAGCGAGCGAGTGGAATACCCCCGCCGCTAAAATCATAGACATGTGTTTTTTCGAGTACGGATTTCAAAACAGTGAAGAAACCGCAGACGAATAAAACATTCATTTGGCTCTTTACAGCAACAGGGGCGACGGTTTACCCGTCGCCCCTGTCGTTCAGTTTGCCGCGTTCGCCCGCTGTGCTTCGCGCTGCTCCCGCTCCCATGCCTCTTCCTCCGCCAGTTCCAGCATACTCTCCAGAATGGATGCCGCCTGTTGCTTGCTATCCAGTTGGGGATGACAGTAGGTACGTTTCAGGAAGCTGGTGTCCGCATGGCCCAGCAGATCCGCTGCCACCTGTTTGCTGGTATTGTTCTGCAGCAGGAAGGTTGCAAAGAAGTGCCTGAGGGTATGCAGGTGATACTCCGGCGGAAAATCATTTTTCCGGTAGAGTCTGCGAAGCCGCCTGGTAAAGGAATCCGGATGCACCGGTCCCTCGGCAGTGGAGAAGATATAGTCATCCGGGCGGATGATCCTCCCTTCCCTGGCCTGCTCCAGAAACAGCTCCCCCATGTAATCATGCACCAATTCCGGGATCACCACAGTACGAGTGCGGTGATTTTTGGTGCTGCTCTCCACGATCCCCTGGCCCAGCACCGAGCTGCGGGAGTGCTGTACCGTCACGGCCCCGCCGCCGTGCAGGTCGTTCCAACGCAAAGCGCACAGTTCGCCCCGACGCATCCCGGTAGCAATGGCGGTCAGGTAGAATACCCGATAAAGCAGCGGCTCCTGCAGAATGCATTGCAGCAGCTTACGCATCTCAAACTCACTGGGAATATGCTGTGCCTTCTTTTCCACCCGGATACCCCGCACCCGATGGGCGGGGTTATAGAGCAGAATGTCGTTCCGCTTCGCATCTTCCAGAACAGCCGAGACCGTCTGGAGATACTTGCGCACCGTGGCTTCACACACAGGTTCACCGTTGCGCTTTTTTCGTTTGCGCAGTTCCGCACACATTTCTTCCAAAACCAGTGGTTGAAGTTTGTTCAGCGCGATCCCGCCAATATACGAATATACGATCTTGAGCTCACGCTGATAGCCGGCCAGCGTACTGGGCTTATAATGGGTCTGACGCGTCAGCCAGCTTTCGGCGTACTGTTCAAAGGTGGTGCGGTCGTCCTCATCCATCCCACAGCGGAACCGCTTTTCCAACCACTGCGCTTCGGCGTGGACGTATTGCAGTATGCTGCGTTTTGGCACCTCCCTGGGCACATCGATGGTTCGGCTCTGCATCCGCTTTTGACCTCCGGGGCGGTACCCGTTGCAGACGGTGATCTTGAATTTCCGATCGCCCCTCTGCTGAATTGACGCCATTCGCATCCTCCCCTCTGTTTGTCTGCCGGCAGCTCGTGCTGACAACGGAGCTTTGAAAACTTTTCTTTTCCCAATCGGGCCAAAAGGATTTTCGTAAAAAGTCCGTTGCCACCGTTGCCGCGCACCGAAAAGCCGCGTATTTCCGCCATTTTCTCCGGCAACGGACAGATGGCAACGAAGAGAAGCCTTCTCCCCGGAACAGAATATCTCGGGATGGCTGATTCTCTTTGTTGCCGGATTTTGCCCGATTCTGTTGCCAGGCTATACCCGCTCCCAGCCTTTTTGCCGTCCATAGGGACTGGGAAAATGACGGGGGTTGGAAAAGGCTTTCCAACCGGTGATGGTATTGTTCATGATGTCGTTGATCTCGCGGATGTCCCGCTGTTTCGGTTCCTCGACCCCACGCCCCAGCGCTTCCCGGAACAGCTGACGGGAGCATACCATACGCTTCCCGCACTGTTCCAGGTAGTCGGCAATCAGTCCAGCCTTGGTGTCCTCCGGCATAAAATCTCGCTGGTGCCTGCGCAGATAGTCCTCCATCTCCCGGCTGAAGCAAATCCGGAAATCCCCGGAGCGATAAATTTCCATGGCCTGCGCCCACACCTGAGCGAAATAGGCTCGAGAAGCCGTCTCGTCTTCCAGGACGTGAATTTCCGCTCGTTCGGGATGAACCAGCACCGGCACGAACCGGCGGTTTCCTGTGCGGTCCAGCGGCAAAAAGTTCATCGTATTGGAAGAACTGCAGAACACACACTGACGCGGCCGGTCGGCGGGATGGGTCTCATAAGGGACTTTGTAGGTCTCTTTCTGTCGGCTGAGAAAGGCTTTGATCTCCTCGATGCTTTTCGCATTGGCTGTGGCGATCATCTCGGACATCTCGATGATCCAGTGTCCCTGCATTTTGCGGTACACATTCTCATCGTCCAACCGTTTCAGATCGTCGGAGAACCAGTCGTCCTGGCCCGCCAACAGACGAAAGAAGGAGGACTTGCCCGACCCCTGGCCGCCCACTAGGCAGAGCATGAGCTCGAACTTGCAACCCGGCTCGAACACCCGGC
>OGON01002275.1_pt1 | contig 11810 bp, 8 predicted proteins | sample 1552671 | NCBI WGS metagenome assembly OGON01 (sample SAMEA2580136, study PRJEB22360) | human gut metagenome | biome: human gut; feature: human-associated habitat; material: faeces | place: Denmark | collected 2008/2010 | reverse complement strand
CCGTACACCATGCTGTAGCCCAGTGCGATCAGTGCATAGATGCTGCCAAGGGACAAGCCGTTGATCAGCTGGCTAAAGAACACTGTCATGGTTGGATACTTCCTTTCTTTGCGGCGTTTACACTTTTTGATATAAAAAACGGAGAACGCCTGACCAGAAAAAAGCTGTTCCGGCGTTCTCCAGAAAATCATGGGGGTTGCTCTGTGCGGGCGGCTCCATCACCGGTGGATGGAACAGCGCGGATCAGAACATTTCCTTCAGCTCGGGCTTGCCGTCCACATAGGTCAGGATGGCAGTGCTCTTGATGGGGTTGTGGTGCTCGTCGAAGGTAAAGGTGCCGGTGATGCCCTCGATGGTGCCGCCGGCAATGGCGTCGATGACAGCCTGCTTGTACTCGTCAGAACCAGCCTCGAGACCCTGCTCCTCGGCTGCCTTGATGCCGTACACAACGGTCATAGCGGCATCATAGCCCAGAGGTGCAAAGCCGTTGGGGTACTCCTCGCCGTACTCAGCCTTATAAGCGGCCTCAAAATCGGCGCTGGAGCCCTTGGCGTAGCCGGCGCAGAAGTAGGAGTCCTTCAGCTGGTCTGCGGTGGCGTAGCCCTCCAGACCATCCCAGCCGTCACCGCCCAGGAAGGGAACGGTCAGGCCAACGCTCTCGGCCTGAGCAAGGATCTGACCCACATCCTGATAGTAGTTGGGGCAGAACACCATCTCGGGGTTCTTGCCCAGAATGCTGGTCAGCTGGGTCTTGAAGTCCACATCGCCCTCGGAGTAGCTTTCCTGATCGACGACGGTGCCGCCCAGGCTCTCGAACTCGGTCACAAAGTTCTCGGCCAGACCCTCGTTGTAGTCCTTGCCCTTCAGGAAGATGACGGCTGCCTTGGTGTAACCCAGCTTCTGGTAAGCGTAGTCAGCCATCTTCACGCCCTGGAACGGGTCGGTGAAGCAGGCGCGGAAGACGTTCCCGTTTACGGTGTCGGTCTCGGCATCGTAGGTAACGGCCTCGGCAGTAGCGGAAGCGGTGACCATGGGCATATTGTAATCGGCGCTCTCAGCGGCAACAGCCAGCGTGGGAGCGGTGGTAACATCGCCCACCAGAGCGGTGATGCCCTGATCCACCATCTTGGTAAAGCAGGTAACAGCCTGAGTCTCATCGCCCTGCTCGTCCATGGTGATGACCTCCAGCTGCTTGCCGTTGACACCGCCATCGGCATTGACCTGCTTCAGGTACAGGTTTGCGCCATTGATAACAGCCAGACCGTAAACGGAAACATCGCCGGTCATGGGGCCCAGAACGCCCACCTTGATGGTGCTGCCGGAAGCAGCAGCGGAACCGGCGGTAGAACCGGCAGCAGAACCTGCAGTGCTTGCGGAAGAACCGCCGCAGGCAGTCAGAGCGCTTGCTGCGGCAACAACACCGGCAGCGGCCATGAACTGACGACGAGTGAACACCTTTTTCATAAAAATCTCCTCCTTCGGAGTAATTTATAGGCTAGAATAGAATCAAGGATAAAAACGGAAGCAAGGCCCTTCCCCTCTAAAAGCGGCCTTGCTTCTGTTCTTGTCTGTTATTATAGCTATCTGTGTTCAAATCCGCAATTCACAAACCGTCCATACTTTTGGGCGCTTTTTCTCGGCTTTGTCGATACTTTTCACAAAAATTTGAACGCGTTTTTGTGCACTATATCAAATTGTTCATTTTGTTTATCTGTGACATGAAACAAATTCACAATTCACAAAAGGGTTACAAGGTTTCCATCTCGGCGTCGGCGGCAAATTCGGCCTCGGCGCGGACTTCGGCGGCCTGTCCCTCGGTCTCGGCAACAGCCACCGGCTCTGCCAGTGCCTTGCGGATGGCGGTGACGTAGAACACCATGGAAAGCGCCGTGCCGATGCACCAGCCCACAGGCCATGCCATCCAGATGCCGGTGGAGCCCAGCGCGGTGGCGCTGAGCACGGCGGCAATGCCCACGCGCAAGATCAGGTCGGTGAAGGTGGCGATCATGAACCGCACCATCAGGCCGCAGCCGCGCAGGATGCCGTCTGCCACCAGCTTGACCGACACCACAAAGTAGAAGGGAGAGAGGATGCGCAAAAACAGCATACCGGTGTCAATGGCAGGGCCCTGCGGGTCGTTCATGAACAGCAGCAGCAAAAAGCGTCCGAAGAAGAAGTACAGCACCACCAGCGGCACGCACAGCAGCCACACCAGATTGCGGCCTGCGCCAAAGCCTTCCTTCACGCGGTCCATCTTGCCTGCACCCATGTTCTGGGAGGTGTAGTTGGAGATGCCGTTGCCCAAGGTGGTAAAGGAGGTGATGACCATGTTGTTCAGCTTGACGGCGGCAGAGTAGCCTGCAATGACGCTGGCGCCAAAGGTGTTGATGATGCTCTGCAGGATGATGTTGCCCACCGAGACAAAGCTCTGCTGCAGAATGCTGGGCACAGCCACCACGGCCACCTTGCCCAGCATATTCCACGAGAACAGCTGCACAGGACCCTCGGTGCGGAAGGCGCGGATGCGGCGGAACACCACCACCATGGCCAGCACACAGCTGACACCCTGACACAGGAAGGTGGCCCATGCCACACCGGCAATGCCCATCTGGAAACCGGCTACGAACAGGATGTCCACGCCGATGTTGGACAAAGAAGAGACGGCAAGGAAGTAGAAGGGGGTCTTACTGTCGCCAAGGGCAGAGAAGATGCCGGTGGCAATGTTGTAGAAGAACATGAAGGGCAGCCCCAGAACGTAGATGTCCAGATACAGCGCGGAATCCGCAAGGATCTCCTCCGGGGTATTGATGAGTTCCAGCAGGGCATCGCAGCCTAGCAGACCAATGCCCATCAGCACCGCGCACAGCACCGCAGAGCCGATAAGGGAGGTGTAGACCGAGGTCTTCATCTCGCCATATTCCTTTGCGCCGAAGTAGCGGGACACGATGACCGAGCAGCCGATGTTGCAGCCAAAGGCAAAGGCGATGAAGATCAGGGTGATCTCGTAGCTGTTGCCTACCGCAGCCAGTGCATTCTCGCCGATGAACTTGCCTGCCACCAGACTGTCGGCGATGTTGTACAGCTGCTGGAAAATGATGCTGCCGAACATGGGCAGACAGAATTGCCACAATACCTGTGACGGCTTGCCCACCGTCAGATCCTTATTCATTGCAAAAATCCTCCTCTATAACGACTATAAATGGGAAAACAGCGTAAATGCCGCAACCAGTATAGAACTGAACTGCCAAAAAGTAAAGAGAATTTTTGGTGTATCTGCCATACGAAATTTACATGGTAGGCATAGTGTATCCCCACTGCTGCAAAGGGGCAGACTGTAAACGGGTTTTCCACGGCGGTTTGCGCTCCTGTTAAAAATTTAGGGCTGCAAACATCCGCCCCGGCTCTTGCGCCGGGGCGCAAAGCGTGGTAGGATATGAATGGTTAGTTAGATATAACTATCTGAGATGGAGCAATTTCCTAACTGCCCGTCCGGGCGGTTAGGGAGGGAAAATGATATTCAGGAGGGTTTCAAGATGAATTATCTGGAAATTGAATCTGTTGTAGGCCGCGAGATTCTGGACTCCCGCGGCAACCCCACCGTGGAAGCCGAGATCACGCTGGCGGACGGCACGGTGGCGCGCGGCTGCGCCCCTTCCGGTGCATCCACCGGCGAGTTTGAGGCGCTGGAGCTGCGGGACGGCGACAAGAGCCGCTATCTGGGCAAGGGTGTGACCAAGGCGGTGGAGAACATCAACACGGTCATCGCGGACGCAGTTGTGGGCATGGATGCTTCCGACATCTACGCCATCGACGCCGCCATGCTCAAAGCCGACGGCACCAAGGATAAGTCCAATCTGGGTGCAAACGCCATTCTGGCGGTGTCCATTGCAGCCTGCCGCGCAGCAGCCGCTTCGCTGGAAATGCCGCTGTACCGTTTTCTGGGCGGCGTAAACGGCAACCGCCTGCCTGTGCCCATGATGAACATCCTGAACGGCGGCGCGCACGCTGCCAACACCGTGGACACGCAGGAGTTCATGATCATGCCGGTGGGTGCCCCCTCCTTTAAGGAAGCGCTGCGCTGGTGCGCCGAGGTGTTCCATGCGTTGGCTGCTATCCTGAAGTCCAAGGGTCTGGCTACCTCTGTGGGCGATGAGGGCGGCTTTGCGCCCAACCTTTCCAGCGACGAGGAGACCATCGAGACCATTCTGGCGGCTATCGAAAAGGCGGGATATGTGCCGGGCAAGGACTTTATGCTGGCGATGGATGCCGCCGCTTCCGAGTGGAAGAGCCCCAAGGGCAAGGGCTTCTACAAGCTGCCCAAGGCGGGCACCGAGTTTACCTCCGCCGAGCTGATCGCGCACTGGAAGAGCCTTGTGGAAAAGTACCCCATCATCTCCATCGAGGATGGTCTGGACGAAGAGGACTGGGAAGGCTGGCAGCAGATGACCCGCGAGCTGGGCGGCAAGGTGCAGCTGGTGGGCGATGATCTGTTCGTGACCAACACCGAGCGTCTGGCAAAGGGCATTCAGCTGGGTGCGGGCAATGCCATCCTGATCAAGCTGAACCAGATCGGCTCTGTCTCCGAGACCCTGGAGGCCATCAAGATGGCGCACAAGGCCGGTTACAACGCCATCAGCTCCCACCGCTCCGGCGAGACCGAGGACACCACCATTGCGGACTTGGCTGTGGCGCTGAACACCTGCCAGATCAAGACCGGTGCGCCCAGCCGCACCGAGCGTGTGGCAAAGTACAATCAGCTGCTGCGCATTGAGGAGCAGCTGGGCGAAAGCGCCGTCTACCCCGGCATGGAAGCGTTCTGAGCTTTCCATCATTTACCACCACGGCATTTGCAATCCTGCGGCGGACTGGTTCGTATATAAGGCAGACCGGCACCCGGCAGCAGTCGGGACGGAATGAAACGAAAGGAGCAAACCTTCCATGTTTCAAGGCCTTGGGCCGCTGCTCAGCCTTTTGGGCGGCGGCAGCTTTGCAAAGCTGCTTCTGTTTTTACTGAAGGGGCTGTTCGGCTGAAACGGACGGTCTGAAAGGAGAATACCATGCTGATCGTATTGGAGCATCTGCTGGGTCGGATCAACCTGCCCGGTATGTGGTGGATCATCGCAGAGCGCTGGCTGTGAGGTGACGCCCCGCAAAGCCGCTGCACTTTTTGTGCGGCGGCTTTTTTGCGTTGCCTTACCTGCCTTTCCATTGGCAAAACTGGCAAAAAATGCTTGCATCTAGGCAGTTTTGATAATAGAATTACACTGTTACAGTATGCCCAAAAGCAGGGTGTACAGGAAGGTAAAGTTTGAAATTGCGGTAACAGGGGGTACTGCGTGCTGCGGCGCGCGGAGAAAAAGGCAGGAAAGGTAAAATGGAAACAGACGAGACAATAAAAAAAGGATTTCTGCGGCTGGAACGCTATGCACAGAATATACCGGGCGGCTTTCACTGCTGCGCAGAGGACCCGGAAAAAGGCTATCCCTTTATTTATATCAGCGACCGCTTTCTGGAGATACTGGGCTGGGGGCGGGCAGAGTTTGCGGCAAGGTTCGATAACCGCTACACCGCGCTGGTGCACCCGGATGATCTGGCGACCGGGCTGCGCTACCGGAACGCGGAAAACAGCGCGACTTACGCCAAGAATGGTGACAACATCTTTCGGCTGTTGGGCAAAAACGGCTCCCGCTGGGTCACCAACGCTGCCAATCAGGTGGAATGGTACGGCAAAGGCTATATCGTGGGCACGATCACGGATATCACCCCCTATATGGAACTGCGGGAAAAGCTGGAACAGCAGAACCGTACCCAGCGGGAGGCGCTGGAAACCGCCAACCATAATCTGTTGCGGATGATGCAGCAGATGGAGGAGCAGAAGGCGCAGTTTGCCCAGACCGCTGCCCGGAGCATGGAAAAAGAAAAGCGCTACCGGCATCGGCTGAACCACGACGCCCTGACCGGCACCTACAACCGCCGCTTTTACGAGGAAGTGGTGCGCAATAACCTCGGCCCGGCAGGCATCGCCCTGATGGATATCGACGATTTCAAGATCTGCAACGATACCTACGGCCACCACGCCGGAGATCTGGCGCTGGAAACCGTTGCAAAGGCCATCCGCAGCTGCATCCGGGAAACAGATCTGCTGATCCGCTACGGCGGCGACGAGTTTTTGCTGGTGCTGCCCGGCATCCCGGCGGATTATTTCAAGGTAAAGCTGGAGCAGATCCGCACCGCCGTGCAGCAAACGGTGGTGCCGGGCTACCCCCACTTCCGGCTGTCGCTGAGCATCGGCGGCGCGCTGCAGACCCTTGCCGACCCTATGGAAAACGTGGTGCGCCGGGCAGATTTCGCTGGTGCTGCTGGATATCAATATGCCGGTCATGGACGGCTTTGAGGTGCTGCGCACCATGAACACCAACCACACCATCGAGGACGTGCCGGTGATCATGATCTCCAGTGACGACTCGGAGGAAGCCATCCGCAAGGCCTACGAGCTGGGTGCCAGCGACTATGTCAACCGTCCCTTTGACGCAAAGATCGTCTACCGCCGGGTGTCCAACACCATCAAGCTGTACGCCAAGCAGCGGCGGCTGGTGCAGATGGTGTCTGACCAGATCCGCGCGCGGGAAAAGAACACCGATGTGCTGGTGGGTGTGCTGAGCCAGATCGTGGAGTTCCGTAACGGCGAGTCCGGCTCTCATGTGCGGCACATCCGCATCATCACCGAGACGCTGCTGCACCGGCTGATAGAGCTGACCAGCCGCTACGACCTGACCCCCGAGCAGCAGGATAACATCCCGCTGGCGTCGGCGCTGCACGATATCGGCAAGATCGGCATTGACGAAGCCATCCTGAATAAGCCCGGCAAGCTGACCGCAGAAGAATTTGCGGTGATCAAGACCCACAGTATGCTGGGCGCAGAGATGCTGCAAAAGACTGAAAGCTTTGCAGACCAGCCGCTGTTGCAGACCGCCTACGAGATCGCCCGCTGGCACCACGAGCGCTGGGACGGCAAAGGCTACCCGGACGGGCTGAAGGGCGACGATATCCCCATCAGCGCCCAGCTGGTCTCCATGGCGGATGTGTATGACGCACTGACCAGCGAACGGTGCTATAAAAAGGCTTTCCCGCACGAAACGGCTGTCCAGATGATCACGAACGGCGAGTGCGGAGCCTTCAACCCGCTGCTGCTGCAGTGTCTGCTGGACGTGCAGGGGGAACTGAAACAGGAAATTTTACAATGGTAATGTGAGGACATCTACGCGTGACAAAACAGCGATTCAACCATAAAATACCCCGCCGTACCTTTTTAAAGGTGTGCGCGGCGGCAGCGGCAGCCGGGCTGACCGCTTGCGGCAAAACACAGGCGGCGGCAGCGCTGCCCGAGCTTACGGTGGGCAGCGATAACTACCCGCCTTTTATCTACCTGAACAATGACAGCACGCCCACCGGCATTGATGTGGACATTGCCACCGAGGCCTTTGCCCGCATAGGGTATGCGGTACGGTTTGAAATCATTGACTGGGAGCAGAAAACCAATCTGGTGGAAAGTGGTGCCATCGACTGCATCTGGAGCTGCTTTTCCATGGATGGGCGGGAGCAGCTGTACCGCTGGGTAGGGCCGTATATGGTCAGCCGTCAGGTGGTGGCGGTCAATGCCGATAGCGGCATTGAAACGCTTGCCGACCTTGCGGGCAAGACCATGATGGTGCAAAGCACCACCAAGCCGGAGGAAATCTTCCTCGCCGGCACCGACCCCCGCATCCCGCAGTTTGGTGAACTGCTGAGCGCCGAGGACCGCAGCGTGCAGTACGCCATGTTGAACTGCGGCTATGTGGACGCCATTGCCGCCCACGAGGCCGCCATTTTGCGGTATATGCAGGATTGCAATGCCAATTTCCGCATTCTGGAGGAGCCGCTGCTGGTCACCGGCATCGGCGTGGCCTTTGCGCTGAACGACACCCGCGGGCTGGACGAAAAGCTGACCGAGACCTTTGCCGCCATGCGCGCCGACGGCACGATGAAGCAGATCGTAGGCAAATATCTGCCGGACCCGGAAAAATATCTGGAGGTGGACGCCCTTGAACCGTAACAAGAAAACGTTCACGCCCAATATGCGGGTGGCGGCGCTCTACCTGCTGATGGGCGTGCTGCTTTTGCTGGCAGTGACCCTCTTCTCCGGGCGGGAGTCCATGCGCGCTACCGAGGAATACTTTGACCGCACCATCAACTTTGTAAAGGTGCAGTCCACCAGCTACGAAAAATATAACGATACCATCACCGCAAAGTCGCTGCGCCGGATGGCGGTCTCGGTGCGGCAGCTGGCCGAAAATGATACCTTGGATCTCTACGACCCCGAAAGCCTCCGGGCAGAAACGGAGCCCCTCTGGCTTACCGGCATTGCCGTGCTGGACGAAAATGGAGAATCACTGTGCGAATATACGGATGGTAATATCGGCTATGCGCAGTTTGCGGAATCGCTGCGAGAGCAAGCCGCGCTGAACGTGCTGCAAAACCCGCAAAAGACCTACCTCAAGCGCATTCTGTTACAGGATGGCACGGCGGTGGATGTTGCCACCCGCCGCGCCGCAGCAGGGGACGCCGTGCTGCTGGCGTACCGGGTGACCCCGCCGGAGTTTGTGGAGGGGACAGCGCTGTCCATCCAGAGCGTGCTGGACGGCTACCCGAAGAACATCAGCGGCACCATCTTTATCGTGCAGGACAACAAGGTGATCGCCGCAAACGACCCGAGCCTCATCGGACTGTACACCACGAACAGCCCGCTGGTGCAGGGCATCCGCAAGGCCGGTGCGCCCGACATTCTGACCCACACCCGCGACTGGGCAAATTCCGGCTGCTATTTCGGGATGTACAGCAACGGACAGAATTTTGATCTGTATCTCTATATCGACGAAAAATCGGTGTTCCGCAATTTCAGCAGCGCACTGCTGACGGCACTGATCTTCTATCTGATCTGTGTGGCAGTGCTGCAAACGCTGCGCCGCCGCTCCATGAAGCTAGCGGAGCAGCAAAAAAGGGAGCAGGAGCAGAAGTATCACGCCCAGCTGGAAGAGCAGAACCGCAAGCTGGAGCTTGCCGTCCGGCACGAGGCAGCGGCAAACCGCGCCAAGCGGGAGTTTTTGTTCAACATGAGCCACGACATCCGCACCCCGATGAACGCCATTATCGGCTTCACCTCGCTGGCGGCGACCCATGTTGATAATAAGGAACAGGTGCTGGACTACCTGAAAAAGATCTCCACTTCCAGCCAGCACCTGCTCTCCCTCATCAACGATGTGCTGGACATGAGCCGCATCGAGAGCGGCAAGGTAAAGATCGAGGAAAAGGCAGTGCACCTGCCGGATCTCGTGCACGATATACGCTCCATCATCCAGCCCAACATCAGTTCCAAACGGCTGTCGCTGTTCATCGACACCATGGACGTGGTGGACGAGGACATCATCACCGACCCGCTGCGGTTGAATCAGGTGCTGCTGAACATCCTTTCCAATGCTATCAAGTTCACCCCCACCGGCGGCATGGTGAGCATCCGCATTGCTCAGAAGCCCGGCACGCCCAAGGGCTGCGGCAATTATGAGTTCCGCATCAAGGACAACGGCATCGGCATCAATAAGGAGTTCCAGAAGCACATCTTTGAGGAGTTCACCCGGGAGGAAAGCTCCACCGTCAGCGGCATCCAGGGCACGGGTCTGGGCCTTTCCATCACCAAGAATATCGTAGACCTGATGGGCGGCACCATCGCCCTTGAAAGCGAGCCGGGCAAGGGCAGCGAGTTCATCGTGAACCTCTGCTTCCCCCTCAGCGGGCAGAAGGCAGAGATCAAGCAGCTGCCCCAACTGGAAGGGCTGCGGGCACTGGTGGCGGACGACGACACCAACACCTGTCTGAGCGTCAGCACCATGCTTTCCAAGATCGGCATGCGCCCGGAGTGGACCATCTCCGGCAAGGAGGCGGTTATCCGCACGAAGTACGCCGTGGAGCAGGGCGATGCTTTCAGCGTGTATATTATCGACTGGCTCATCCCGGATATGAACGGCATCGAGATCGTGCGGCAGATCCGCAAGGTCATCGGGGACAGCTGCCCCATCATCATCCTGACCGCCTACGACTGGGCGGATATCGAGGAGGAGGCGCGCGCCGCCGGTGTGACCGCTTTCTGCGAAAAGCCGCTCTTCCTCTCGGAGCTGCGCAAGGTACTGGCAGAGCCCTTCCGGGTACAACCGGAGCAGACGACTGCCCCGCAGCCCAAGGCAGACTTCAGCGGTAAGCACCTGCTGCTGGTGGAGGATAACGCCCTGAACCGGGAGATCGCCATAGAGATCTTAAAGGAAGCGGGCTTCCTTGTGGATACCGCCGGAGACGGCGTTGAAGCAGTGGAAAAGATGGAGCAGTCCGTGCCCGGGCAATATGACCTGATTTTGATGGACATCCAGATGCCCCGGATGGACGGCTACGAAGCCACCCGGCGTATCCGCGCCCTGCCCGACCCCCGCAAGGCGGGCATCCCCATTTTTGCCATGACCGCCAACGCCTTTGAGGAGGACAAGCAGAACGCCCTGAATGCGGGCATGAACGGCCACATCGCAAAGCCGCTGGATATCCCGCACCTGCTGAAGGTGCTGGAAGAAGCGCTGAAATAAGAATCCTCTCAGTTATCGCTGCGCGATGACGGCTCCCCCGAAAGGGGGAGCTTTTTTGTTTCTGCCGGTCAGCATCTTTCCGTTCACGCGGTTTTATCTTCCTGCATAGGATGGTGCACAGCGGAAAAGGGGAGATGACGACATGAGGCAGACAAAGCGGTTTGCGGTGGTGGGCAGCGATGCCCGGCAGGCGGCGGCAGGACGTGCACTGGCGCGGGCGGGGTATACGGTGGGCGGCGTGCAGCAGCTGCCGCAGGCAGACTGCATCCTGCTGCCGCTCCCGCTGGAACAGGCGGATTTGCCGCTGGCGCAGCTGCTGGGCATGGCAAAGCCCGGGGCACTGGCGCTGGGCGGTAAGGTGACGGACAGCGCAAGGACTATCGCCCGGGCGGCGGGGGTGGAACTGGTGGACTACTTTGCCCGCCCGGAGCTGACCGTGTATAACGCCATCCCCACCGCCGAGGGCTGCATCGGCATTCTGCTGGAACGGCGCAGCCGTACCCTGTGGGGCGCGGCGGTGCTGGTGCTGGGCTTTGGCCCGGTGGGGCGGGCGCTTGCGGTGCGTCTGGCGGCACTGGGCGCGCGGGTGACCGTGGCGGCACGCCGCCCGGTGCAGCGGGCCATGGCAGAGGAACTGGGTCTGCGGGCGGTGTCGCTGACAGAGCTTGCCGCAGAAGCTGCCGCCTTTGATACGGTGGTGAACACCATCCCAGCGCCGGTGCTGACGGCACAGGTGCTGGCAGCGCTGCCGAAGGGGTGTCTGATCGTGGATCTGGCTTCCAAGCCCGGCGGCACAGACTTTGCCGCCGCCCGGCGGCTGGGACACACGGCGCTGCACGCGCTGAGCCTGCCGACGGTCTGGGCACCGGAAACGGCAGGGGAGGCGCTGGCACGCACGGGGCAAGCCATTTTGCAGGAGCGGGAGGGAACGGTATGACCACAGAGAAAAAGGGCTGCCTTGCATTTGCGGTATGCGGCAGCTTTTGTACGATGGAGGACGCCTTGGGTGCGGCGCAGGCGCTGACGGCACAGGGCTGGACGCTGCTGCCCATTATGAGCTTTGCCGCGCAGCAGGATACCCGGTTCGGCACCGGGGAAAGCTGGCGGCAGCGCTTACAGGCCGTTACCGGGGAGGCGGGGGGCACAAAG
>OGON01002255.1_pt1 | contig 11895 bp, 10 predicted proteins | sample 1552671 | NCBI WGS metagenome assembly OGON01 (sample SAMEA2580136, study PRJEB22360) | human gut metagenome | biome: human gut; feature: human-associated habitat; material: faeces | place: Denmark | collected 2008/2010 | reverse complement strand
CCCCGCCGCAACTGGAGGGTGATGTCGTCGTTGGCGATGATCCCGGGGAACTCCTTGGTGATGTGCAACATCTCGATGATGTTCTCGGTTTGCATGATTCTGGTCCCGCCTCCTCCGCGTAAAATGTGCGATTGTAACAGTTTTTATTATACCGTATGGGCCGGTAAAACACAAGAAATATTCCTGTTCGGTGTTCCCTGCGCAAAAAAAGGGCGGAGGCAAAAGCCTCCGCCCTGTGTGCACGGATTAGAGAGATCCAATCACGTTCAGATTCAGGTTGCTCCAATCGGTAGTGCCCAGCTTGGAGAAGTCGTTGTCCACCACCAGGGTGCCGTCCAGCATCTGCTGATACAGGGCCTCGTACTCCTCCACGGTGAAGGTCTCAAAGCGCCAGGACTCGGGAGCGGTGGGCAGCTCAACAGCGTTGTCCTTCACGCCCAGGCTGGTGCCGGTGCCGCCGATCTCGCTGAAGGTGCCGTCGTAGACCTTGCCCACAGCCAGCTGCACGGCGTCGCTCAGGCCCTTCATGGCGCTGGTGATGACCGCGTCGGACTCGCCGGACTGATCCACGTCAACGCCGATCACATAGCCGTCGTTGGCGGAGGCAGCCGCAGAGATGGACTGGAACATGGAGCCGCCGCAGGCGAAGACGATCTCGGTGCCGTTGGCGTACCAGCCGCTGATCATGGTCTGCAGCTCGGTGGAAGCGGAGAAGGAAGCGCCGTACAGCCAGGAGTAGTTCATCTCGACCTTCACGCCCATCTCAGCAGCAGCAGCGGAAGCGCCCTGCACGAAGCCGTAGCCGTAACGGCAGCAAGCGGGGGTGTCGCCGCCGCCACCACCGGGGAAGCCCAGCTTGGTGTAGCCTTCCTTAACAACAGCGTAACCGGCCAGATAGCCGCACTGCTCTTCCTGGAAGCAGATGCCCAGAACGTTCTTCAGGGCGGTGCCGTCCTCGGTGGTCACAGCGCTGTCGCGGTCCACGAACACGAACTTGACATCGGTGAACTCAGCAGCGGCCTTGGTCAGGGCAGTGGCCTGCATAAAGCCGGCAGCCACGATGACCTTGGCGCCGCCCTCGGCAGCAGCCTTCATGGCATCGTAACGGTCGTCATCGGTAGCCTGGTCGCCGTTGGCGGGCTGATAGTACTTGTAGCTCAGACCGTTGTTGGCAGCGTACAGCTTCACGCCGTCGAAGGTGCCCTGGTTGAAGGACTTATCCTTCAGCTGGCCCACGTCGGTGACGAAAGCGATCTCGTACTTGCCATCCTCGGAGGTCATCTCGTCGGCGATCTCGTCGGCGTTGGTGATCTCGGTGACTTCGGGGTTGTCGCCCTGGTTGTCGTCGGTCTTGGGGTCGTCCTTCTTGTCGCCGCAAGCGACCAGGGACAGCGCCATAACCAGAGCCAGGATCATAGCAAGAAACTTCTTCATGGTTATTCTACCTTCCTCAATTTTTTTATTTTCGCGCCTTGCGGCGGGAAAACCATCATTTCGGCACGGGGTCTTCCTCCCTCTGTGCCTTGCGCATTATAGCAGACTTTTTCGCCTTTGGCAAGTGAAAACCGCATTTTGCGGTAGAAATGTAAACAAATGTCATCAAAAATTTACATTTTGTTTGCGCGAAATGCACAAATGTATCGCGCATAGCGACAGCGCGAGATATCCTCCCGCGCTGTCGTGACCGTTGTTTACTTCTTGGCGGCCATCTTCACAGCCACCTCCAGGGCGATCTTCATCATGTTGGTGAAGGTGCTCTGGCGCTCCTCGGCGGACAGCTCGGTGCCGTTGACCAGGTTGTCGGAGATGGAGCAGATGGCCAGCGCCCGCTTGCCGGTATAGGCGGCGGTGCAGTACAGACCGGCGGCCTCCATCTCCACGGCCATGACGCCCATCTTGGCGAAGCGCATATTGCGCCCGGCGGCGTCATAGAACGTGTCGGAGGAGTACAGGTTGCCCACGGGCATTTTCACGCCCAGCTCCCCGGCGCTCTCCACCGCGGCCATCAGCAGGTCGAAATCGCAGATGGGCGCGTAGCTGCCGCCCAGCTCGTACTGGCTGGCAAAATCGGAATTGGTGCAGGCGCCCTGGCCGGCCACCACGCTGCCCAGCTCCAGGTCGGCACGCATGGCGCCGGCGCTGCCCACGCGGATAATGTTCTCCACGTCGTATTGGGTGTACAGCTCATAGGAATAGATGCCAATGGACGGAATGCCCATGCCGCTGGCCATCACGGACACCGGCACGCCCTTGTAGGTGCCGGTATAGCCCTGCACGCCGCGAACGTTGTTCACCAGCTTCGGCTCGGTGAGAAACGTCTCGGCGATGAACTTGGCCCGCAGCGGATCGCCGGGCATGAGAACGGTCTTGGCGAAATCGCCCTTGTTGGCGTTATTGTGGGGAGTCGGCATAGTGGTTCCTCCTTATATTTACTGTTCCATGGCCTTCACGGCCTTGACGATACGGCTGGTGCCCAGACGGTCCGCGCCCAGGGCGATGAAATCTTTGGCGTCGTTCAGATCCGCGATGCCGCCGGCGGCCTTGATCTTCACATGGGGCGCCACGTGGGCCTTGAACAGCGCCACGTCCTCCCGGGTGGCGCCGCCTCCGCCAAAGCCGGTGGATGTCTTGATGTAGTCCGCGCCGGACTCGGACACCACGCGGCACAGCTCGATCTTCTCCGCGTCCGTCAGCAGGCACGTCTCGATGATGACCTTCAGCAGCTTGCCGCCGCAGGCGGCCTTGATCTGGCGGATCTCATCCAGCACCTTGTCGTACAGGCCGTCCTTCACCCAACCGATGTTGATGACCATGTCCACCTCGGACGCACCGTTTTTCACCGCGTCGGCAGCCTCGAAGCACTTGGCGGCGGTGGGGGCGGAACCGTGGTGTCCATGACGGTGCAGACGGCGATCTTGCCGTCCCCATAACCCGCCGCCTGCTTCACATAGCTGGCGGGAATGCACACGCTGGCGCAGCCGTACTTGATGCCGTCGTCGCAGATGGCCTTGATCTCATTCCAGGTGGCACCTTGTGCCAACAGCGTGTGGTCCACGCGGGAGAGGATATTCTTCAACTCTTCGTTCATTATCTTCGCTCCTTTTCGGGATTTTGCGGTTATATATGTATATTGTACCACACACCGCGCGAAATAGCAACCCGCGCGGCCCAACGGCGCCCACCTGCTGCCGTTCCGTAAAAAAAGGACCCGCCTGCTGAAGTGCGCTTTTTTCTCATTTCTCGCCGACAGTCACGCTGCCGTCCTCGCCCAGCACGGCGGGCACGATGGTGCTCCGCGTGTTCCGCGCGATGTTGTCCAGCCGCAGCCGGCTGGGGAAGTCGCTGAGCAGCGTGTACGCCACGCCGTGCTTCTTGGCCCGTCCCGTCCGGCCGATGCGGTGGATGTAATACTCGTTCTCCTCCGGCACCTCATAGTTGAACACCGCGTCCACATCGTCCACGTCGATGCCCCGGCTGGCCACGTCCGTGGCCACGAACACCCGCAGCTTTCCGTCCCGGAACCGCTGCATGACCTCCTCCCGCTTCCGCTGGGGGATGTCCCCGTGGATGCACTGGGCGTCCACGCCCCGCATCTGCAAAAATTTTGTCAGCCGCTCCGTGCTGCCCTTGGTGTTGCAGAAGCAGATCACCCGGTCATAGTTCTCATGCGCTAATATCTTCGCAATGGCGTCCACCTTCCCGTCGGAGGGCACCTCCAGCCGGTACTGCAGAATGTCCGGCTTGTTCTCCTTGGTGGCCTGCACCGTGATCTCCTCCGGGTCCCGCTGGTATACCCACGAGATGTCCATCACCTCCCGCGAGATGGTGGCGGAGAACATTCCCAGGTTTTTCCGGCTGGGGATCTTGTCCAGAATACGCGTCACATCGTGGATAAAGCCCATGTCCAGCATCCGGTCCGCCTCGTCCAGCACCACCGTCTGCACGCTCTTCAAATTCACGGTCCGCCGCTTCATGTGGTCGCTCAGCCGCCCCGGCGTGGCCACCACGATCTGGGGCCGCCGCTTCAGCGCGTCGATCTGCTTGCCAATGGGCTGCCCGCCGTACAGGCACACCAGCCGAACGCCCTCATGGCACACGGCGATGTCCCGCATCTCGTCGGTGATCTGCATGGCCAGCTCCCGGGTGGGGGCCAGGATCACCGCCTGGACCTCCTCGCTTTCCGGGTCGATGCGCTCGATGATGGGAATGCCGAAGGCCATGGTCTTGCCCGTGCCGGTGGGAGCCTTGGCGATCACGTCCTTCCCCGCCAGCATGGGGGGGATGCACCCGGCCTGCACGGGGGTGCTGACGGTGTAGTGCTTATTTCGTATGGCGCGCATGGTGGCCTCTGACAGGCCAAAGCTCTCAAACGGTGCGCCCTGTGTTACATCCATAGTCGTTTCCTCATTTTTCCACATAGTATACCAATAAAGAATTATACCATATCTGTCAACGCCTTGCAACCGCGCAAAAAAACGTCCCCGCCGGCGGGGTAGCTCCGGCAGGGACGGTGCGGGGGAAGCGAATGTGTGCTGGGAAACATGAAGAATGTGAAGAAGATCGTGGTATCCTGGCGGCGCAGTGGTCAGCTGCGCCGCCGCGCGGGACCGATATCAGCCCCGGTTGCCGAAGAAGTAGTTATAAAACTCCTGCCAGTTCTCGGGGATCTGGCCGCTGTAACCGCCGTTATTACCGCCCTGAGAGGAGGTGTCCTCCTCCGTGTCGGTGCCGGTGATCTGGGGCTGTTGGTCGAAGGTGATGTCGGTGGTGATGTAGCTGCCGTCGCGGAACACGGTCAGGGTGGCGGTGTCGCCGGCGCGGTAGCTCTTCAGTGCCGCGGACAGATCCTGACGGCTGGTCAGCGTGGTGTCACCCATCTTGGTGATCACGTCGCCCAGGCGCAGGCCGGCCTTGTCGCCCGCGCCGCCCTTGACGACGGAGTAGACGAACACGCCCTGATCGATGTCGATGCTGTACTGAGCGGCCATCTGGGAGTTCATGGTGCCCACGGTCACGGCCATGTATGCCTTGCCGGTGACGGCGCCGTTCTCCATAATGTCGGTGATGATGGACTTCACATCGTCAATGGGAATGGCGAAGCCCAGACCCTCCACCGTGGTGGAGGAGTAGGTGGAGTACTTGGCGGACACGATGCCCACCACCTCGCCGTACAGGTTCATCAGGGGGCCGCCGGAGTTGCCGGGGTTGATGGAGCAGTCCACCTGGATCATGTTGAAGGGAGTGCCGTCCACGTTGATGGCGCGGTTGCAGCTGGACACATAGCCGCCGCTCATGGAGAACGTCAGCTCGCCCAGGGGATTGCCGATGGCCAGCACGGAGTCGCCCACGTTCACGTCGGCGCTGTTGCCCAATGTCACGGGGGTCAGGCCGGCGGCGTTGATCTTCAGCACCGCCACATCGTAGTCGCTGTCGCCGCCGATGACGGTGGCGTCGTAGGTGTCGCCGTTATACAGCGTTACCTTCACGGAGGAGGCGCCGCTGATCACGTGGTAGTTGGTGACGATGTAGCCGTCCTGACTGATGATAAAGCCGCTGCCGCTGGAGGCGGACTGGGTGGTCTGGCCGAAGATGTTGGTGCTCTGTGACGAGCAGTTGATGGACACGGTGGAGTTTACCGTGGAGGCGTACACCTCGGCGGGCTGCATCTTGGTCTTGCCGTCCACCTTCTTAATCTGCACGGCAGTGGCCGTGCGGTCACTCTCATTGATGGTGGTCTTGCCGCCGGAGATGCTGCCGCCTGCCAGCGCAGCGCCGCCGTAGCCTGCCGCGCCGCCCACCACGGCGCAGGCCAGCACCAGCGCCGTGACCTTCACCCACGTCCTGTGGAAGAAGCCCTGCTTCCTCACCGGCGCGGTATACGTGTTCTCCTGCCGGGGTGCGGGCGCGTAGTCGTCGCGGGGCACCTCCCGGTTGGTGAAGCGGTACATATCGTTGTTGTTGAATTCGTCGTTATACATCGTAATGACCTCCTGTGTCGCAGTTTCGTATAAGGAGCACTCTCCCATCTTGCCGCCGAGGGGAAAGCGTGGTATGATGGAGAAAGCAGACATGAAGAAGGGTGCCTGCTTCGAAGGGGCTCATCGCTCTTTCTGTTTTATAGCATACTCGCTTTCCTTAATTCTACCTTTAAGTTTTGCAGAAAAACCGTGAACTTTCTTTGAACACCCGCCGCCCCCTCAAGCTTTCCCCCTGGGGGTCCGCGGTGTTGAATGACACGCCGGTGGCGTGTCAGACCCGCGAACCGACCGACCCGCAGGGAGACAGGTGCCCCCACAGGGGGCGGATAAGGTGTAGCCGCGCAGCGGCATAAAACGCCCCCGTCCCGCCCCGCACCGCCGCACAGAAAAAAGGGCCGGCTCCCGCCGACCCTTTTTCTGTTCTCCTTTAGCCCGGAGGCCAGGTCATATCCCGCCCCGCCAGCACATGGAAGTGCAGGTGCTTCACGGTCTGTCCCGCCTGATCGCCGCAGTTGTTGACGATTCGGTAGCTCTCCACGCCCAGCTCCCTGCAGATCTTGGCGATGACCTCGAAGCAATGGGCCACCACACCGCTGTTGTCCGCCGTGATGGCATTGGCGCAGCAGATATGTGCCTTGGGCACCACCAAAAAGTGTACCGGTGCCTGCGGCTCGATATCATAAAAGGCATAGCATTGTTCGTCCTCATACACCTTTTTGCTGGGGATCTCTCCGTCAATAATGGCGCAGAACAGGCAATCGTTCTTCATGGTCGCATCTCCTTTCACATATGTTTTTGTTGTTATTTTTCTCCCAATTCCCTTTTGTGTTCCTGCGCGCTCTTGAGCCCTTGAAGATGCAAGGCTTTGGAGCCGTTTGGAACACAAAGTCGAATTGGGACTTATTTTTTCATAATACAGCGCATTATTTCAACTTTTCCGCCACGAAATCGTCCACGGCCGCCAGCGCGTCGTCCACCTTCAGCAGGTCGGTGCCGCCGCCCATGGCGCTGTCCGGCTTACCGCCGCCCTTGCCGCCGCACACGGCGGACACGGTTTTAACCAGATCGCCAGCCTTCACGCCCCGCGCCACGGCCTCCTTGCCGCACACCGCCAGGAACGTGACCTTCTCGCCCACGATGCTGGCCAGCACGCCTACCACATGGGGATCCTTGTCCCGCAGGAAGTCGCCCATCAGCCGCAGGGCGTTTGCGTCCAGACCCTGACGGGTGCCGGTGATGACGTGCAGCCCGTCCACGGTCTTGGCGGAGGCCAGAATCTGCTTGGCCTCGCCCATGGACGCCTCGCTCTTGAATTTCTCCAGCGCCTGCCGCAGCGCCTTGATGTCCTGCCAGAAGGCATCGGTGCTTGCGTAAATTTTTGAATACTGATGTGTCGCGCTGTGCCCCAGACGCTCCATCAGCGTCTCCGGCGCGGACTTGAAGAACTGGGACGCCCGGTTCAGCAGCCCGCGGCTGCGGCGCATGTCCTCCATGGTGACCTTGCCGGTGGTGGCCTCGATACGGCGTACACCGGAGGCCACACTACTCTCGCTCTTAATACGGAACGGACCGGCTTTGGCGGTGTTGTCCAGATGAGTGCCGCCGCACAGTTCCATGGAGAAATCACCCATGGTCACCACCCGCACGGTCTGACCATATTTTTCGCCGAAGGTAGCCACCGCGCCCCGGGCCTTAGCCTCGGCGATGGGCAGTTCTTCGGTGGTAATGAGCAGCCCGGACAGAATAGCGTCGTTGACCATATCCTCCACCTCATCCAGCTGCTTGGGCGTAATACCCTCGAAGTGGGTGAAGTCGAAGCGCAGGCGATCCGGCTCCACCAGAGAGCCAGCCTGATGCACATGGTCGCCCAGCACCTTCACCAGCGCCGCATCCAGCAGGTGGGTGGCGCTGTGGGCGCGGCGGATGGCGGCGCGGCGGTCGGTGTCGATAGACGCCGTCACACTGTCGCCCACGGCCACGCTGCCGCTGAGCAGCTTGCCGTAGTGCATGAACTTGCCGCCCTTGTTCTTCTGCACATCGCTGACCACGAACTCCATGCCGTCGCCGGTGATCACGCCGTGGTCGGCCACCTGACCGCCCATCTCGGCGTAGAAGGGGGTCTTGTCCAGCACCAGGATCGCCTCCATACCGGACACGATCTCGTCCACCAGCTCGCCCTCGGCCACGATACCCAGCACCTTCGCGCCGTTTACCGTATCGTGGTCATAGCCCACGAACTCTGTGGCCGGCATGTCCTTGCCGAACTCCACGCCGGCCCAGCCCAGATCGCCCAGCGCCTTGCGGGCTTCGCGGGCACGCTCCTTCTGCTGGGTCATCAGGGACTGGAAGGCGTCCTCGTCCACAGTCATGCCCTCCTCGGCGGCCATCTCGGCCGTCAGGTCGATGGGGAAGCCGAACGTATCGTACAGCTTAAAGGCGTCAGCGCCGGAGAACACCGTCTCGCCCTTCTCCTTGTGGGAGGCCAGCATCTCGTTATAGATGCGGATGCCGCCGTCGATGGTGCGGGCGAAGTTCTCCTCCTCGGTGCGGATGACCTTGGTGATGTAGCTCTGCTTTTCCTTCAGATCGGGGTACTGCCCCTCGTTCTCGTGTACCACGGTGTCCACCACCTTGTACAGGAATGGCTCGTTGACGCCCAGCAGCTTGCCGTGGCGCGCAGCGCGGCGCAGCAGGCGGCGCAGCACATAGCCGCGGCCCTCGTTGCTGGGCAGGATACCGTCGCAGATCATAAACGTGGCGGAGCGGATGTGATCGGTGATGACCCGCAGGCTCACATCCCGTTTGTAGCTCTCGCCGTAGTGGGCGCCGGTCAGCTCGCTGACCTTGTGGGTGATGTTCATCACCGTGTCCACGTCGAACAGGCTTGCCACGTTCTGGCACACACAGGCCAGGCGCTCCAGACCCATACCGGTGTCGATGTTCTTCTGCTTCAGCTCGGTATAGTGGCCCTGGCCGTCGTTGTCGAACTGGGAGAACACGTTGTTCCATATCTCGATATAGCGGTCGCAGTCACAGCCCACGGTGCAGCCGGGCTTGCCGCAGCCGTACTCCTCGCCGCGGTCATAGTAGATCTCGGAGCAGGGACCGCAGGGGCCGGAGCCGTGCTCCCAGAAGTTGTCCTCCTTGCCGAAGCGGAAGATCCTGTCCTCAGGAATGCCGATCTCGTCCCGCCAGATGGCGAAGGCCTCGTCGTCGCTCTCGTACACGGAGGGATACAGCCGGTCGGCCTCCAGCCCCACCCACTCAGGGGAGGTCAGGAACTCCCAGCTCCACGCAATGGCCTCGTGCTTGAAGTAATCGCCAAAGGAGAAGTTGCCCAGCATCTCGAAATAGGTGCCGTGGCGGGCGGTCTTGCCCACATTGTCGATGTCACCGGTACGGATGCACTTCTGACAGGTGCAGACGCGGCGGCAGGGCGGCTCCTCCTCGCCCTTGAACCAGGGCTTCATGGGGGTCATGCCGGCGTTGATCAGCAGGATAGATTTGTCGTTCTGGGGCACCAGCGAAAAGCTGGGCAGACGCAGGTGGCCTTTCGTCTCAAAGAACTTCAGGAACATTTCCCGCAGCTCGTTCAGGCCGTGATAGGGATGGGACATGGTTCATTACTCCTTTTTATGATCAATTTTCAGATTCCGGATTCCATTGGCGGGTCAGGTCCCGCAGTTCCTTCTCCAGATTGGCGAAAAACTGCGAGATATGCAGCCCGTCCGCCAGGGCGTGGTTCACATACAGGGACACCGGCAGAGTGGTGCGCCCGCCTGCGGTGAGGGCCTTGCCCCAGCTGATGCGGGGGTTGGAGTCGTCTGCGCTGACGGCAGGGTGCTCCAGCTGGGAATAGTGCAGCCAGGGCAGGCTGGATACGAAGAAAAAGCTCAGGGGGTCGCCGTCCTCGGTGAGGGTGCCCCGCTGCAGCACCTCCCGCTGCCGCCGCCGGCCCAGGGCCACAAATTCGGCATACGGCAGACGCTCCTCCACCGAGCAGTACACATACACGCCGTCGGGCTTCATAGCGGTGTAGGACGGGGGACACCAGTCGTATTCCGCCACGCTGCCGTCCGGCAGGATGCGGCGGCGCAGCTGCGGCACGGCATTGGCGGCCCGGGTCACGGCATACAGCAGGCTCAGGAAAAAGGGCCTCCCCTGCCGCCGGGCGGCAAAGTCCGTGATGTCCACCTCCGCCGTGACCCCGGCAAAGGGAAAGAGCATCTGCCGGAAATAGGCAAACTGTCCGCTGCGGGGGTCGTTGGTCATGTCGATGATTTGATAGCTCATAGGCTGCCTCCGGGGATGAGTCGGCGGACCCGAAAAAACAAAAACGCCCCGCCCCACATAGGGGCGAAGCGATGCTTCACGGTACCACCCTAATTAACGGCCGCAGCCGTCGTCTCAGTCATCCGGTAACGGGGATGGGGCGTGCGGCTCGTCGCCGCCGGCTCGGAGACGGCACTCTGCCCTGTGACCCGGCGGGCTCACACCCTTTCCCGCCTCGCTTGCGGCGCACTCTGCGGCAGATTCTTCTCATCATTGCCTTTGACGTTCTGTATTTTACCACAGATCCGGCCGTTGTCAAGCGCCTGAAGGGCCTGTCCTCCAAAAAAAATAATGATCCCGCCCTCCGCAAAAAAAGTTGTCCCGCCCCTTCAAAAGCTCTTGCAATCAGAGGACGGGAACCGTATAATATAAGTTCAGTGTGAAAACACGGGATTACGACCGAACAAGGAGTGTGAGACAATGACCGAGGAAGGGAAGGCCCCTCTGAACGAGGAGAGTGCCGAGAGCAAAAACTTTATTCTGAACTTTATCGACGAGGACATCGCAGAGGGTGGCCGGTTCCAGGGACTGACCGTTCACACCCGTTTCCCGCCGGAGCCCAACGGCTATCTGCACATCGGCCACTGCAAGGCCCTGTGCATCGACTTCGGCACCGCCGAGCGATACCATGGCCTGTGCAACCTCCGCATGGACGACACCAACCCCGCCAAGGAGGACACCGAGTATGTGGACGCCATCCAGCAGGACATCCACTGGCTGGGCTTTGACTGGGGCGACCGGTTCTTCTACGGGTCCGACTATTTTGAAAAGGACTATGAATACGCCGTGGAGCTCATCAAAAAGGGGCTGGCCTACGTCTGCGAGCTGACGCCGGAGGAGTTCAAGGCCAACCGCGGCGACATCGGCATCCCCGCCACGTCCCCCTATCGGGACCGGCCCATCGAGGAGAACCTGCGCCTGTTTGAAATGATGAAGAACGGCCAGGTGGAGGAGGGCAAGATGACCCTGCGGGCCAAGATCGACCTGGCCAGCGGCAATCTGAACCTCCGGGACCCCATCATCTACCGCATCCGCTTCATCAACCACCACCGCCAGGGTACCAAGTGGTGCATCTATCCCATGTACGACTTTGCCCACCCCATCCAGGACGCCCTGGAGGGCATTACCCACAGCCTGTGCTCCCTGGAGTTTGAGTCCCACCGGCCCCTGTATGACTGGGTGGTCAGCAATGTGTCCATCCCCTATCACAAGCCCCGCCAGATCGAATTTGGGATACAGGACGGTATCCTCACCGGTGGCCTTGCTGCCAGTCACATTCTCACCGGTTGATGTGTCAATCAGTTCCCAGGTTACCTCAGCATCACCGGTAGTTTTTCCATGAGCCAGGACACCGGTGGCAGAGCCGCCCTCGATATCGGTTTTTCTGACAGATGGCGTCACGGTAATAGTCGTGTCTGCTACCGGAAAGTCTTCCGGATTGCCTCCAGGGTTATCCCCCTCCCATTCCACGGTGATCTTCGGACCCATGGCGTCTTTTCTGTTATACAGAATCTCACCGGGAACGCGCAGTTCCTGCGGCGTATCAGCCCCGGGTTCCTGGTCTGCCTTAATGACAAATCCGGCC